>Ga0255048_10000088_pt1 | contig 59149 bp, 61 predicted proteins | sample JV7_2_2_MG_FD_183619 | JGI IMG/M metagenome (GOLD analysis project Ga0255048, IMG submission 183619) | Seawater microbial communities from Jervis Inlet, British Columbia, Canada - JV7_2_2 | ecosystem: Environmental > Aquatic > Marine > Inlet | place: Canada: British Columbia | collected 2016-10-06 | reverse complement strand
TTAAAATCTTTAACATCAATTTTAATGAGATCTGAAGGAGACTTTAATGTAAAATCTTCACCATTTTTAGCTGCCAAAATGAGTACCCCAGGGGTAGTTAATATGTACCAGTATAGCGTCATATAGGGTACTAATCTACAGAGTAGGAGAAACGAAATGACTGAGAGAAAATGTAAGATAGTTTTGAATAAGGGATACGGAGGCTATGCCCTCAGTAATAATTTCATGGACTATATGCATTGTAAGACTAACTCCAATACCAGTGATCCAGATGCTAGATGGTACTGGGACTATAATCATTTTGGTGCAGTAGATGATTTTGCTGATTGCAGTTCAGTTATGATGAGGAGTCATAGGTTTCTTATTGAATGCATTGAAAGTTATGGTGAAAAGAAAGCATCTGGACTCCATGCTGACCTGAAAATTATCACAATACCAGCAAGGATACTAATGGTATCTTATATAACTGATCATGATGGATACGAAACTATACATGAAGAACATTTCAAAGCATAATGTAAGTAATATTATGAAAACCAGAATCAAAAAAGAAATAGATGACTTCAATGGATACATTGTGGAATGCAATGGGACCAGCGGAACGTGGTTTATTGTTGCGATCTGTTATGATTATAACTTTGCAAGAAAGGTTGGCAAGTTATATAAAGAAACCTACACTAATAAAACTTCAAAGCATAGGAGATAGCATGAAGAAATCTATTTACAGACTAAGCCATGACGTAAAGCCACAGCCTAACCTAAGGGGTGAAGGTAATGGTAAGAGTAAACTTACTGAGGCAGAGGTCAAGGTTATAATTGCTAGATATAATAAGGGAGGTGTAACTCAGGCATACCTAGCTAAACATTTTAACGTAAGTCAACAGGCAATCTCAAGGATCATAAGGAACCAAGCATGGAAGAGATAAGCAGACATAGTACACCCGGTAAAATTAAGTTTGTAAACAAATGTGATTGCCATACTAATAAACATAAACATAAGTTTGATGAACAGCTAGTATGTAGTAACTGTATGGTTACATGGTCACAATTCCAACTGGTACCCGCCGTTTGCACTCGTCCGGCGAGTGTGCTAGGCTCGTCGAGCGACCACCCCAGCGGATCACAGAAACCTTAAAGGTTATATAAAACAATGACTTACGGACCCTTAGCTCAATGGTTAGAGCACCCGGCTCATAACTGGATGGTTCTCAGTTCAAATCTGAGAGGGTCCACCACTTTAGTAGTTAAGGAGTATGTTGTATGATATGGAAGTATAAGGTAGTCAAGGATGGTGACTTGTATTATGTTGCACAAGTATTTTATCTAGATGAAAACAATAGTGATCAACAAGAAATGGGTGTTGAACACTATAAGGTAATAGGTAAGGAATATGATGATAACCTTATCATGGCAGTCAATGATGCACCTGATTTAAGCATAGACTCTACTACTATAATATATGACAAGGAAGGAGAAGATAAAGAATCAGTAAGAGCGTTGGTCAACTTGCTTTATGAAATGATAGATGATATAAAGCAAACAGAAGTAATAACAATAGAAGAAATAAACTCTACTCTAAGTGAAAGTTCATTCATAAACTAAAAAGGAAACAAAATGACAACTCGAAACAAGGCTGATAATACATTCGTATGGGAAGAGATCCCCGATAGGACTGACTCAAGGAACCATTGGCATACACAGACACAGGATGCACTGAGAAGTTCACCCGGTAAGTCTGCACGCATTAAGCAGTATTCCTCTGCTTCCAGTGCCTTGACTTCAGCTTCTAATATCAGGAAGAAGTGGAGCGCTGACTTTACTGTTGTCACTCGTGGCAATTGTGTCTACGCAACCTTTAATGACACTCTCGACAACCATGAGCGGTTCTAAGCAGTAAGATAAGGGGGGAGGGTAGAGATATTCTCCCCCCTTGATTGTTCTTATATTAAAACTAATAAAACAAGAGGAACAAATGAATAATAAAATAGTATTTCCTGAAGGTAAGAGCATCAACGATTTTAACACTACTCAACAGACAGTACTAGCGTGCCTTAAGACTCAACTGTATGGCATGGCACCTATAGTTCCATTCGTTAAGGGTCCACCGGCTACTGGTAAAACAGATATGATTAAACAGATTGCTATGATGTTTGATTGGGATTATGATGAGATTATATTGTCAAGATACTCTGCTGTAGAACTTCAAGGATTGTTTGTTCCTAATCATGGTACTAAGATGCTGGAACATTACCCTCTAAAGAGAATCACAGGAGGTGATTCAAAGAAACCTAAGCTTCTATTGTTTGATGAAATAACTAATGCTGAACCAGATGTACATGCTGCTGTACAGAGTGCCTTTCAATCCAGGGTGATAGAGGGGTGTAAGATTGGTGATAACATCATGTTCGTGGCAGCAGGCAATGGATCAGAGGATGGTTGTAATTCTATAGATCTTAGTAGGGCAATGCTTGAGGGTAGACTACTTACTATCAATCACTATCCTGATAGTAAGGAATGGATAAACAACTTCGCTATACCTAACGAGATCAACCCATACATCGTTAGCTATATCGAATGGCAGAAAGAATCTCTATACAAGTTTGATGCTAGCAGTATGGATGATGCTCAGCCTACATGCCGTGGGTGGGATAAGCTTAATGCTGGACATAAGATACTGATGATGGAAGAACCTTCAACCAGTTACATGAGACTAATTAAGAACAACAAAGTTGCTGATAATATGGGTAGTGGTTCAGTAGGTACGGCTGAGTATGAGAAGTATAAAGCCTTTGTCAGTTTGGCTGATAAGCTACCAAGCTTTGCATCTATAACCTCTGCACCTGATGGTGCTAAGCTTCCCGATGGTATGGGTGAGCAGTTTGGAGTCATTGCTAATATAACTTCAGAGCTTCGTTATCTTTACAGGGAAGGGAAAACGGTAGAAGATTATGAGGTAGTGAATATATGTAAGTATCTTAAGAGGATGCCTTCAGAGTTTATTGGTATGGCAGTACACGCTATAGCTAAGGTATCTGATCAAGTGCGTGACAGTGCAAGTTTCACAGAGCTTATCACTGAATACACCGGAACACCCAACAAATACTAAACAAAATAATAGGAGAACGAATGTTTAATCCAGATAGTTATGTAGTCTTTACAGTTGAATCTAAAGTACCCGGCAATAACATGAGCATTAAGCAAGAGAAGATGGATCTTGCAGATAGAACTAATGCTGAAATCAAGTGTATCAATGTCACTAAAGAGAAGTGGGCAAGACATCCATCATATAAGGATGCAGTGGCAACCATCAGTAAGTATAGGGGTTTGATATATGATAAGTCTTCCCCTTGGGGTAAGGGTTCAGGTGAACGCATTGCTACCAAAGAGATGTGGCTCAATGAGATAGAGCCTCTAGTCATGGAGGCTGAGGCCGCCATAGGTAGTAAGGTGGTGACTTTTGTACGTGATTATGAGGAGGTACTCAAGTATGCTGAGGCTAACCTTGGAACTCTATATGATAGAGGGGATTACCCTGATAGGGATGAGCTTAAGTCTAATTTCTATATGATAGTGGGTGCAGCTACAGCGCCAGACCCAAGTGCCTCTGTAACCTTTGGATCCCTAGAGGTAGAGCGTAGGTTCAAAGAGAGGATGGAGCAGAAGCTTCAAAGAAATCTTGATATAATTGTAGATGAAATAAATGAGAAGGTTGCTACCGTTGTAGGTAGGGTGGCTGAGAGGCTTGAGTCATATACCATTGAGGAGGATGGTAAAGTAAGGAACATGTTCAGGGATAGCCTTATCAGTAACGTCGAAGATCTTTCAAAGGTTATTGGTTACATGAATATAAATAATAACCCTAAGATTGAGGCTATGAGATATGAGATGGTGACTCGACTCACTAGGTATCATCCCTCAGAATTGCGAGAGGATGAAGATAAGCGAGAGCTTATAGCAACAGATGCTAAGCATATACTTTCAGGTTTGTCAGGCATGATGAGATCATAGGAGAAAATATAAATGCTAGATATTTCTGCTAGAATGAGCAGTAAGACACTTGAGTGTGTCTATTCAAAGGACTTTCCTTTGAATGAGATATATCTTTATAGAGAATACTTTGATGTGATAAGAAAGGCTAGATCTAATATCATACAACAGGAACCATTCGCTGGTACCGTATCAATGGCAATGGACTATATCATTTCTGATGTATACAAAGGGAAGGAGATTAAAACTGCTGCTACTGATGGTGAAGTTATAGTCTTTGCTCCTCAACATCTGAAGGAATCTATATTCATTGAGACACAGGCTACAGTTGAACATGAAACTTGGCACGTTGGATTGCTTCACCCATTCAGAGTAGGAAAAAGAAAGCATAAGCTTGCAAACGTAGCAGCAGATTATTCTGTTAATGGTATCATGCTTGATAGGTATCCCCAGATAGTGGAATGGGGATGGCTATGGGATGAGAAGCTTTCAAGGATGAGCTTTGAAGCAGTATATGATATACTCAATAAGGATAAAGAAAAACCTCCTGAAGATGGAGATGGAGATGGGGGACAAGGTAAGAGCGATAAGCCTACACCGGGAGATTCTCCACCGAATGAGCAAGACCCTAAAGACTGGGAGAATGCTCAACAGGGGCAATTCATTGAAGCCTCAGGGCCTAAAGGTGAGGCTCTAAAGCCTGAAGAGATGAAGGAAAAGATGGAGGCTCACAAAGAGTTTCTTAATAACACTAGAGCAGTGTCAGTAGCTTGCGGATATGAGGGTGCAGGTGAAGCTGATAGACATATAACTAAGATCACTACACCTAAGATAAATTGGAAGGTAGATATCTCAAGGTTTGTAGGTAAGAAGGGTAAGCGCGACGGTACTAATCCATTGAAATTTTGTAGGCAGAGACTAAGGAATAATATATACTATCCTTCACCAAAAAAGAAACAAGAAATTAATTTGGGTATAGGTTTGGATGTTAGTTCCAGCATGGATGTTGACAGTTTGAATCTACTGATTGCAGCGATGGAGGATATAAGGAAGGGAAATAATATTAAGAACATAGAGATAGTTCCCTTCACCACGACAGTAAACAAAAAGAATATTGTTAATGTTCTTAAGGGTGAGAAGATGCCTAAGAAGTTTAGTGGGTGGGGTGGTACTAGGTTTAGGCCAGTGTTTGAATATTTTAACAAGAAGAAGAAGTCACCTGACATGGTGATAATCTTTACCGATCTAGGTAGTAAAGATTATGGTGACAAGCCTAAGTATCCTGTTATGTGGGCCTCTTCCTACCCCGCCGTGGCTTATCCTACATATACCAATGTCCCACCGTTTGGTAGGGTCGTTGAAATAGAGCCGTAAATAATAAAAGGGGGGCCACCTGTACACTGGGTGGTCCCCCTTTTATATTTAATATTTTGTTCTACATTTTTTATTATAAAGCAATAGGAATAATTATCTATTCATGCCTGATAACCTACCGAAATCATTAGTGATTCCACCACTAACTAAACAAGAGATCATATATATATTAAAGAGATATAGAGATGGAGGTATAGGTATAGAAAGGTTGGCTAAGGAATTCAGTGTTCCTAAGAAAGTTATTATAGACCTAGTGAGTGATAAGAAATGGCAGCTCTAAAAATATTCATCAACCTTATCTTCAACATCACTCCAACTACTTCCAGAACCTAAGCTACCTTGATGCCCTGATAGTGGGTCACTATATGATCCTGTTGCCAGATCAAAATCTATTATGTTACTACCTGTCTTCCCGAAGTGCGGAAATCTACTCTTCCAATTAGTCATAAGAGATTGACCATCTTCAACTCTTGATATTGTTATCCCAATGTCTGCAATATTATAAAAGTCTGCACTGCCACTAACATCATAACCGGTTGGAACGCATGCTCTACCAACCTCTTGTATCATTTTCCTTGGATGAGCTATAAGATATACTGTGATACTATACTCAAGGGCCAATGACTTTAATTTCTTTAGGATGTATCTTATGTTAGTTAAGCTAGCCTCTTCACTGTGTCCACCACTACGAGTGATCATGTTATATGGGTCAACCACTAAGCCAGTGATACCCTTCCTCAGTATAGATGCTATTGCTCCCTCACATATAGTATCTATGTCAGTGTCATTAGTCTCAATGATAACAATGTGATCGTCTATCCATCCAATAGATTCTTTAACCTCTTCAGGACTCATACCATTGGATCCTCTAAAGGCTTTCTCTTTGTACGTGGCACATAGATTTGATACTAGCATGGTAGGTGGCATCTCGGCAGACCATACAGCAAACTTCTGGTCATCTCTTGAGCCAAGCTTAATGAGCAGCCAGCTTAACCATGTAGATTTACCTGATCCCGGTATACCTGTAACAACAACGAATGAGCCGGGACATGCGTTAAACAATTCATCTACTGGCTTAACTCCTGTACCTGTACCAATTACTGGGCCTTCATTGTGGTACTTAAGTACGTGTCCTTCGTACTCTAGTACTGATCTTAATCCCTGTATCGGCCAGGGTATAGCACTGTCCAGCATATCCTTAACAACATCTTTACCATACTTTACTAGTACTTCGTTGGCGTCCTTAGTACCCTCTGGATACTTTAATCTCCAACACTTATGTCTACCTATCCTTCGGGTTATCTCTTCAGCTAATGAGTCACCCGGCTTATCGTTGTCTGACGCTATGATTATCTTTTCTGCTTTAGCTAGTGCATCCTTAGCATCCCATAGGTATGAATACTTTCTTGAGTTATCATTGGTTGATACTGAACTGGGTGCCCCATTAGGTACTGATACTACAGTCCATCCATTATCTTCAGTGAACCCTGCTTCCCTGAAGGATAGACAATCAATCTCTCCTTCTGTAATAATTATATTCCCAGACTTAAAATTCTCTATCCCCCATAGAGATCTAGCTGCACCATCTTGAGTGAATCCTTTGAAGTCTAAACATCTCCACTTGACAGCCTCACTACCATCAAGGTTAACGTATCTAAATCCAATAGCTTCTTGGCTGGAGCCACCACCATTTTTGTCGAAGAAATATTTCTTACCTGAAACTATATGTTTACCTTCAGAGGTTCCATTAATTTTCCTTGAGTCTAAATAATCTCTCTGTTTCTTACCAACCTTCATGCTGTAACTGATACTATCTGGTATAGTTGATTGGGTTTCTAATGGCACTGTTGGCATCCCTGATGTTGACATATAATCTATACTTCCTGACTCTTCACAATGGTGGCAAAAAAATAACCCAATGTTATCCTTGATAGTTATTGATAATGTTTTTTCTTTACTCTTCTTCCTCTCATGGGAACAATAAGGACAAGTGTCCCTCCAGTTAGATCTACTAGTTCCATATTGAACAATAGAATCTCTTATGATTGAAAGACTTCCATCCTCCATCATGAAACTTCCCCTAAATGTGAATGTAAAACTTCTAGCTTAGCACAGCATTTATGGTATATCAATAGCCGTTTTCCCTCCCCAAATTTCCGGTTGCCCCAACCCTCCGGGCGTGGTACCCTGCCGATTCCCCGCCGGGAACCAGCGTCAGCGAGCCTACCCCAGCAAGCAAGCCAGCGCAACACCGAACAAAAAATAGAACAAAAAAGGAACTTGGGTTTCCCATATGGAAATCCCCTAGTTCTTTGATACCGACTACGTCGGTATGTAATGTTAGTACCAGAGAACAGTACAGCAATCTCCCAAAGAGATTGCTAGTAATAGTAACAAGGAAGAGTCAACAAGGAAGAGTAACAAGGAGAAGACAAGATGATAAGTAAAGAAGATTTCAATAGTCTAATGGAAGATAATTTTAACTTTTTAACTCCTACCTTCGCCACTGATATGTATCATTATGTAGGTGAGGATGAAACTAGAGAAGACTTCCTTGACTTCATGGGAGTTGAGAGGCAATGAGAAGACATAAACCTGTAGTGTACATAGCTGGATGTTACTCTGATGGTAACCGATTAGAAGCAACCACTAGAGAACTTAATAGATTAAAGATGCAAGAATATTCTCTTAGATTTATGGCATTAGGATGTGCGACTATCAACCCTATAGAGAATGATATGTGGGCATATGATAATGGATCTCTTAGCTATGATGATGCTTTGTCTAATGACTTTGCTGTTATAAAGAAGTGTGACTTTATATTCATGTGTCCTGGCTATGAGAATGGTTCAGGTGCTATGAAGGAATATGAATTTGCTGTTAGAAATAGGATACCAGTACTCTTTGATGCAGTACTACAGATAGGAAATGTATCAGAGTTAGTACATAGATTTCTTAATGAGGAATGTGAGCCTTGTGAATAAGCTCTGGTAGCTCAATGGATAGAGCAGTTGGCTTCTAACCAACAGGTTGTAGGTTCGACCCCTACCCAGAGTACCATTAACAATAGGAGATGAATCAATGGTTAAGATAATGATAGTTGTCTTTATGGTAAGTGTTGCAGTGGGTTATCAGTACTATCAATGGGATCTATGTATGGATATGGGTTTCTCCAAGATGTACTGTCTTCAACATATTTATTAGAAGCTATGGGGGTGTATTCCAATGGCAGAGAAAGAGGACTTAAAATCCTTACAGTGAGGGTTCGACTCCCTCCACCCCTACCATTATGATGTATACTGCACTAGAAAAGAGGAGGTTTCTGTTGCTTGATGTAGGATGCGAGTTCTGTGGTGACCATCCAAGGGATATGGTATACCTTAGTGGATACACTAGGAAACTTGAAGAAGAATACATCAGCAGAGGTCTTACACCTAGAGATGTTAAGACTAGAGAGTTAGTCTTTCAATGTAGCTGTGGGATTATAGCTGACAGTGCTAATAGGGAGATATATAATGAGCATGTTAATATGGAGAGAGAACACATTGAGAATATATATTATACTAACACTGGTTATCTGCTAGAATTTGAAACTATACAGGCTTATCCAAAATCTTATAGGACTCCAGAGTTTAATCTTGGTAGGGCCTTTAACCCTATAGGCTTTACAATTGATAAGGATTCATGGGATAAATCTATAATAGCAAGCACTAGTAGTAATCATAAGAACTCTTCATGAGCCTATTGACAGTGTACTGGCAGGCTTTATATAAATCCTCTTCTGGTATCAGCATCAATGAATCAAATATTCTTTTGACCCAACCGCTATCCCATAATGCAGCAATGCAATGGTATTCAAATGGAGGTGATGATGTCCACGTTTTTAATAAATTATCCTCAGGGTCTACTGCCAGATCATTTATTGCATTACATATTACTAATCTGCTGATGCGTATCGAATCATCAACAGTAAAGAGATCACAAATATTATTAACATCACAGTCATCGAATGCCTCCTTGGATAATATTGATTCTATATCTTCAGGGTCATCTCTCCTTCTTCGTACATTAGCACTCTTATCAAACATCTTGGGGCTTCCGTATCTAGATGCCATCTTGCGTGCTGCTCTCTTACTTGTCGGTCGTTCTTGTATACCCATCCTTGCATCACATCCTTTAGCAATTCAACGTCTAGGTCTGGCCTTCTAGAGGCGTACCAAACATCAAAGTATATTGACAACAAACCTTCTAACATATCAACATCTTTACATAGTATAGAAAGTTGTTGCTCCATTGAAGAAGAATAGTCTAAAGCCTTTTTTGATTTTATTATTCTGCTATTTTTCCCTCTGCTTATTATCCTACGAGAGTTGGACTTACTTGCTGGCTCACCGATAATAGTACCCTGCCAGATGATCGGACATTTTTCTTTTATTTTTTCCACAATTCTCCTTGACTTACCGCGAGAAGATTGTACACTCGTCAATCCAAAAACAATAGCACAGGGAGGTAGACATGCAAGCTAGAACATGCTCACTTTGTAAGGAGATGAAAGATGAAAAGCTTTTCTATAAGAACAAGAATGCTAAGTCAGGATACAGATCAGAATGTAGGGAGTGTCACCTTGGTAAGGTTAAGTCTTACTACCATAACAACAAGGAGAAATGTCAAGCATACAGTAGAAAATATTACGAAGATAATAGGGAACTGATATCTGAGAAGAGAAGGGTATCGTACAGAGAAAAGACTAACGATAGTAACCTTCTTATAAACATACTTGGAGCAAGGGTTAATGAGCAGTAACAAATATAATCTACCCAAGCCTTTTCTTAAGGCGATAGAGAATGATGGCTACACTAAAGGCGAAGCCGACTTCTCTGCTACAGAAATAATTGATAGCCCACGTATCTCAAGGATGAAACATATATACAAAGACAAGATAGAGAAAGATTACTATGACTCTATCTTCCCGCTACTAGGTACTGCGATACATCATATCCTTGAACAAAATAGAGATGGAGATGATATTGCAGAGGAACGTCTGTACATGAATGTAGACGGTTTTGTTTTGTCTGGGCAGATAGATCTTCAAATTAAAAATGGAGAGGGATACCTAGTACATGATTACAAAACAACCAGTGCCAGTACTCTAACATATAATCCTGATGGCAAGAGAGAATGGGAAGAGCAACTCAATATCTATGCAACTTTAGTTGAAGAATCGACAGGCAGGAAGGTGAATGGAGTAGGTGTCTGGGCTATTATAAGGGACTGGTCAAAGGTACAGGCTGGTAGAAAAGAGGGTTACCCTGAAGCACCTGTTGTTCTAGTAGAGATGATCCTGTGGGATGCTCAAGAAAGGATGGACTTCATACGATCAAGGGTTCTCAAGCACTCAATGGTTGAGGGTATAGATGATGAATCATTGCTGCCTGATTGTACAAAGGAGGAGAGATGGGCGAAAGATAAAACATATGCTGTATATAATTTCATAGCGAACGGGTCACAAAGAAAAAGGGCAACAAGAGTTTTTGACACTGCCGATGAAGCACTAACATTTGGAAAGGGAAAGGGTGATGCTTACGTTATAGAAGAAAGGATGGGAAAGAATACAAGATGCGAATCTTGGTGTGACTTTAAGGAATACTGTTCACAATACAAACAAATAATTGAAAACTAAAGGATAAAAAAATGGCACAAGCAACATACAAATCAATATGGGATACACTTAGTAAAGTAAATTGTTCAGATCATGTAGAATCTAAGAATGGATTGACCTACCTTAGCTGGGCATGGGCATGGGGAATGCTTATGAAGCACTTTCCTGATGCAGAGATTAACATGCTTGACGAGGAAGTCATGCCAGATGGTAGTGTCCTCTGCAATGTAGAGATAGTAATAGGTGATTGCAAGAGAAGGATGTGGCTACCAGTACTCGACTTCAGGAACAAGCCCATTCAAAATCCTAACTCTTGGAACATAAACTCAACAAGGATGAGAGTTCTTACCAAGTGTATAGGACTATTCGGGTTGGGTCATTACATATATGCAGGTGAAGATCTTCCAGAGGCTGACCCAGTGAAACAGGTCAAGCAAAGGAAGCCAACGCTTAAGCCTATACCTATCCACAAGAAGAACGATGATCCAAATCACAATGAGAAAATGCAAGATGCTTATGATGAGAAGCTTCAAAGTAAAAAGGACAGAGCCACTACGATTGTGCTGAAGGATAGTATCATGGCAATTGATAACATATCTGACCTGAGAGAATATTGGAAGAATAACGCAGCATCTATCAACAAGATGGATGACAGGAAATCTATCACTGAAGTATTCACAGATCGTGCAGCTACACTAACAGCAAAAACAGAGGAGAAATAAATGTCTTACGAAAATAATATAGCCCGTCTAAGCTGTGCTTCTTTTGCTAACACAAGAAAGGAACGTCCTAATCAGCCTGACTTTACAGGATTCGGAGATGTCAACAAAGAGTTTCTTGCCAGTGTACAAAAGCATATAGATGCTGGCATTAAAGAAGTACCTCTGAAAATTGCTGGATGGAATAAGACAAGTAAGAAAGGTAACAACTTCGTTAGCTATAGTATTCAAGTGGATGAGTATAAGCTTGAAGAGAATAAAATTGACACTCAAGCTCAACATGTGCCTAAGCAACTAGACGTAGAGGACATACCTCCTTTCTAATCGCTGTTAACTAACACTCTTAGGCTGAGCTTGATTCCTTTGGTTCCAGCACAGAGATTCTGTGCCATTGGGGTCAGGCTCAGCCTTTAGGCGGGAGAGAAATGTCCCTAGGTTTGAGTAAAGATTTAGATCCAGTACTCACATGTCACAAATGCAAGACAGTAGTTGAAGATTATTCAAATACATACTTGGTATGGAACGAACTAGATAGGCTAGATGATGATGTTATTACTTTAGATACAATACTAATGCACGAAGAATGTATAAATGAAATGCTATTAGAATTTGATTACTCTGAATCAGAAGACCTTAAAACAATTAGCATAGCAAACTACATAGTTAACTTAGTTAAAAGAAATTCTATAGATGCGTCAATATTTATAATTGATGAGCATAAGGGTGGGAATAACATTGGACAATAGACTAGATGCAATTGAGTTGGCGAGAGTGGAGAAGCATGACAAGCAAAAGGATTCTCTTGAAGTAATCGAAAGTCTTGCTGCTATATCTTATAGCAAACTAGACATGTCGATAGCTCAGATTATTAACCAATCAATACAGTTTGCAAATTCAAACCTAGGTGACAAGGTCTTTATCCCTGAGTTTTCTAACGTAGAGTTCTCCGATCTCCTGATGAATTGGTGGATTGAAACAGATCCAGATAAAGAGGAGGAGGATGACAGCACGGAATAATATAGAAAGTATTTATGTAAATATAAATAGCATTAGGCTGAGACTTGAACAGTTGTCATTAAGAACAGATCTTCCAGAGGATTTTTTTGATGAGATGTATTCTATCTTATTCAGACTTGAGCAGGGTAATAACATCATTAGCAATAAGTATAAGGGGGAGTGATGCAAGCAGGTATAGTTAATAGGCTAGGAGAATTTTATGAATATGATGTCAGGATAGTATGGGATGAGATTAGGGGAGGAGTAGAGTCTATACTGACAAGCGATCCTGAATGGCAAACACTAAGACCTGAAGATGTTTTCTCAATGTGTAGCCTTGGGTCAGCCAACATATGGGGTTACTCTGACTACCCCGTGGGTGATGTATTCTGTATAACTAGAATAGATACTTGTCCCTATCGTAGACAGAAGACTCTTCAACTCCTCATAGCTTGGTCAGTGGCAAAGGATCCCACGGTAGCTGATGGCTTCAATGAAATTGCTAAGCTAGTAGCACGGAGGAATTACTGCTCTGGCATAGAGATCTGGACATCATCTGAGAAGCTTTCAGATTATGCATCAAGCAAGGGATATGAAAAAACTATGTATATCAAACGTATGAATCTTGGGAAGAAGAAGATAAAGTTCTTTAAGGATGAGCCTCAAGAAGACAATGTTGTGCAGCCTATTCTGGGCATAGTCGATACAAAGAAAGGACATAATGAGTAGTAATGATATAGTTAATAGACCTGACCATTACGTAAAAGGTAGAGACCATGAGCCCTTATCTGTAATTGAAGACTGGAATCTTCCTTATCATTTGGGTCAGGTTATTAAGTACATCTCTAGGTATCAGAGGAAGTATGACGAGGGGATAGATCCCATTATAGATTTGAAAAAGGCTCAGTTCTATATGAATAGGTTCATTAAGAACAATGAGTGATGAAGCTCTGAGAAGCCCTGTAAGCGACGATCTTTCTACTGGGGCAGAGGTAGGGGTAAATAGAGCTAGGCTTATATGCGTGAACTGTGGGAGTCTTATGAGAAATCAGAAGTGTAAGCTAGTCTGTACTAGCAACTGCGGCTACTTTGAGTCGTGTAGTGACTTAGAGCCTGCTGTTCAGGGATCATAAGGAGATTGTGTCTTCTTTCTTTTTCTCACAGGAGTGATTATCTCTACCAGAATCATGCTCAATTCTGCCACTAGGCCCTATTAATTCTACCTCCCAGCTATCCATAGCACACCCAAGAAAACCCAAGGACACAACTATCAATATAAATTTATACATTTCCTTTCACTACCCTGTCCGCTAATCCTGCTTCGACAATTTCTTTCCCACCCAACAGCCAATACTCTGCCTGTTTTTCTGTATGCTTTTCCCACCAGTCTGATGAGTTAGGTGTGTATCTAGCCATTAAACTGCACCAGTGTACATGGCTCCAGTCTTCCCACTTACGTCTAGACTTAGCTGCTCTTAAGCCTAGGTCTGGATCACCACCACTAGTGGGTTCATGTGACATCCAGCTACATGATTCAGTTACATTCCTCTCATTGCCTGCTGCCAGTATCAGTACACCTGCGCTGCAAACCTGACCATACCCTGTAACTCTCACATTTATAGGAGAGTTTCTCATTATATCATGGATCGCAAACATACTGATAACATCCCCGCCTGGAGAGTTTAAAAACAGATCTACATCCTCAACATCTTGACCTTCAAAATACTTCATGACCTGTAGAAACCACTGTCCACTTTCTTCTTCAAAGTCATCGAAGTAGATTGTTCTATTTGTTATGTCTACACCCATATCAACTATGTGTGTCAGCTCAGGAGCTGGTAGGTTTAGTTTTGTTTCTGGTTCACTTAAAATACTCATGAATATTTCCCCTTTATTCTTCTCATTGACCACCACTCAAAGTCAAACTCACCAGCCTGAACATCATTAAGAATTACTATGCCCCTATCCCACATCCTATTTACTTGTGGACCAGCATAAGCTTCATCATGTTCAAAGAAACAACCAACTGAAACTGCACTCATCTTCTTTCCCATTGCATCGTTTCTTGTTGCAAAGTCTAGCACATGGTTGTGACCAATTATACAACTCATTTTCTTTTTATTAAGTAGTGATGCTGCTGGGTTTTCACCACTGATTGGTCGTCCCATTATACCAGAGGCAAAGCTGTGGCAGTATGCTATGCCATCAACCTTGACTGGCTCAAGATAGTCATGCTCTTCCCAGCCATACTCTTCACTCTGGAAATGACTACGAGTTAAGGTTCCATAGAACTCTGCTTGGTCCTCGACCACTCTAGATATTCTATTCTCATGGTTACCTAAGCATCTAATCTTCTTAGGCTTGTACCCCTTAACTTTCTTTAGCTCTGCCTCTATCCTGTCCTGTGCATCTAACCCGTGTTCAATATCTTTTTTATATTCTCTTCCTTGGAATGCTCTCTTGCCCTTGTCCCACCCACATAATGATTCCATGTCATAGAAATCACCTATGTCTATAATGACATCAGGCTTCTCTGCTGCGATCATCCTTCCTAACCATGTGTACCTAGCATTACTGATCCCTGGCTTTGAATGACTGTCCCCTATAACGAGATGCTTTTTTCTCCCCAAAGAAAATCTCCTATTCTTTTAAGTTAAATATCAGTACGTTCTACCACTATAAGACATGTGCTTGTAATCTTTACCCTCTATCTTTTTGTTAAACCTCTGAACCTCAGTTAATTTCATTAGCCTTATTCTCTCTAACGCTTTTGTTCTTTCGCTACTACCCATATGCTTATTTGCTCTGATTATCCTTGCTTTTCTATCAAGCTTTTGAAGTCTAGACTTAACTGACTGAGCCATCGGAGCATACTTCAATGTAGTACGGTTTGCCTCTTTTAATTTTCTTCCCTTCGCTGGATTCTCTATACTCAGAACTCTAACCTCATGAGTAAGATCCTCTACCTGCTTGAACCATTTATGGAATTTATTTATATGTGATGCACCATCCGGGTGTTTGAGTATAGCTCTCACTGTAGGTATATTTTCAAATGCTTCAGTGTAGGGGGTAGCTGCAAACCCAGGCATCAGTTGATCAACGAGTGTATCAGCTATAGCTAGGATATTGACAGCCATGGTGCCACCATACATAGAGACAAGATGTTCCCATTTCTTAGGACTACTACCACCCGGAAGCATAGTAGCTAAGCCTCTTGCAGTTAGGCTAGTCTTATTATCGTAAGCCATTGGACCAACTGGCATATGGTCAGGGATTATAGGAGACTTAAGGAAGGGATTCCACCCTCTTGATTCTGACCAAGGACTCCCGCCTATGTTGATCATGCCAGCTAAGGCTGTAGGCATAGCTATGTTTGGAGCTGCACCCCAAACTTGACCTAGCAGTATCATGGCTGCTTCAGATGGATCCATACCCTTTAGCATCGTCCTTACCGCTAGCTCTGGTATCACCTTAGTTAGTACACCTAACTCAAATGGCAACCCGACTGCGATAGCACTACCAAAGAATGGAACTAACCAGTTACTATATCTAACCTCATCTCCGAATGATCTCCATTCATCATCATCTCCACCTGCCCATGCTAGGGCATAGCCGACAGATAATGCAGCCATCGCACCTACCCTGTACCATGCTCTCTTCCTTGCTTCGTTGTTGTTCTGATTGGCATCAATACTATATGTACCCTTTCTTAATGTCCTGTCTGCTATGTCCCAACCGTTTATACTGGCACTCAAGAAGGTTGCCATCGAAGCGTACCTAGCAAAGTTCTGGTTACCACCTCTCCTGTCATAGTTCATAACTTCAATGCCTTGTATCAAAGCTTCTTTAAGGCTACCAGTTTCATTCAATACTGAATCATAAACTCTCTCCCTAGTTGCAGTTTCAGATTTGGTACTTGCAACACCAAGCCCATCCCATATAGCGAAGAATGTCTTCTTTGGATTCAATCCTATCTTGCCCCTCTTCTGATCTCCCAGCATGTTGTTGAATCCCTCGGGGGTTGGTGCATACAGTGCATCATTATAGATACCACTAGCACCACCAACGGACTCAAGCTCAAGGAACTCCTTAGTGTAGTAGCTTGACCCACCTGCAAGGTGAGACACTGCATTGCCCGCTACAACGAATGGCAATGTAAGAGCCTTCCAGCCCTTGAATTGACCACCGATCAGAGCATTTACCATTGGATCTTTTAGTGTGTTTCTGTATATAAACTCTGGTGCTATGGTGACACCCTTCCTCAGCACAGCAGAGAACCTAGCCATTACTCCATCCACAAATGGATCCCTAATACCTATTGATCCCTTCATTGCATTCGCCACACGAGCATCAGCTATTACATATGTTACCTCTTCACCATTCTCCCTCACTATCATGGTGGGTAGCTCACCATTCATATCCCTAAGCTTATTGTTATCTACTCCATTAGCATCTTTGCCCTCACCTGCACGCCTAACCTGATCGGGGAATATAATCTTCTGATCATTTATTACAGACTTACTTGCCCGATTATTCAGACCCCTCTGGATCATAGTAAACGCATTAAGGCTAGCTCCCTCTAGGAAGCCTTCTATCAATCCATACCTGCTACCCTTGTACCTGGGTGGTTGCTTAAGATCTTGGAGGTCACCCTTAAGTCCTTCTTGAAGTTCCTGATTGAAGAGTGAATCATGATCTAAGAGTTGGTCTTCCATGTTCATTGATTGTCTCTTGAACGAAACGTAATCCATATTTTTCTTTAATGCTGCACCCTGCTCCTCGGATAGGTACTCAGTAGCAACCCCATGGTCTATCATTGCTTCATTCCATCTCTGATAGTTGTGTACTATGGCTTGAATCTCTGGGTTTGTCTTCAAGAACTTATCAGCTAGTGCTAGGTATTCTGGATTAATACCCTCTGGTATTAATTTTTTCTCCTTTATAAATCTCCTTCCTCTGGTTGCTAACAGAACTACATGGACCTTCCTCATTAGGTCTTCCCTGATACCATAGTCACTTATGGCAGGCCCAAGTATGTCTATCATGCCACCAAATTCTTTTTCATATATGGGTGGTAGTCCTTCAATGTTCTGTAGCTTGAAGCTACCTAGCTTAGCTTGAGTTAGCCCAGCTACCTTATCAAAGATTGGTACACCATACTTCAACGAAGCAGCTAGTAAACCATTACCCTTCTGTGCCAGAATAACATCTCCAAGTCCAGTGTCGGACAGTAGCACAGGGTTTTCAGGATCCCTATCCAAGGCTCTTCTTCTCACCTCATCAGAAGTCTTCTCTATGGGATCATACTTGAACACCAATCCTTCCCTTGTATCCAATAGCTTCTGCTCTCGGAAGCTGTCATCGGCAAAGAACATTTTTAGTTGGTTGAATATACTATGCTTTACAGGTGCATGAACCTTAGCCATTATCGCTTGCTCTTCAGTACTATGCACTGTTGAGTTATACCCTAGGCTTGCTCTTCCTTTCTCTGTTGATTGTGCAACCTTGCTGCCTAGGCTTGGATCAAGCATAATCATTGCTGTTCTTACTGTCGCTTCAGCACCATGGAGTGGAGGTGACCCTTCACCCGCATACTCTATATTCCTAGACCCATACTCGGCGTTGGATACAATCTCAACTATAGACATATCCCTGAACCCGGAAGGCTTCATGAATATAGCAATCGGCTCAGTGAACCCAAGCTCGTTTCCAATGAAGTAAGCCGTACTCCCATTTATATTCTGAGTCCGAGGTGTGGTAGTAAGACTTCTTTCTTTAAAGTCATCCATCAACTGCTGGATTGAAGAGAATGGAGTCTTAGTCTCTAGTAATTCTTGAGAGAACTGTATCTTAGATACGTCATCTAATAAATTTCTTTCTAGATCGTTTATCTTTATCTTCCTAGTTTCCATACCCATGCTATCGTACATATCATTCTTTATCTTAAAGACTCTATTACTAGAAACACCGGCATCTGATAGCTCCTTAAGGAACTGATACAGATCAGAGCTGTTAACTCCATGGTTAGTGGCTGACTGATTGGAAGAGTATAGATTGCTAAGCTTAGATACTACGTCTACCTTCATCGCTATGTTGTCATCTCTTATGATGTCATTGTAGTATCGTTGCTGCCTACTAACCATATCCTTAATCCTTCTGTCCTTCTCGGTACCTTTCAGATCAGGATAGGATCTAGATTTTATCTTGTTGATAGCTATAGACTTAGCTTCCTTCACCATCATGTCGAGAGTGTTCTTATTAAATGTTAACTTCTTCGCCCTGAATTGATCAGGTAAGGTGGTATCGAACCCCCTAGAAGCTTTACCTCTTTCTCCCCTGTTAGCTAATACCTGTATGTATTCTTCTGATTCGTAATTAGAAGTGTTGTTAGGGGATCGCTCTTTCAACATTTCATTGACCTCGATAAGCTTCCGTATTTGATCAGTACTTAGATCCCTGATCAATGTAACACGCTTAGCATTAGGTACTGTTGCGTCACCTGTACCTAGTTCTACTCTGATGTCTGGATATATATCCCTAGCATAATCCATGAGTATCGCAGCACTTCCTAATCCCTCACTGCGTACTGGTATATCCACACCCACTATTGATGGAAGTGTATCACTAGCCTTCGGATACTTGTGTATATCAATGCTTGTCCCTGTTGGAGTATGCTTGAGGGTTAAGATTTGTACTGGCATGTTACCAAGATCCCTACCTCTTGACATAGTAGTATCTATGTCCCTCTCAAGGAGTTCTCTCTCGTCATCTACTACCTTCTTAGCAGCAGCCTCTTCCTTTCTCCTGGCCTTAGTGGCTAGAGAATTAGCCTTTGCTATCCTATCCCTCTCTTTAACTCTCCTTCTCTCATCAGGGGGTAGTTGCTCTATAGCCTCAAGCCTATCACGTTCTAGTCTTTCCCTTTCCCTCTTTGGTATATTAGCCATACCTTTCTCTTCACCAATGGCGTCGGCTACATTGGAAACCTGACCTTTGCTGAATGCAACAACCTCCATTAGCTCACCATCTATAAACTGTAGTATACCATCGTAACCCTGTCTTCTCGCCAGAGAACGGATTCGGTTTCTTACGTAACCGTACTCTTCTTCCTCTTTTTCGACTATGGAATGAGCCTTCTCACTCGGCACCCCAAGCTTTATCAATAGGTGTTCAGCAGGATTAAGCCACCGGGGAGCAGTGTTGCTTCCGGCCCAGTTAAGGGGTTGGGTAGCTTTGGCAGTGACGTCTCGGGATGAACTTATGATAAGAGGATTGTCAATCTTTACATTGACGGAATAGAGATTCTTTCCGTAACCTTCAGCCTTTTCCCTTGTAGGAGTGAGGTAAATCCCACTGCCTAGTGACCCACCTTCACTCCCACTCCTGAGACTCTTCAGTACAGAGTCTCCTCCATGAAACAAAGTAAGCTCACTAAGCATTGAAACATCATCAGGAGTAACCACCACCCCTTGGTTTCCCCTACTAGCTTTACCTTTCTCCTCATATCTACCCTGTCCAGTAAATCTTACGAAAGATTTCTCTATAACCTTTAATCTTCCTCCGTCTTTATCATTTCGGATCCGAAATTTTTCTATAACTGAATTCCTGATAGGTCTATCCGAGTCCTGACCTTTACGCCACTTCCTTCCGGTTTGTATTTTGAATACTGCATCCCGAACCTGATCAATCGTTATAGGAATAGCTTTATCACCTGTTCCGAATTCTTCATCAGCAATACTCTCAACTTGCAGTTCGATAATTTCCTCAATGATTAATTCTTTTTCAATGGACGTGGCTGCATCCCATTCTGCTTGCGTAGATCCCAATCCATACCCATTGTCAAGCCTGAATCTAGAATCCTTAATCCCCATAGCAATCATGTTAACATGATGTTCATGTATCACTTCATCAATTGCAGCACCTAGATTTTCGTCATTGACGAAATCAGTACCAGCAGTTTGTATACCAAGGTCTGAGGCTATTACATCTGCAATATATTTACTAACGTATTCTTTGAATATCTCAGTATTAGTTGTATATCCATCCTTTGGATCATGCTGTTGAAAACGAGGATGGTCATCCCGTGATGGCTCGATGCTTATGTTATTATACTGTCCTATCAGAGATTGTTCTCTTTCTGGTGTAAACCTCTGCTTACCATAAGTATTATTATATTCATCCTTTCGAGATAAAGCATAATGCTGTACAACTGATTCAATAACACTCCTTAAGTAAGTAGGTAGATGAAAGCCTTTCTTGTCTATATCTATTTTCCTATTTCCATCCTTTGTGCTTATTGGATTATTAATAAGATCTGGTTGTCCTACATGAGCAGGGTTTCTCCAGCTTGAACCTCCTGCCGAGGTATTGTTACGACTAGCTTTACCCTTCTCACCAACTATTCCTTTACGAAGTCTAGAAACTCCCCTTCGCTCATTGCTTCTACTTCCTCTTTCGCCGAGAGGAACTGACTCTCCAGTTCTTTGTCTCCCTCCTGTCCGCTCAGCAGACCGTGTGTCTCTAGTGGTATTAAGACCCCTATCATCTTGGTTGAGAATGGGCTTTTGCTTTGGTAGCTCTGTCCCTTCCAGAATGCCGATATCAGATTTCGCATTGGCTCCGTCATACATCTCCTTTAATTCTATATACTCGTTTAGGTTTTGGGTAAACAGCTCAGATAGGCTGTCTATGTGGACTTGTAAATTGTGCAAAGGAACACCTTCAGAAATAAACTTTTCCAAGGCTATAATAAATCTTTCGGGACTATGACTCCTGTGATTAACATGAAGGGCTTCATGTGCCATCGTGGAATAGATTGCGTTTGCCCAGGTTGTTGCGTAGGTCTCAAGATTAGTTTTCTGTAAAAGGCTAACTAGAGATAGCTGCTGCGCCGTTGTTGCATGTGAGTTCATATCTATTATATCTTGGTTTTTAGATATGTACTGTTCTAGATACTTGGTGAAGTTATACTTGAATGGGTCTATTAGCATAATACCGCTGAAGCCCTTAAAATCTGAAGAGTCTGGATCAAGACTGGAGTCTGAAAATGTTTTGAACATGTTCAGTCCAGCCCAGTCACTCTTCGGAGCTATAGCAATAGCAGTAGACCAATTACCAATCTTCTCTCGCTTTCTCATAGGATATTCCATAGTCTTCCTATGAGAACCTAGCTCTTGTATATCCTTCTCGTCTATATCAACTATGAAATCACGAAAGATATTGCCCAACCCTCCGATGAACTCCATCTGTTTATTAGTTATATCTTCGTTGTCGATGGTGCTGAAGTTATATAGTAATGGCAAATCATTGTTGAGGGTATCATCAGAAGGTTCGATTGCATTCCCTTCATCATCCATGTGGACGAACCCTTGTTGAACAGGATCATTTGTTCTATTCATGTAAGTGGCGTCACCCATCTTAACGGTAAAGTCCTTCCTATCCAGATCTCTTCTTTCCCCTACAATGTCCCTAGCTATGATAGTAGTGAGTTCCTTGGCCTCCTCCATCAATGAATCTCTTGACTTAGGGAATGGGTAGTCCCCCTCCCCTGGTCTGACATTTGAATGTACATCTAATAGAATCTCTCGATTTAGAAGCCTGCCAATCACATGTGAAGCATCAAATCGGAATGCTTTGTCAACCCTTCCAGAGAACTCAGTGTCTCCAGATCTCTGAGGGCCTCTAGTGTCAAACTGGTAAAGCCCTGATGAGAACACGTATACTGGAGCAGTTGAAAAGTTATCACCGGGCTCCACCTGTCTGGTTACAAAAGGCCCTTTGTAAACATCAATGTATCCCCAATCTGCGTTGTACCTAACTGGCTCCTCGTACTTACCACCTATGTCTAAGTCCTTACCCATTCCTGGGATTTCTCTATTCCCAGGTGCATCATAGTCTTCCTTTGGATCAGTCCTAACGCCATCCACTATGAGATCTACTTTGACATCTCCTATTAGAGGAAAGCTCATGAACCTTGGGTGGTTGGTCCACTTGACATCCTTGCGTTGTTTACTATTTACGTGTTTTACAGGCATGTCTACTGGTAGAAAAACTTTTACACTTGTTCCTGAGTCAAATCGTCCATCACTCCATGTCGGACCCATACTCGTACCATAGTTCCATGCTTGCTCAACACTGTGAGGTAGCACGATGTTTACGTCCGTTGAGCTTTCTATGAGAGTACGACTGTCAGATACGATTCTAGTAGTTAATCCGTTCTGGGTTGACTCAACTACTATAAGGCTTGGATTAAAGAGGAACCTCATTTTGGCGTCACCCCATCCTCCGCTTGTCTCAGAAGCTTCAGTGCTGGGCTTAGAGGATCCCTTGATGTTAAGGAAATGGTATGTTATATCTTCAGGTGACATACCAGTTCCACTATCCTGAACTTCCATTGATCCACTGTAGGTAAAAGTATTATTTTCTTCTATGCTTCCCATCTTACGCATGTTGGAGAGTACTAATTCTACATCGCCATCCATCCCATCAAATAAAGATTCAAGATCATCATAGTCCATTGTCTTCTTAGATTGAACCTTGCCTTCGGGCTCCAAAATTGTATAGTCATTTGGACTTTCTATCTCTACGTTTATAACACCAGACCCCTCATCTATAATGCCATTCCGGTATGCACCCTTAACAGCATCCCATGCATTCTGTATAAGCTCCCTAAGGATAATCTCTTGCTGCTTTTCATCCCATATACCTACATTCTCTTGCTCATACATTCTTTCTATATTGACGGAAACATTTGCATTTTCTTTCATATGTTTCCTAGCTTCTTCTATGGGTCTGCTGCCCATACCGTATTCGTCATCATAAGCATAGGCTTCATCCGGATACTCTTCTTCGTAAGTATAAGGTTCGTTATCAACTCCTTCTTCATCGGCTGCTGAGGCTCTAGGCTTTTCTTCTTTAGGGATAACAGTTCTTTGAGTTTCAGTTATGTTGTAGGGATCTTGCATGTCTGCTAGGTCAAGGTATACAAGCCTCCTTTGTCTTGGGTTGAGTTCATCTAAATGGTTAGATTTACCAGTTAGCCTCATAGTTTTCTGCATAAATTCTTCATCGTTATCCCAAGGTACACCCTTAGCATCTGCCAAGTTATGTATATCCTTGACTTCAACGATAGTTAACCACTTGTCCCCTCTTGAATTTACATCTCCATCCCATACGATCTTCTCACCATCGGTGTATCTCTCTGGCCTGATGGTTCCCTCCATAGAATCAAATGGTCTGAAGCCAGATCGAGCAGACCTAACAGTAAGACTGTCCCTCTCCTCCCCTGGCACAAACTTACTCATTAACTTCTCATCTCTTCCAGTCCATTCACTACTATTGACATACGACCCTAGACCTCTGAGCCATGTACCAATTCTACTCATCACACTTGCATCTGCACCTGTTATATCCTTTTTCTTAGATGCTTTCTGCTTATCAGTTAAAGACCATCCCCTCTCTTTTATATATACCTCTAACGCTACAGCAAGCATCTCTGATTCTAATTCTGGTCCCTCTAAATGTCTATACCGTTCTCGCACCTCATCTGCCAAGGTCTGACCATTTGCATTCTTTATCTTTTCCATCCTCTTCAGGATCCTTCTCTTCTCGGAAGGCTTTATTAAACCAAGTGTCTCATAGGCGTGCATCATCTCATGACCCAGGATTGGGAGCAATACTTGATACACTTCCTCATCTGAAGAGTTAGCATCTATGCGTGAATATTCTAATCTATCAAGTAAGGTTATCATCCCAGTCTGTGTACTAAACCAACCATCTTCTCCATTCTTTAATGAAGATGCCAAGTCCTGCATATTATGAACGAATTGTAAACCGATTCCATAATGACCTAGCTTGGCTCTATTGAAGTATTTCTCCAGCCTCTTCCCATACTCTGTCATCTCTGCTTTGTATATCTTAGATTCTGATGGAGTTATAGGTTCGGATAAGTGTGGTGATTCCTCCCTGACCCTCCTCGTCGCATGACCTATTGGATCATTCCTCAAGTCTGCTAGATCAGCATCTTCTTCTACTATCTTGCCACCTACTGAGTCAAATGATTTTCTCCTAAGATCTCTAAAGTTGTTAGCCTTAGACTCTGCATCAGCTAATGTGTCTGCTAATCCTATTAGCTTGCTTCCTAAGTATCTCCCCTGTTCACCTAGCTTTGTTTCCTCGACAACGAATAAATTCTCTTTAGTGTTTCCAGCAGATATAACATCTGGTAGCTTATTCAGATATGAATCTGGAGTTGATCTAAACTGGAAGCTAGATTCATCTCTACCTACTGTGATTCTTCTTCTCCCCTCTTGACCAGTCAGTCCATTAGTACTTCTCATCCACCTTGAAAGCTTCTCAGCCTTAGTCTTACTAAGATTTGACTCTGCTTCTACGCCATCAACATATATTTTATATTTACTATTCTTATGCTGTCTTATGAATGCTAAGGCTCTCTCTTTAGATTTACGTCCAGTTATCCTAGTGGTGTTGCCGAAGTCATCTGTTAGGTCGTAGCCTCCTCCACCTTTGTCTTCATTGGCTTCATGTGCTGACTGCTTAGCACCTTCGATAGTATCATGTACTGATATTATCGAACCATCCAATGCCCTGACTACGAACTTTCCTCTCTCTACTCCTCTATACTGTCTCCCTACTACACCCTGTTCATACCTGCTTGCCAAGAAAAGTTCACCATCTGCATTGGTTTGTAATGAACCATCCGCTTTTAATTTTTCTACAACCTCATCATACTGGCTTTTTAAAACTGTTTCTGCTTGGCTACTGCCCTTAGTGCGCCTCTGTATCTCTTCCCATGTTGGAAATGTAGTTGTCTCTCTCGCTATATCTAATATAGCTCTTGTATTTGGATCTACCTGTGCATCGTTTAGTACGTATCCAGAATTATCTAATATTAATCTACCTAATTCTGGTGAGATGTTGTCACCTTCATTCCAATTAGAGGCTTCCTCTGACAGGTCAGAAAGTTGTTGTGCTGTATAGTCTGGCTCGAAATCATTATCATAATCTACTGAATCTTCTCTATGTTTCTTCGTTAGTCGTTCTAATGTTTCTGTTACCCCTTCGTTTTCTACTACACCGTTCACACGCAACTCTTCGATCAAAGATTTGGCTCTCTCATCACTGGCATCACCAAGTATTTTCTTGACATCTTCAACTGTGAATAACTTAGCCTTATTCTTATGTCTCTTAAACCTCTTAGCTATAGAATCAGTTACTTTCTCAATGTCACTATCTGAGTGTGCCCTGAAGCTTACGGGTTGTGACTCTCCAGTTCCAGTTGCTCCTTGCCTCTGGAATCTTTTAAGATTCTGGTAGAGGATGTTCTTCTCTTGTAAACTGAGATCTGACAGGCTATCTATTTGACCTTCATGACTAGGGAATGTTCTCCTAACAAAGTCAATGAACCCTCCATCTCTTGAGTTTATATTCCTCTCAAGAGCAGCAGCATGTATGTCTTCTTCTGAGACTACAGACCTACCTTCATTCCTATCCACATCTATCTGCTCGTTGATTAGTTCAGCTTCAAGTTGGGAGTTTTCTGCTGCTTGTGCTTGCTTATCTCTATTCTCTGCTTCAAGTCTTTGGGTCTCTAGCTGTGCAGTTCTTGCTCTAGCATGTGCCCAACTCTTAATCTTTTCATCTTGCAGATCTTTGTCTCTCTTGCTAGTCTGTGGATTACGTCCATCAATCAGACTAGTCATTGCACCAATACCTGCACCACCACTCAATCCACCCCAGAAGTTCTCCATCAACTCCCACATGTGGTCTTCTTCGGCGTAATCTATCGGAACATTAGCCTGCCACTTGGTCATGATGTGTTGGAGTACTTCTGCTCCACCCTCTCCGACTGCACCTTGTGCTATATTTCTAGGAACCGTAGATCTAGGTCCAGTTATACTTGCTATTTTTCTCTGAGTTGAATTTACAAGTTCCCTTTTTATAGGTGCATTCTTAGGTATGCTGCCAAGTAACTTGTTGCTGAACAATCCCAACACCTTAAAGGCAACAGCTTCAGTTGCTACCTGACCAGCAGTGGCAAGTAATAAATGTGGGAATCTATCTGCTATATCATTAAGGGTTATGTCTGGGTTGCTCTGAATCGACTCCATCAGATTCTCTGCTAGAAACTGATCGGCAGACATAGCAGAATACCCAATCATACCACCAGCGAGAGTGCCAGGACCGGGTGCTATGGCGGTACCAGCAGCAGCTCCAAGCTTGCTTGAAGCAATCGTTGGTGCCCAGTGGGCCAACATGCCAAAGAAATTCTCTAGCCCTGACATGCCAAGCTCCTTGGCAGAGTCTGTAAACTCACCTCTTGCTATAAGTTCAGATGCTTGCCTGAAGGTATGCTTTTGCTTCTCCTGTGACATCGCTGCAAAATCATCTCGATATTGCTGTAGATGCCTAGGGTCATTCATCTGCTCTTTAGTTGCAGTAGCAAAATCATGAGCCAACCTACCGGCTAAAGGAAGGGTTGTGAGATGACGTTCCAATCCAGTAAGAATGGGCTCGCCAACTACATCCATAAAGAATCCTTGATTGTCAGCCTCACGTTGACGAATATCTTCTTCTCTCTGCATAGGACTAAAATTTTGATAGAACCCAGCAGGATACAATTCCTGTAATTGATTGCCTGCATCTTCCATAGATACATCATCTTCTACAGGATAGTACCCTCCAGTTGGAAAGAAGTATTTATATGTTCCCACTAGAATCTACTCGCAGTTATAGGTTTACCACCCAGAGAAGCTATGTTTATTTGACCACCCCCACCAGATCCCCCGATGTCTAATTGCATCTGAACATCAGCAACTAATGCTTGCATAACTATCGATCTGGCTTCAGTACGATCCCTAGGAGATACTTGACCCCAATCACCTGCACCACTCAAGGTTGAATCAATTTCATTTCCACCATAGAAAGCGTATTGAAGATATCTGTAGTCGTCCCTTGATCCCATGCGTCCAAGCATGAGAGCTTCTAATGCCCTTGGACCATCTGCTGACGTATCGAATGCCTTCATACGGTCATTTACAAGACTTCGCTGTTCCTTTGTTAGGGCTTTATATGCCTTTTCATTGGCATTACTTGCGTATGAAGCATTTCTACCCATTCCTACTGCATAATCATTGGCAATTTTTTCTTTCTGAAGTTGCAGCTCTGCTCCTAAACCATAGCCCTTCAAAGTCTGAGTGTCAGTATCCCTTGCAGATTGACCAGCAGCATTCATACCAGCAACTGCTGATGGAAGGAATCCTCCCTTATGATATTTGCCCATCTCTGCTGCCATCGCTAGTAAGGCCATCCCCCTCTTACCCCTCTGCATTTCCTCAATCTTATCCATGAACATATCCATAGCAGTAACATCTACCTTACCAGCCTCTAGGAGTGGTGGTCTAGGTCTACCTTCTACACCTTCTTTAGGACCGCCACCGCCACCTCCAACTCCTTTCTCTTCAGAGGCTTGCCCTCCTGCTTTCTTTCTGTTTTGATATCCAACATCATCAGAATCAAACATTCCTCCGAACCAGTTCCAACCTTCCATAGCTGCTATACGATCTTGATCAGGCTCTCCTTGAGCTACATTCTCTCTTACTCTTTTCATCCATGGCTGATCAACGAACAATGATACACCCGGAGGATGTCCTGACTCACTACCCGTCCTTCCAAGTGGGTTATTATCAATCCCACCCTTGAAAGCATTATAGGCTCCACCTATCTTATCTCCAATAATATCTCTAACATGCTTGCCTTTACCTTTGTAGTACTCGCTATTACTAGTCCAATCATCATTAGTGTGCAGTGATGGGTGGTCAGGATCCCAACGGAGTACATCGGGAATATCAATCTTACTCATAGCCTTTAAAAACCTACCAAATTTCTGACCGGGTACGTCTGCCCCTGTATCGAACGTCTCCCTAGGTTCTGTATTAAAGTTATATTTCATGCCCTGCACAGGAGGCATGAGATCGCTAGCAGGTACATGAGGAGCTTGCCCTGGTCCGTATTCTCCACCTAGTTCATCTCTTCTAAAGGGTAACCTGTATGAAATTTCGCTACGAGGTATAGGCAAGTCCCTATATCTACCCACCTTCATTCCACTAGCTTCCTGCTCAGCACGATATCTATCAGCGTGTGACTCCTGTGCATAGACTTCTAGACCAGTATCATAACTTGGATGTCCTGGGGGGAGAGGAACACCCCATCGGTTATAGGCATCAAGTGCGTCTCTCTGACTTGGAGTCATCAAGGATCCAGACTTGCCATATTCCCCACTAAACCCTCTCACACCAGATCTTCTGAATCTGTCCACCAGACCCCCGTCCTTGGCTCCCATGACAGGGGGCTGTCCAGGTACCTGCTGTTGATTAAATCCAGCAGGGGGCATCTGAGAGCCTGTGGGTGGACCTTGGCTTGCAAGTCCCATCCCCGGAGAGGATGATGCGCCTATCATGCCTGCCCCTGGGGGGCTTCCCATATTAGGCATAGCAGTGTCTGCTCCCTGCATACCGGGTCTACCTTGAGGCATCTGAGGAAGACTATTACTACCCACTGGAAAGTTATTCCTTGCAATCAAATCTTCTATAGCAGTGGTTGTTGGGTTCTTAGCTGCATTTTCTTTCTGTCTTCTCTCCTGATCCTTTCTGTCAGCAAGCACACTAACGGCTGCAAGATCTCCATTGGATGCAATTGGCCCAAGCTTTTCACTTGGGTAGCCTCTGTACATATCCAGCCTTTGGAGTATGTCTGGTGACTCATGACTATCAGGTCCGGTCAAGCCAGATATTCCTGCGTTATTGTATGCCATCTAATTTCCCTTCAAATGTTTATCTTAAAGAAGATCGAATATTCCCTTACCACCACCACCGCCATTAAAGGCTTGGTCCATTCCTGCAATGCCAATTCCAGTAGCAAAAAGTTGCTGAGCAGCCCCAGGAACTGCTGATGCATTAGTTTGGTACGAGTTATTGCTCATAGGCATACCACTGAGCATACCCATTTGGTTAGCCATCTGATTCTGTAGGTAGTTATCTTCGTTTACCCAGTCAGAATACATTAGATCCTTCTTCTGCTGCTCTTCGCCCATAGCTCTGTACCCAACAGATTCCATACCAGCAATCTCTCTTAGCCTTTGGTTGTAGTCCTGTTGTCCGAACCCTCTACTGTCTCCAGCAAGTCCAGAAGCTATGCCAGCCTGAGCTTGTCTCATTGCGTTTCTGTTATTAACAGCACCCATAGAAACATCCCTGTCTCTATTGAACTGATCTTGGGCATTCATGTACCCCTGTGATCCGAAGTCACCTACTATATTACCAAGCTCACCTGCTAGTGAACTTTGACCTATAGAGTCCATTATACTATCCCTATAACCCCCTCTGCCACCAGAAGCAGCAGTCTGAGCTGCTCTTCTATCTCTCTGCTGTTCATAGCTTGTAGTGGCTGCCCTTGTTGCATTATCTGTTACAAGCTGTTGATAGGGATTCATATATTTCTGTGCATTTGAAATCCCATTCTCATCTAAGTCGTAGAAATTACCACCAGCAGATTGAGCTTCCATGTTTGCATTAGCATTAGCAGCAAAATTCATTTGATCATTGCTGAACTGTTCGTACATTCTATTCGGATTATCGAATAACTCTTTCCTAGCTTGACCAGCAGCTACAATTTCTGGTGCCGTTGCTGCTATTCTAGCCTCAGGTCTCCCTCCCATATAGGTAGGTATTCCTGTTCCTCCATATCCTTCATCGCCGGGTTCTAGGTACCCTCCCAGGATAGGATCTCCGTTTACGTCTGTCCTTCCAGTCTCTTTATACTGATCCCAGCCTACCGTGTTGTCTAGATTCTCAGACGACATAGCCATTACTTGATCATAGTATGGTCTTGCATAGCTAGGCAGTTCATTGATCACAGTCTGAGTAGAGTCCGGGTTTCCTCCTCCTCCTTTTTTACCCATTCCTTACAATCTCCTTCCCTAGCATCTTGTCTAGCTTGAGTGTGCCTAGCCCATGATCCCCTCCACCTATCTTCCTAACTGCATCGTGTGGAAGTATGTACTCCCCAGCAGAGAGCTTAACAGGCTCAGGACCACCACCACCTGGGTGCTTACTTAGGTCAACATTGCCACCCATAGCATACCCAGGCTGTGCATTAGGCATTATTATAGCATCCACACTATCACTAGTCCCAGTACCTGGGCCTTCAACCAATCCTGAATCAGGCCCCATGGGAACATCCATACCTTGACCACCTTCAAGGATAGCTTGGCTGGCCCTTCTGAATTCCTCTTCACCAAAGACGGCTATGAACTGATCTATAACTTGAGCAGCCTCTGCCTGAGGAAGCTCTCCTATTAAGGCAGCTTCAAGGGCAAGCATAACATCTTCCATATCTCCTTGATTAAACTGCGTACTTCCATTATCGAACTCTGATTGATTTCTATCAAAGTCAAACCTATCATTCTGTTCATTTATCATGTTGATGTCACCTTCCTTTAGTATATTCTAAAACCGTAGTCAACGTACGTGTCTCTGCCTGGAGGGATGTAGCCTTGGACCGGTGTTCCTGAACCACCATATCCGGTATTCCTACTCACATACCCCTGTTCCCTCGCATCATCCAAGGTTGGCCTAGTTGCTATCTGTTCATCACTCAATTCAGTTGATTTGACCCATTGTCCATTTCTGCCAACGTATGACCAATTTCCTCTAAGATTCTCGAGTTCTCCCCGTTCTCCTCCCCTGGCACCCTTTGGTGAATTTGTCGCGTAACCCATTCTCGTAAGCTCAGGGTTCCACACCCAGCTACCACCACCTATCAATGCGGGTATGTAACCATTTACTGATGTATATTGATCACGATTTGAAGGCATCCGAGGACCGTCGCTAGTCATTGCGTAACCGTAGTCTGGTTGGAATCCAGCACTTTGTGAACCTAGTAGAACCCCAGGTATTCCCCTGTCTACATTAGCTACACCACTATCATAGAACTCCTGTGAAGGAGCATCTCTTTGTGGGCTTACAAGTGGTGAGTCAGTGAATGAAGGTCCATGTTCAGGAAGCAGATCCCAATTATATCCTTCTACATTATCATATCCCTCCATAGGGACTGAGCTACCGGGTCTAACTATGATTGGATTCCCGAAACTATCGTAGCCAGTAACTATCTCAGTAGCATATCCGCCTAACCCCCAACTCAAATACTGATCATAATTGTAGGGAGTAGAATCTCCTACTCCACGCAATGTCTCATAGTCAGTTGCCACCCTATCATTACCACCTCCAGTTAATGACCCTATTCCGAAACTAGAATGCACAGGTGCATAGCTGTAAGGGTTTAGTTGATTATTAACTTGGAACTGACTTGATATACCCCCAGGTACATCAAAGTATACATTGCCTGGATCTGACGAGTTATTACCTGATTCCATTTATATTCCCTTCATCCTATTCCACTACCATAATATCTTGGGTTTATGTTATCGGGGCTACCACCTGGGCCTACTGCTAGTCTTCTAGTTTTTCTAGAATATGGATTCTCTTTCCAGCTTGGACGGTATTCTGCACCATAACTATTCACATATTCCTCTTCTTCACTTCCAAAGTCATCGCTTGCCAGAGAGTCTATAAGTGAACCTGCTCCAAATAGAGCCATTAACTTACTACTATCACTCATTCCAGCTATACTTTCACCTATAGTGAGTGGCTCGCCTAGGTTGGCAGGTAGTTCCACCCCGGCTATCGGAGTACTATTTGCTCCACCCGGCATCGCCGAGTAGGCTTGACTAATCGAGTTGGTGGCCTGAGGGGCACCAGGGAATGCACTGGCAGGTATATTCTGGATAGGAGCCGTAGCATTGAAAGCGGGAGCTGGATTCCATGGGCCAGTAGTGGGTGGGAAAGCAGGGTTAGCTCCCATATTAGCAGGGTTCAATGGAGAGCCTGCCCAAGTTGGTGTAACGGGTGTAACGGGTGGAGCTACAGGTGCTACAACAGGTGGAGTTACAGGTGGTACAACTGCTCCTTGTGCATTCTGTAATGCAGTAAACATCTCAGGTGTCATTTGACTCCCTGTTTGTGCTAGCATACTACCAGTATTCATTGGAACCTGACCACCCATTAACGCAGGGTTTATGATGCCTGTCGGAATTGCTCCCGGCAAGGCTGCTGGAGTAAAGGCAGCACCTCCACTCCCAAGAGTACTAAATGATCCCGGTAATGCTGCACCTGTCGCATCCACTCCGAGGGCAGACATAAAAGGAGTGCCTGAACCAGACATCCATGCTGGTATGCTAGCAGCACCCTGTGCAGCAGTAGTACCAGCAGAAGCAAGCGCAGCTTCAGCAGTAGCAGTTGGCACAGTTGCTAGCACAGTTGAAGGAGCTGCTGCTGCTCCTGCTCCTCCTCCAATACCTACAGACCCAAGAACGGAACTTGCTGCACTACCAACGGCACCTAGTCCAGTACCTATCATACCACCAACGGCACCTAAGCCGCTACCTATAGCTCCAATACCAGCCATCAATGCAGGCCCTATAGATGATAAGGCACCAGTTATCATGGGTACAATCCCAGCCAGTAATGGCAAGAATGCCTCTGGCTGACCTGTCTCTGGGTTGATAGTTATCCCACCGGGGGCAAACTGTGCAAGAAGCTCAACCTCTGCTGGGTTGACATGCATAATCATAGTGTCACCGAAGCGACCCTTCTTAGCTATGTCCTCAGCTTCTTTCTTGTTAGGAAATTCATTCCTAAACTTAGAAGTACTGCTCTTATTCTTAGGTGCGTACTTTTCCCATTCTATCATATCAATCTATACCTTTCATTGAGTTACTTCTGCTCCATAAGCTTGAACTGTTATATTTCCCGTATCGCATTTTACCCATAGAGCTGCCCCATGTAATAAATCTGCTCCCTGCGGGATAGATGGCAATGTTATACCTGGGCTTACAACCATTGTAACCCATGATTCTAATAATATACTTTTAAATATATAATCAGCAGCTACTGGAGTTACTACTGAACTATCGTCCAGTACAGCTATACTGAAGTGACTATTAGTAAAAAGTTGATTAGATATTATAATAGAGCTTACTATAGTATATAGAACTGTAGCATCTGTCCTTGGCCCTACATCTGTATTCTCAAATACCGTAGGTAACGGTACTGTGTACAATAGTGAAGAGCTAGGTGTTGTTAGGTTCACCTTACCTAGTACTTTATACCTATCCATCTATTTAGTGTCCATTTTAGATTTTTCTTTAGGTAGTTCCAGCCGTATCCCACTAAATTCAATACCATCATTGAGCATTCTCTTTACTTCTAATTCACTAGCATCTAATACTTCATCTAGAGTAGGTTTACCAATATCAATTAATACAGATTCTATATAATTCTGTTTAATAAGTTGAGATTCTGTTATAAAGTCCCCATGCATGGAGGACTGAATGATGTTTTCCACATACTGTATCATCATAATATCTAATAAACTTTTAGCCATTTTATATTATCCATTCCCCAGGGGTACTATTGAAATTTGAAAGCCATCAGCATATGGTAAAAGGGCTGTGACAGTGTATGGGTTAGGTGCTGCATCAACTTGAGTATTATTCATCATTCCCCATTGAAACCCAAGTCTGTCCACTATACCAGACTGAGTTCCGTTCAGCACGTTGTTCTTTATCTTTACTATAGCAGTTCCAGAGCATGTTTGAGAACCAAGGTAAAAGACCCCACCGTAGTATTCATAACCAGAACCCAAACCTTGCGATATCTGATAAGTCCCAGGTAGGTCAGCATGTGTATCAACCCTAACCGGACCGTTATAGGTTGGAGTAGTGTCCATGGTCAAACCGGCAATTACAAGATTCCCTTTTATATAGGAGTAACCCACTAGACCAAGACTCCAGTTGACTAAAAAATACTTCTCTCCACTCTCAGGGAAAGCTCCCTGATATTTAAATTCACTGCCGAATCCTAAAGCTGCTGCTGGAGGTGTTTGATTCACTGGAATCACCTTTGGTGCAACTATTTCCTGAGCCCATGTAACTGGTGTCGTTGTTTGCCGTGCAGAGAATTCTACCTTCTCAAACCATTGTGGAACCAGATTACCCAATGGTATAGACTTGGTTATGTTGAAACTTTCCCAATTTCCAAAGAAGAAGTTGTTGTCTTCTAGGACTACAGGAGCTGAACCACCGCTCTGGTCAGGATATGTTTTTATTCCTACGCTAGGTCTGACATGTGATAATCTTGAATTGGAACTTAATGACTCTTCCCCTACACCTGATGCTACAGAGGAAAGTTTACTATCTAGTCTATCAACAATCTGCTGAAGCATGAATCTAAATTCATCTTCATTGGCCTTGTCATATTCTTCCGAGGCAGAAGATAGATTCTCGACTCCAGTAACACCCACTATGATCTCTTCCCATCAGGCTTTATATCAACAGAAACGTCACCAACTCTCCATCCATAGTTCTGGCTAGAAGATGTTAGCTTTATGGAGAATGTAGTACCACGACCCCTTATGTCATATTTACCATCCCTTGGTACAGGGTTACCAGTACCAACTGTACTTGTGTACTCAGTTGGCTCAAACACCTTAGCATCACTAATTGACGTAGGAGCAAAGGAGTCTGGGTACTTCTTTGACGAAAATACCATGTCTATCCCATCTCCCTCTATGTTAGGAGCAGAGCCTGTCCAGTATATATCTGGCAAGAATCTCCTCATGAAGAATACAGTTCCACTATCGTCCAGCCCAACATCTCCACTCTCTATGAATGCCTCTAGTGGTTCTGGACTTACTCCTTGGTAAACCATTGCATAACCAGTATCATGAGCCACTATACCTGTCGTTAGATTTTGTGGCTGTGATTGTAAGTCGAATGTCTTTATGTAGGTTGAAACTGGAGTCTCCTCAAGGTTAGCATCAATCCATGATGTTCTATTGTATCCAGTGACAGCTCCACCTTGAACCCCTGATACCTCTACAGGAATCATATCAAAACTTCCAGTATACCAAACCTTGTCTAGGTAGTTATATGTAACATACAGATCTACTTCAAAAGAATTAGCAGACGGATAACACCAGCTTATCTCAGAGAATCTTTCATTCTGGAATGCATATATCTTATCCTTCTGCGATGTGTTTATATTGTCAAAGACAAAGTTAGAAACAGTACATGGGATCATTGATAGCTGTCCCTTGTAACTGTAAAATGAGTCTATCCCCATAAAGAATACTTCACCACCAACTACTACTGATGCATGCCTTGCTATAAGATTTACGTTACTTGATATCAATGTAAGCGTGAACACGGAAGGAGGACCAACGTATCTTAGACTATACATAGAAACGTCTGTCCATATAAGAACTTCTCTATTAGTTTCTAACATACCATTAATGGTTGATCCGCTATTGAGTACCAACCCTCCAGAGGTATTGGTTGACCTTAGGCCCCAATCGAATATGTTAAGATCATTCAAGTCATTATCAGACCACCTTACAAGTATGGGGCTAACCTCAGTCTGGCTGCCACCAGAGAAATGTTGTGTGGAGAAAGATATTAAATGCCCACTAAGTGTGGTTAGCAATATGTCACCATTTACGGTAGGTATTTTCACTGGTGTTACACCGTTGAACTCACCCTGTTCTCCAAGTGTCCTTACTCTCCTAGTATTAACATCCTCGGTATCAGGAACAGTGTCTGCCGATCCAGTTATATTCTTTAGTGATAGATAGTATATCTCTCCATTTGTTGGACTCATTACTATATCATCACCATTAGCACAGAAGCTCCAGAACCTTAGACTAGTTTCAGCAGTTGCTGGTATAAGGCCAGCTCCTCCCCATAGCCCATTGCCCCAGCTACCAATACCCCAGGATGATGTAGCCACTACTGATATTTCTCTGTCTAACCCAGGGTTTATGTTGTACCATATCTTAGCAGTATTATCATTAGGCTGGAGATTCAATTTCCTTTCATACATCTGCATATTTATTGGGTAGCCGAGCGTCAAGTCAGGGATCCATTCACTATCAGTAGTTCCAAACATACCCCTCTCACAAGGTGTTGTAGCATCGCCATACAATGTTACGTTGTTAGTAGTAGACACATCAGTTCCTAGTTGTATTAGCTCAAAACCATAAAGTACACTAATTAGTACAACATCTCCCTCCCTTGGCTTGAAAACGGGGTCAGTCTTTATTGTTATGTTGGTTGTTTGACCTTGACTGATTTTGTTAGCAACATCAAGTGTAGCAGTTGTGAATGCGGCCATCTCACCGATCTCTGCATCTATTTTAAAATAGTCAAAGTTATCCTTCTTGAATAGATGCCATCCATCATCGTTACTGGGTTTCCCTTGCTGGGTTGATCCCTTGTATCCAGAATTAAAATCCTCGGGCAATACATCAAGCCCTGGCTCAGTGAACAATAAATCCTTTATCATACAAAAACCGTTGTTGTAATTAACTACGTCATTACCTTTGCACTCAGTTTTAACTCTTGCAAAATTACCTGGGGTGCTTGAGACTGTTTTCCTAACCCATATTTCAGTCTTATTTGTAGCATTATACTCAAATGCAGGGAAGCTGTAGTCGTTGGTCTCAGGGAGAACTGGGGATACTATTTTAAGATTATCAGACTTGAGTGGAGTTACATCATATACAGTATTTACATGTATAAGATATACTTTCCATGTAGTTCCTACTAATGTGTAATAGCTCCCATTACCTGACACCCATTGAAATACAGACCTTGCTATACCTTTTAGATCTCTAGGCAAATCGTCAAAGTCTTGGTAAAGCTTCTCTTCCCATCCACCTACAGACTGAGGCTTACCAAGCTTAAACCTTACATTGTTGCCATTAAACCATGTATTCATAGCTTCATACTGGGATCCATCCCTACTCATCCCTGGTTCTATTTGTGGTTTAATATACATTCAGTTATTATTCTCCAAACTTTGTGACATCATTTATTTTATCACCACCAACACCTTGTCACGAAATCAAAATCTCCTTGAATCTGGCCTAGGGTGTTTCCACCACTACTAGGGGTACCTATTGGTTGGTAATATACATTGGAACCAGCGTTACCACTCCTCCCGCCACGCCAATAAAATCTGCTGGCATTGGCAATAATGTTTACACCAAAAGAACCAGTTGCACCACCACTGAACCTACCAGAACCCCTGTCTGCATGAATCTCATCACCAATTGAAAGACCATACCCAGCAGTACTGGTTATCCTGTAAAGTCCACTTATCATGATAGGGGGAGTATTTCGACCATGAGATTGGTCGAACATAGCCCCTGTCATATTAGCACTATTACTGTTGAATGTGAATTCTTGGTAGTTGCCAATGGACGTAAGGCTTGTATTTGGATCTGGTACAACTCTTTCTTGAGAGGCACCACCGATAAGTGTGTTCGTTGTAGGACCACCAACCACTGTAGTAAAGGTGCAACCAGACCCTCCTCCCGGTACTGGATCAGTAGTGTTGTCGGGAGCAATATTAGGGGCTGGACCAACATCTGTGTATCCCTGGCCTTGGTAGTTGATCCTCATTGCTGTAACAATACCATACTCTACATCATAAAGAACATTACAAAGAGAAGTGTTTGTAACATTAGTCAGGCTATATGCTTGATTAAACCCATTAGGGTATCCTGATCCTCCTCCGGTCAAGGTTATACTCCCTATACCACTCAACCCTGGGTTAGTCGATATGTATGCTTTCCTGTCTGTATTGTCTAGTATAATCCTTATTCCACCAGTGGCAGCCCAATCAGAAGCAGACTCCATAGAGATAGTTTCATCTGTGAAGTCTGTTATTATTCTCCCTACCTGTGTCGTATTTACCCCAGCCCCCGCAGCTTCGGTACCCCCTCCCTTGAAAAGAAGTATCTGTTCGTCATCTCCTTTGTTTATAGTTATATCCCTAGAAACTAAGGAAGTAATCCTAGACGTATCTGTTCCTAGTACATTATTAGGAGTAGTGTCGTTATCCACCGAGAACTTTATTGGACCATCTATGAGGCCAGTTATATTTATAATATCATTAGCATCCCCACCTAACACGGTACTCGATGACGATTCAAGCGTTGTGAATTTTCCAGGCTGAGGATCAACTAAACCAATACTTGACTCTTCTATTACTGCATTTCTAATTATGGAACTAGATGCAGATAAATCTACTGTTGAGGTATCGCCAAGAGTAGCTGTTGCTGCTGCATTAGAGCTAATTAAAACAGTTGCATTTCCGCCACTTGCTCCCGATTGAACGCATGTAGCTGTAGGAACTGACTGGTAACCACGACCACCATATACTAGGTTCACTGTTGTAACAGTATCACCGCTAGTAGCAACTGTGAATGTTCCATTGGCTGGTACATCAGGGCTACCACCCGTAAAGGTAATAGGATATGTCCCTGGGGTGTACAATGTACCCTGTGCATTGAGAGTTATATCCCTTACCTGTACACCCTTATCAAATCCTACATTTGGTGCAGTTGTCCAGTTCTGACCACGATGGGTGATAGTGGTATCTGTTAGCGCCCCGTTTACAACTGTAAATGTTCCTGCTGTTACTCCTGTTCCAGTAAGGGGAATCCCTCCTGAAAATGTTAACTCGTTAAGACCTTCTACGTATCCAGTTCCATTTCCACCTGGGTCTATGCTCACATCAGTAACACCCTTAGTAGTATTTATTGATGCAACTGCAACTTCAGCATTAAGATCATCAACTTGAACTATCGCTAGGCTACTGGCTAATTGATTTCTTAGCAGTATCTTACCACCCTGCGTATTGTCCATGTCTATAGTTTTTATCTTTAGCTGCTGAGTTGCATCGGTAACCGATTTAGGGTCTGAGATGAACGACACTAACGCAGTACTTCCATTGTTTATTTCTACATAACTGCCAGTGAAAGTAGCATCACCATTGTAGACTCTTAATACAGTATTTGGCTGTATCAAGCCAGGAGTAAGTTCGTTCTTTATGAAATACATTCTATCAACAGCCGTTGTAGAAGTAATTCCACACACATTTAATCTAACAAAATCAGGGTAAGGTACTACGCCACCACTCCCTAGCCCGGTACCAGTTATGGTCATGAAGGAACATCTAGACTTAGCATCAGTGGTTGTAGCTGAGGAGTTGGTAGCATCTGGTAGTAATAAGGTTAGATCACCATAAAGAGGTGTACCTGGAACCAAGCTGTAGGTACTACTGCCAGTTACAGTTTCTGTGTTTATTACACTGTTGGCACCAATGGCCTGCTGTATGGCAATCCAATTGTCATTTGTGAGTTCTCCCCACGTACCATCCTTCTCCCCTGTGGTCATCTTCTCTATGGAGAAATAGTTACTATTATAAGTTGATGCCATTAATTATTCCCCTGTTGCTAGTTTTCGCTAACATCACAGTACCATACCCCGAGGGAGGCAGTTGGAGCAGACTCCATTGAGTATGTTGCTTTTAAATGATCCCCAACGGTTGGACTCCATGAAACACCAGCATTGCCCTTCAGATTTACCCCTGAGAAGTCGAATGTAGATAAGTTATCGTTAATTACAATCATTATACTACGACCAGTAGGTGAAAAGTTTGGACTTTGGTAGAATCCAGTGTAAGTAGTAGGTCCAGTATTAGCGGTTCTGTATACAACCTGATCAGTTTCAGTGTCCAAATCAGGTGTAGCATTTCCATCTGGCAAATCCTCAATGGAACGTACAGCATATAATGTCCTGCCTGTTTCATATGCCACATTGCCTGTAAATACAAAATCTATTTTGTCTCCAGGTAACATATTGAAGTCTTTTTGACCCTTAAGCTTGAAACCACTAGATCCAGCTAGATTATGTACAACCTTTGTATTTCCATTACTACCTATTGTAAATCTCATGCCATCAGGTAATGTTCCAGCAGTGATACTACCAGCATCGGAAAATACTGAATTAATAGTTGTTGTTGATGGGTTCAGTATGTAAAATGAACCTAGTTCGCCAACATCAACAGGATTCTGGCTAAGAGGAACATTAAAAACTCCGTTGTCTCCAAGCTGGGTTGACAATGTGTCATAGTCTGTCATCGTTACTATGTTTGTAGTGGTGTCAGGCTTAGTGAGTTCTAATTCTGATTCAGTGTTTCCCACACCCGGCAGGATATGTAAAGTGCCAGCTAGATACGTATCCTGAATCAGACTCACTTCGCCTATCCTAACTATACCATCTCCACCCGGATTCGATGGACCACCACCGTGTCCTATGAATATACAATTATCCCTGTTAAACCCCATTTGATTCCCTGCATTTTTGCCTATGCAGATAGTGTTATCCCTTCCGTCAAAACCCGCTCCATTCCCATATCCGGCGTTGTAGCCAATGAGTACATTGCCAGTACCTCCACCATTATGTTGCGCTCCGCATAACGCTCCAACGTATACATTCTCCGATCCCCCAGTCCCCCATCCACCACATGCGTAGCCAATGTGTACACTATTAAGTCCGGTCTTTGTACCTCCCGCACCTATACCAATATTGGTAGTCTGTGCCGCGAGTCCTGTTCTAATCTCGGTGGATGTGGTGGACGCAGGGTTACCAATTGCAAGAATATCGCCAGCAATAAATGAATCTGTGTGCGTCCCCGGGGTGCCAATACGTATTGTATCGCTTTCTATGGAGGTAGAAGCTGGGCCTGAAGATCCTATATATATATTTGAATCACCTCCAGAATTATTAGACCCTGCGCTTTTACCTATGACAACAGAATCGCTACCAAGAGCATTAGCTAGAGCGCCGATCACTGTATTACTATTACCGCTGACGAGACTAAAACCTGAACTAGCCCCAATGCAAGTATTATCCTGAGTAAAGGACGAAGCATTAAACATCGCACTGTGTCCAAGTCCTGTGTTACGCTGACCATCTGTTATAAAAAATCCTGCACTGGGTCCAACCATGACGGTTGTGGCTGGGCCGGAAGGCACGCCAGCGCTACTATCTTCATCCATAGAGTTTTTACCAATGGATAAGTTAGTATCGCGATTTTGTCCTCTTTCAAAGCTTTTAATGTACTTAAAACCATCTATGTTCACATTACCTTGCAAGAAGGTTTCAGTTGAAGTAAGAGTTACACTGCCATCTGCAAATGTGATTGAATCACCAGCAATATATGTATTTGAGTGTGTCCCTACGGTGCCAATACGTATTGTATCGCTTTCTGTAGTGAGGGAAGATCCATCATTCACTATGTATATATTGTCATCTCCAGCGGTCTTCGCTGAACCGGCTAGGTAGCCTATAGATATATTATCACTTCCATCAAAGTCAACCGCTGGACCTGACTGGTATCCAATGTCTATGTTCCTATCACCAGTTGTACGTACTGCACCAGCCTGTGACCCTACAGCGGTATTAAAACTCCCTGGCAAGGATATATCATTCTCGTGTATACCTACCGTGATAAAGAATGGATCACGGTCGTAACCAATAACAGGTGGCTGCCCTGGAGGGACTCCCTGATCTGGTTCATTAGTATCCGTTATCCAATCTTGTCGGTATGCGTAAACATTACCAGCCATCTATTTACTCCTAATCATCATTACTCTCCCGATAATACAGTAATCGGGTATCAAGGTTCACCACCACCACCACCTTCACCACCACCAGCAACATCTGGATTTCCAGACCATATTGATCCACCTTTAGTATCAGTATCAGCCAGAAGTCTCCCAGGCATCATGTATCCACCGTACCCTCTATTAGCTTGCCATCCAAGTGCGCTTACATACCAAGTGACACCTCCATCGTCAAAAGGAGGTACATAATCTCTGCGGTTGTCCTGCCATTCAAATGTGACAGCTCCTGTACCTCCGTTAGCAGCATTAGAGAACGTGGGTTCAGATCCATATTCGGTTGGACTCCACCAGGGGGCAAGTGGAGTTGGGTAAGATGGTGCATTGGGAGCTACTGTACCAGTGGTGAAAACATTGTCAGGGCTGGTTCCATCGTTCCACCATGAACCGTCGCTCTCGTTCCAAAACATACCCACGTATGCTACTCCTAGTGCGGATATATTATAACTAGTGTTTGGTTTCCACTTGAAAGCCCTGGGATACCAAATTATATTCCCATCGCTAGTTCCAGCACTTGTGTCAAAAACAGAAGGGATAGTACTCCCTGATAGTCCACTATTATTAGCGGGTATCGTGTAATAAATGTCACCCCCTGCTCCTATAACAAGTGGATAGAAATCAGCGTTTGGTCCAACGTCTACATAGTCAAAGCCAGACTCCCAGTCACTATAGGTTGGTAATCCAGCAGGCCCCTGCTCATTGTAATTCGTACCAACCAGAGCAGTGGATCCTGAGGTTCCAGAGCTTTGAGCCTTCCACACATTCTGTGGTGTTTGTAAGTCTCTAACTTCGTCTCCAATAGAGTAAACTGTCCCAGGTTGCCATAATGGAAACCCATTAAAGTTATTTTGTTTACCAGCATCTGCTCCTAAGAATGTATTATGATCACGAATAGTGCTTATCCCTGCTTCATTACCTATTGCAGTATTGTCTACACCATCGGAATCATTCATAGCAAGAACACCAAGGGATGTGTTAGTGGGTGCAAGGTTGCCATCGTTGGGGCCTTGAGGACTACCAGGGGGAATAACTATCTCTGAGTTAGTCCAAAGAGTTGTGCCTGAGTCGTATGCAAGTACTTGTTCGTTTTCTATAGGCGCAACTAGTGTCACATCTGACAGGCTACTAAGTGAGTTTCCAGTTGAACCAGTCCTACTCATGCGAGCAGTCTCATGCCATTTGTTGTCAGACCTAAGGGCAACCGTTAGGGAGTCATTGATCCCCATATTGTAATTAGTTGACGCATCAAGTAGAATAGAACCTTCCTTGATAGAAGTCGCAAAGGCAGAGATAATAGTTATAGTCTGTCCTATGGTTCCACCTGAGAAATTTGTTATATCGGCAGTACCACCAGTGATGAATAGGTTTCCACCGGAGACAAGAGGTGATGCTATGTTTGCTAGAGTGATAGGTGTTGCTGATACAAACGGTCCAGTTGAAGCCCTTACCCTTCCGAGAAGGCTACCTGATAGCTCGGTAGCTCCTAGCTGTGAGAATGATTCTGACAGATCTATAGCTGAAGATGGGCCAAGTTCAACTGTCCCAGTGGGAGGTGTACTTACAACCACATTACCTGTTCCGAAGGTAGTTCCTGGGTCGGCCAGACCATCATTAAATGTAGCCGTGGGTGTACCAGTGTACTGTCCTGAACTAGTAAGGTTTACACCAGAGACTGCTCCGGCAGTCACTACAAACGTGGCAGTTGCAGGTACAACTTCTCCCCCAACACTGAACACAACAGGATATGTGCCATCGGTGACATATCCTGAACCTGTGGTAGATACTCCTAAGCTAAAAACTCCAATAGCTTTTTCAAACGATAGAACCGGTGGGGCTGTCCATCCAACCCCTGGGGCTAGAACATTAATGGCTGAGAGTTCATTTCCTGAAACAGTGAAGCTTATCTGGGTAGTATCCAACGCTGACGATGGTGAGCCCCCACTTAATACAGCGTCAAATTCTCCGTTAGTGAGTTCACCACCAACATTGGCAACTGTACCAGTTGGTTGCAACCCCGTGGAAGTGCTTATTGAAGCAACTATCCTTGATGTAAAATCATCCTGTATCTGCTTGATCTGCAATGCTGTACTAGAATCGTTCTCCAATAGAATTTCAGCACTGCTAGTCGCTGAGAAGTCAATCTTACCAACCTGTATCTGGGAAGTTAAATTTACTATCTTTCCAGCGCCTGCTACATCAGATGTCAGAGATACTATTCCAGTGCTACCTTGGTTTATATCTACATATTCTGTTCCATCAGCATTATATACTCTAAGTATAGTCCTTGGCTCACTAGTATCAGTAAGCGCATTCCTTACAAAATATATTCTATCAACTGAAGTTGTTGTGTCTAGCCCACAAATCCTGAAGTTGATTACAAGAGGAGACCCTCCAGTACCCTTAACCGTAACACACGAAGACCTTGCCTTGGCGTCATCATTAAGACTAGCTACGTTTGTGTCATCAGGAATTATCCAGTTCAGTTCTGGATTTGAGTATGAAGTACTACCAGATATATTATCGACATCAAGCTCAACACTGTAGCCAATGGCACGTTGAATAACTTCCCAGTTATCATTAGTTAGAGTTCCCCATATCCCATCGGCCTCTCCGATTCCGATTTCCTCTACTGAGTATAAGTTGCTTTTATAGGTGGATGCCATCTAATCTCCCTTTATGTGATTTCATTGCCACCATCTCCTGGGCCTGTACCCTTTTCATATTGACTTGTATCTTGCTCTTGGACATCTTTACCTGCTAACATAATAGACTCTTTGAATAGACCTGAGTACTGCTCTAGTAACTGAATGTCACCCTTCTCATATAGGTATCCATGGTACAGAACTCCATACAACAAAGCACTTATGTAGTTCCTACTAATCCAAGTACCCTCTCCTGCGGTGACATCTACAAGGGATAGTGGGAATTTGGTGTATGAGTATCTGATGAAATAAGTCTCGGTAGGAGCTGGGGATATTGCAATACTTATTGTATTTTGATTTTCATCTGGGTCAGTTACACTCTGTAGTGGATCAGCAGAGTAGTACCTAGGCAGTCCAGTCTCAGCAGATGAGGGATATGCTTGAGTTACAAAGTCATAGTCTCTAAGCTGTAGTGGACTCCAGTTTATACCTGCCGTTGCATATTCACTACTTACATCAATTGAAAGAATATCCTTTATATTACCTGTAGGTTTATCAGGGATTACAGGTGGACCAACTGACCCAGTAATTACTGCTGCCTTTGCATCAAAGTATCCTTGTGATGCTACTAATTTATCTGTTCCATCTGTCTTGAATCTTGTCCTGAAACCACCAATACTTCCCCATATAAAGTCTTCAGCAACTCTTATTAATAGATCAAGATTGGTAGAGAATGAGCTTTCGTTGTTCTCTAAAAAGTTCTTAACAAGGTTCTTAAAGTCATCAAGATCTATTGGGTTACTAGTCGATGATATAATTGGGAATGACATTAGACTACACCCTTTTTACTAGAACCTACCATGCCACTAGTACCACATCCACGGTTAGCATACTCTGGGTCAGCACCTATTGCTAGCTTAGTTCCCTTAGGCAGCCACTTCTCTTTTTTGTCAGGCATACTCTGATTATGGGATAAGCCAACTGATCCCCCATGGGCATACCCTTCCTTGTACTTAACTTCCTGACCTGTCTCCAAACCATATGCCTTGGCCTTACGTATTTCTTCAGGTGTATACCCAAAACTTTTTCCGCCTACGTCTGGCATCTAGCTACCTCCATACTTTTCATTCCAAGCTGACAAGTCTACAGTTCTGCTGGCCTCTAAGCCAGTATCCGGTCTCGGGTCTTTTAACGCCTGTGTATCCCCCCCGTCGAATAGATCTGGTAGATCCTGAGGATTCTGGATATCAAAACAACTTGGGCAAACCCGTATATTGTCTCTTTTATAGTTTTTAGTTTCAAATTTAAGCTCATTCAACAAGTATGTACGACCACATCTGTCGCATATACCTAATGCTTTCGGTCCTGATGCGTATCTATTAGACACTCCTGTGTCTCCTAGGTGACAGTATAAGACTAGTCTTTACCCTGTCTTCATCTAATGCCATCTGTAAGAGCCTATCGTACTCTGAGTACAGTATAGGTGCCCCTGTCCTTATGTTTCCAATCTTGCTTCTCTTAGCCATATTGAACGCAAGTCCATGTACTAATGCAGGAAGGAATCTGTCTGGTACCTCTATGTTAGTAGAAAGGCTACCGTCAGCATCTGCCATCCTAGCGATTCTCCAGTACACCAGCTTGTAGGTAAGGTCCAAGTCAGGAACAGGCCATAGTCTAATAACACTACGTCTATCTGCCCTTACATTAGGAACGACTAATACAGAAGGAGTCCTGTAATCTTTTATCTCTATTCTCTCAAACAGAAATTGCAATGGCCTACCTGTCTGTACCTTAGAAGTTATGTTTGAATATGTAGGTTGTGATATCCTATCCATAGCATAGTCTACTTGGTTAGCAGTACCATCATCCATTCTGAGAGACATATCAAGTAGTGATATAGTGTTATCTGCTAACCCATATGATGACACTCCAGAGGTAAGGGTATCCACCAATGGATCATCAGGATCTGACCATTTAACCTCTTCCATCTGCCATAGGTTGATCCCAAGGTTAGACCATTCTAGCTGAAGAAGATTCAAACATCTCCTTGCAGAACGAACGTCAAACCCTGCGGTTGCATCAAACCCAGCTATGGCTGATGCATCCTCTATCAGGTCTCCTACATCTAGATTGAAATTATGAGTTGAAGATATAGCCATAGTAGACTAATCGCAATTCGTCTGGAAGACCGTATTGAAGTAAGGAGTAGTACAAAGTATAAGTCCTACATCTACAAAGGTGGGATCGAAATCAATCTGTGCCCAATTCTCTGGGTCTACTCTGAATCCTATACCAGCAACTACTATGTCAACAGATGTCTTCTTTCCTAAGGTAAGTACTCTGAGGTCAATAGTCCCATCACTAAATATTGGATTAGTGATAGGGGTGTCAAGCTTAAGAACCTCTACCTCGGCAGTAGGTTCAACTCCAACCTCCTGTGCCAGCAGTAAGCTCGGAACTAACAATGATAACATAACAAACAAAGTTAAATATCTAAACATTATTTCTTCTCCTTAATCTTCTTTATACTTGAACCAACACTCTTAACTGTCTTCATACCAATAGCCCCATCAATGCTCCTCGCAGTATTACCTGCCTTACCATTTGAGTCAATGGCAGATACTACCTTGAGAATCAACTTTGCAGCTATGAATGCTATACCTATGTACCCAATTAATTCTGAATTCACACCCGAAAGGTGCAACGCAGATAACATCGCTTCAATTTCCATCTATGATCTCCCTTACTTTTTAAAGTGCCACTCTACTGCCCATGCTAATACTGAGATGAATGCTACTGCGAACCCTGCTGCTGTCATTATCCTTGTCTTAACTTGCATGATTTCTGATTTTAAAGAAAATAATTGTTTCTCATTCTCTCTAAATAAATTCTCCAGAAGAGTAATAGTCTGCCTCATGTTTCTGAAATCGTGCCTAAGCTCTGCTATTTCCTGAAACCTAGCACCTATTTCCCTCTGTGTTCCGTTACCTTCAGGCACCTTATGATTATCCAATTTAGTTATTAATTAGAACCAGCTATTTGGATTATGTTATCAACAGAACTTGAACCCGCAGTTGTAATTTCTATCCACCATCTTCCTCTGCTTAGTGTGAAGTTGGTTGGAGTACCAAGTGCAAACGTATGAATTTCTTCACTGTTTTCTTGTGTCGCAGTATTACTGTCACCAACAACCTTCCAGAACGAGCCAGCACCGGCAGTATTAGTTGCATCAGCTTTCATCCCAGCAGTATATACGTTTGCCTTATTGCAATTCACTTCAAAAACTTTAGAGTTGACTGATGTCGCAGGAGTAGCATTATTAAAAGCAAAGTAACACTCTTTACCTGCTCTGACACCTGTCTGTTTAGAGTTCCTGTCAACTCCAATGGTAAGTCCTCTAGTCCCAGCATCATCTGCCATATTTTATTCTCCGTTATGAGATAGCCATTGAAGGGGCTCCAAACTAATGGAACCCCTCCAATGTTTAATTATTGAATAGATCCGTCTTTTCCGTTGTCCGCAACTGTGTAAGTAATTACTACGGTACCTGTGCCACCTCCTGTGGGATTAGCACCCATTACTGCCGTTACTTGGGTATCAAGAAGTATACCTAACTCAGTTACTAATGCACCGTCAGCACCCTTTATGACGCCCTTACTAGCAGCGGCAACTTCGTTAAAGAATCCATCTGGATCAACTGCTGAACCTATGTCAGTGGTTGGACTCGCTCCTGTAACATCGGCATTAACAGGCATTACCGAGATAGGAATTGCTCCTTTGGGAAGAACAAAGAACTCACCAACGGTCGCAGACGTTCCAATCCTCAGATTCGCGGTTTCAACAGTTGCATCAGTTGAACTTGCAAGATAAGAAGCAACAACCGACATCGTTAATACACCGGGAGATACGTTCTTCTTCTTACCACCACCATAGGATCTAGTAACACCTTGAAAACTAGTTGTAGCCATAATATTTCACCTCATTGCACACAATTAGCTCGCCAGTCCGTGTGCTGTCTGATTAAGTCTGACGAGTCTGGTATAAAAGATGGGGGGCTTTTCACCCCCCTGGGACATTAATGTCTAGATGTCACCACTACCAAAGATACCGAGGTAGTCACTAACGCCGAAGGAATATCGTTCCCGCGCCTTATAGCGAACATTACCAGTATCAAAGTCTCCGTCCATGCCAGTCGTAAGTGGGGCACGGGTGAAGCCCTTCATGCCATTAGGCACGTCGGTGATGATAAACCAGTTCTGGGCATCCGTAAGGAAGTTGTTTACGCTATACCCCTGTGGGATCATTCCGTTGCTCTTAAGAGCATTCACATCGTTGTCCGCAGTACCGGGCCGCTGAGCGGACTCCAGTATAACGGTAGCATCGAACTGAAGTTCTGATGGAATAATCAACTTGACTGGTTTGGCTGCAATGATAAGTCCACGTTCGTCTGTGAAGTTACCAATGTCGATACAAGCTTGCTCAAGAGAAGCTTCAGCAAGGTCTGCGGATACAGCCAGAGCATTATTAATCGGCTGACCTCCAGTACCTAATCTGCTGCCATCTCCTATGCAAAGCTGCAAGCCATCACCAGCGGCAAAGTTTGCCTGGGTGTAAGCATTAACAAGAGGGAAAACCGCCTTGGTCTGCTTAGTATGACTCATAGCTCTAGCAAGTGCCTTCGTGTATCGTGCAGAAAGAGTTGCATAAAGATTATCTTCCACAGCTTCTTCTGTGATAGAGAATCCCATAGCAATCGTCTCATGCGTGTATCGAGCAGTGAAGGTCTCCTGTGCAGTATCATAAGTGATAGCTGCACCCTCATTCTTAACGGGTGCTTGATTGAACCCGGAAAGCTTGACCTCTTCCTCGAAAGCTCTATCAGATGACTCCATCTCATAGATCTCCGTGTGCTGTTCTTCGTACTTATTATACTCCAACCCGAACAATGCGTTCAAGCCAGGAACAAGTTCTTTCATCATTTGCGCTCTAGAAATTGCTGCCATGATTTACTCCTTCCTTAGGCTATTCTGCCGTTGTCCCAGTGGGGTTAGTGGTAGCATGTGTACCATGATTAAAACGAACGAGTACATCCCGTGTCGTAGCTGTAGTTGCTTCCTGATTAGCATTGCCAACAATCCTAAGACCAAAAGTCGCCGTAGCCGCAATCGTAGCATCATTCAATGTTATACCAGATACACCAGTTATATCATTAGCATCAGTCACATTAGTTGTAGCTAACTGTGCATTGAACCCAACATCTGCAAACGTGGTATCACCAGATGACCTAATCATAAATATCTGATTAGGGTCGTCTGCACACATTACACTAATATTGGTGTTAGCTGCATTACCATCATACCATTGACTCCAAACTGGAGTACTACTAGAATTGGTATACTTAAAACCAACAGCTACACCAATGGGTCGAAACCCATCGACACTAGTTGGGCTCTGACCAGCAGCCCCACCAGCCCTGATAGCATATCCATCAGTACCCAACTCTACGGTATCACCATTGTAGAACTTAATAGTTGAACCATCAGCAATGGGATACTCCCAGAAACCACCACTATCGTAGTCTGTTATTGTAGTCCCACCTTTGCCAACAGGTCTTAATCCATATCCTGCCATTTGACTATCTCCTTATTTAATTGGTGATAGCCAAGTAGTATCTCTACTTGCGTCCACCACCAAATGTCACCTCTGTTCTTTTCTCCGAGTAGAGAGGCATAGCCTCGTTTTCTTCCTTCATGAAGTTTCGATCAACACCTTCGTTCTGTGCTTGATTAACTCTGGAAACGTAGTCTCTTTCTCTCTGAGACTCCTCAACTGTTCTCTTACATAGAAGCATTCCTCCCACTTCTATGTTTCCTTCAAAGTTTGAGTTCAGATCGGACATAACCATAAGCTCATCATGATCTTCAGCCTTGCATGGAACCCATCCACTTCTAAGCTTCTGTGAGACATTCTTATTATCAAGACTTCCTCTAGTAGCACTCCTTACCCATCGGAAGACATAGCCTTCCTGCGGATCTGGGCTAGGAAGTAATTTGGGTGGAGTCCAAGGTTGATCACGTTGTTCTACTTCTCTCGTCTCGGTCTTTCTTTTTACACGATTTTCTTCTACCATTTAGTTGTCTCCTTGCAGCAGGTTCATTTGCCTAGCATATTCTTCTAGTGGGACGCCAAGTCTTTTCGCGAGGTTGACTTGATCCTCGGTTAACCGCACTTTGCGTCGAGTACCAGCAGAAGTTCTCCTAGCTGGTGCAACGACGGATTGCTTGGATTGTCTTGCGGTTGCCCCCGGTGGGCTTTGTGAGACATCTCCAAACTTGTCAGGGAACTGATCCCTAACCTTACTGTTAATTGTTCCATAGTATTCGTCTCTATTTGAGACAGGATCTACACCACCATTAATAAGTTCATTATGTACACTTAACGCATATCCTGTCAATGCAGGATCCTTGCCGTACCAAGGGTTATTGTTTTTCCATTGTAGAGCATACTCATCAACTACTGGTTGTTCTTGCTGTACTTGCTGAGATTGTTGTTGTCCTTCAAACTGCTCTTGACCACTATTAGGAATATATGAATTGGCAACCATCCCCTCATAGTTTACTCTATTTAAGTTTTCCTGTGCCTTGGTAAAGCCTTCAGCATCACCTTCTTCAAATGCTACCTTAGCTTCTTTCCTAGCGTTCTCTAGTTCTATTGAGTTCTTAGCCTTAAGCTGACCTAATAGAACTTCTTCACCTTTTTTTACTATATTCTGTAGAGATTGTGCGTACACGACAGCTTCATCGCGTTCTCTCTCAGCAGTATCTTTAGCTCTACGTTGTTCATGGAATTCATATCTTAGTCTATTGATTCGCTTCTTAACCTTTGCATCAACACCTTCTATCTCTGAATCAAACTCACTCTCTGAGGGGTCTGGCCCTACTCTTGGAGCGACTTGATCTTCTTCCGGTCTGGCATCGAAGATTTCAAACTCAACTTCTTCTCCACCTTCACCTTCAGCACCGCTGTTAATGATTACTTCATTTCTTTTGTTACCAAATAGATCATCGTTTGCTTGCTCTGCTTGCTCACTCATGCTCGTTCTACTCCTCTAGGATCTTGGACAACTGCTTCAACTGTATCATCGTTGATAATCCTAAACTCAGTACCCTTTACCTTGACTCTAGTTCCCTGGTAAGGACGAATAAGAATAAAATCACCTTCCTTGCACCAAGGCCCATCGGGAAACTTTGCAGAGTCCTTGTAGGCAGATGGTCCAAGTTTAATTACCATTGCGATTACAGTTGCAATTGATTCACGATCTCTTAAGTCATCGGGTATAAAAATGCCACCAACAGATTTCTCTTCTACTTCTATTGGTGTAACCAGTAGCCTGTAGCCCACTGGGTCTGGCAATAACTTTGCTTTTTCCTTCTTTCTCTTGCTCTCTCCCATTAATTCCCCCTTATATAAAACTATGTTAAATCTACACCATTTGCTTTCTTAACCAAGTCCTCTATAGTGTTCTCTACATCCTCTAGAGTCGTTATCTGCCCAACGAACTTTGCATAATCCTCAAATGATTTTGCATTTCCATGTGTCAATCCATGAGTCAATGACTCCTTGCGGCTACCTACAATTCTAATCAGTTCTTCTATCATTTATTCTCCCCTAATATCCCTAAATCTTTTATGCTGTCAAATCCAGATAATACCATCTTTATGGTCTCTACGCCAGCTTTAGCTGATTCTATCTGTAGTTTAGCCTGTTCATTAGCATTATCTGCATTCTGTTCAAGCATCTTCGTTATGATATTTATAGCAACTTCTATCTCACCTATCTCAGATTCTTTCTCCTTGAAGCCTATATCAGAGACTATCTTCAGGGTGTCAAGCTGTAGCTTTTGCTGAGACTCCGATGACCTACGCTGAGCATCCATCTCCTTGATAGCCAACTCCCTCTCCTGCATCTTAAGAAGAGGATCCTCTGCTTCCGCATTTGCCTTCTGGTTCTGTATCTCTGCGATACTGCTCTGTAAAGTCTTCTTTGCAGCCTCAGCTACAACCTTAGAAAATGCCATCTCAATGGACTTGGGAAGCTCCTCGTCCGGGCTAGGCATTGGTATACCCATGTTCTCCTCTATGGTTCTCCTATATAAATAGGCTACATGCTCAGTCACATGGGCAGCCAATGCTGCCTGCATGGCTGGTGCAGAAGGTGACATACTCAATGCACCCACCAGCTTAGGATCTTCAGCAGCAGTCATATGAGTGATTATATGGGCCTCATGGTCCTGCCACATGAACACCTTTGTAGGTTTGCCCATAATCATGTACATATTCTCAGTAGCAGGATCCTTGGGTTCCTCGGACTCCTCGGCAGGGATGTACTCATCTACATCAGGAACATTCATAGCCGTAAGCATCTGCTTGTGTATCTTCCTTATGTCATATATCTCTGGCTTCATCTGTACCAACTGTAGAACATTCTGGCTTTGCATGATTCTCTGAGCCATTGTCGATGCATTTGGGTCAGATACAGGAAGTACATCAACCTGTGCGCTGAAGTCATCAAGCTTCTTATCAGTGTTAGACCCAAGGTCGTAAGGATATTCTGGACCTTCGTAGTCTCTAATCACATCAGAAAGGAGGTTATACTCTTTTCTGGCTGATGCATGGAGTCTAGCGAAAATAGCTGTCATCACCTTCATAGTGCGTTCTATGATGGCTAACGTAGTACCCACGGGGGCTTGGTTGTTCATCTCAGATGCTTGTATATCGTTTAGAGATGCAAACCTTCTGCCATCCTCAACCATTCCCTTAAGGAGAGTTAGCAGCACCATACTAGGCTCTTTGTACGGCAGAGGGAAAATATTATCACGAATACTCCCGCCACCAATATCAACATCTCTCCACTCAGCAGGGGCTATAGGAGTGTCGTCACCCTGTATACGCATACCCTTAGCCTTCAATCCCCCGGGGAGGTTTGATAGAACCCCTGCATCTACAAGCTGCTGTAGTATGGATGTGGAGGACTCAGCTATCCCGCCAACCAAATGGGTCAGACCGAAACCGTAGAACCCAGTCCCCGGAACATACTCATATTGTACGAAGTGGTTAATCTTGAGCTTCTTCTCATCACCCTCTTCCCAGTTCCTTCGGATAGAGAGTACCTTATTGGAACTCATACAAACAGTAACTACATAAGGAAGACCTATACCAGTCTCTTCTCCTTCTTCGTCCTTGTCTTCATATCCATATAAATCATATTCGCAGTGGTGTTCAAGGAGGGTATATCTTCCATCATTGTAATCCACAGGTGTCGTACCGTTCAGTCTATCCTTCTCTCTTTCAATGTCAGACTGGAAGTTAACAGGGTCAGACATCTCTGCGTCTCTGTAGAAGCCCCTCGCAACATGCTTCTTGAAATCGTTTTCATATACCTTTACAACATGAGTGATCCTCTCTGCTGTTTGTAAATTCTTAGCACCGTAATTGACTACAAGGTCTTCTGCCGGTACAAACTCTGATACTGGTATATCCCTGATGCTGTCGTAGTAAACTTTCTTGAATGCTGATCCAGTTACCCCTAAGCCGAATAGCATCTTCTCTGTCTCTGGCCTGTAGTCTGTGATCCTCTCGGTCAAGGTATAGTTCATATAGTCCTTGACTCTATTGGCCTGTCCTAGCTTCTCATCATCCTGTATACCGACCAGCTTAACCTTTACAGGCCCATCTGCTGGCATAAGTTCTGTTATAGCCTGAGATTGGAACCTAACAACAGCCTCAGATATGAGGGGATGGATAACGCTACATGCCCCTTCCCATGGATCATTCTTCTCTTTTACGTCAAATCCAAGGTATTTTAGCCCTCTAACGTAGGTATCTGCCCAATCTTTCCTTGAATTGATGTCCGCGTTAAACTGACCAATTATGTCAGATGCGAGTAGATCAAGCCTATCTTCGTCAATACTCTCCGCTAAATTGGCACCGAAGCTCTCATCAACCTCATATTCAACGTCTGTTCCACCATCTAGATCTATAAGAACACCACCATCCTCCTCTTCAGTGATAGATGGTACTTGGAGTTCAGAGTCAAACTCAATATCCACTATGAGTTCAGGGTTGACATCCTGAGCGTAGGTGAATGGTTCTGCTGATTTATCAATAGCCACTAGTCATTACCCTCTTCAGATTCTTCGGAGCATTTACATTCCACACATTCACAGTCTACACATTTGCATTTAGCCATTAGTAGTACTTCCTCCGTTTCCTCTTCTTAGAATAGAATTCATCGTCATCATCCTGATCGTCAGACTCTAGCCTTACGAATCCTCCCTGCCTGAATCTCATCAATGCCTGCGTCCCACTGTCCACATAATCATCATGGTCACCGTTTGGGAACTCTGCGAACTGATGCATGACCTTTTCTGCCCATCTCTTGTTGGGCCTATATATGATTCCGCTTGAGAACATATCAGTTATACTATTAACTCTTACTATCTTGTCAGGTGTCTTCTGACTAGCCTTGCCTCTGGTTGGAGTGAACTCAGTACACATGATGCCTGCGTTCCTTAGCTCCTGTATCAATGGCTGACCAGATCCTCTGTTCTCTATGAGCAGTAGGTCTGGTTTCCACTTCTCTGTATACTCTAGCTTGACTCTCTGCTTCAGCTCTGGGAATTCTAAGTAAGCATCCCATGCGTCCAGTAGTATTATACTATCTATACTTTTTCCAGTCTCTGCATTCTCTTCCTCAAAAATGCCCCACACTGTACAAGCTGTTGGATCATTCTTCGTGTTTTTGGTGAAGGCAGTGTCAAGCGACATTATGATGTACTTGACCGGTGGTGGGTCTCCCTCCCATAACTTCCACCACTCCCGCTTCACCAAGGCCCCCTCTTCTGCTGATGGATTTTGCATGTACTGCGCCATCCACTTGCCCACAGGGAGTTCGGCCTTTAAAGATAATAACAAATCCTCTGACCAGTATTCCGGCCACACAGGACTCCCCGAAGGAAGGATAGCTGGGAATTCTATTAGCTCCCACTCATCTGATCCTTCTCTCTCAAGAGAGTCTTTTAATATCTTTCCTGTTAGATCATTCTTATGCCACCGGGTCATCACAATAACGATGGCACCGTTTGGCTGCAATCTCTGTCTTGGTCCTGATGTGAACCACTCATGTACTAGATCGAAGGACTTTGTGTCATTACCATAGGCATCTTGCTCTGAATGCGGATCATCAATTATGAATAGATCAGCACCTCTACCCGCTATAGCTCCACCTACACCAATTGCAAAGTAGCTTCCGCCCTTGTCTGTATTCCATCTACCCGCTGATTTACTGTCACTACTCAGCAGAACGCCAGGAAATACATCCTTATACTCGTCACTGTCGATAAGATTCCTTACACGACGACCAAAACTCTGTGCCAGCTCTGCTGTATGCGATGCTTGTATTAACTTTTTATCAGGGTACTTGCCCAGGAAATAAGAGGGAAGTAACCATGATGCAAACTCACTTTTCGTATGACGAGGTGGCATGTTGACAATGAGTCTCTTAAGGTCACCACCAACTATTCTATCAAAGGCATCCGCCATTATCTTGTGATGTGTTCCAGATATAAACTCAGGCCAGATTGTCTTCGTGTAGTCTATGAAACTATTTGCTGTCTTGCTACGAAATTCTCGCTTATCTAGTTCCTCAAGAAGTATAAATACCCGCTTGGCATCAGGCTCACTGAGGTGCTTAAGATTGTCATATATCTTTTCGCGTATCTCTATTTGCAAAGTTCCCTCGGGTGCTATTTCGATTAGTATACCATACACCTATTGGTAATTCAAACACATCCATCATATCACCGATAGGGGAGGATAAACCCTCCTAAAGGGGAGAGGGATCGAAGAGCCTACCCTACCCCTAGCGGCTTTTCTATAATCTCCTTAACCTAAGTACCGTTCCCTCCACCACCGGGGGATCTCCCCAGGGGGTAGCCCTTGGACATGCAAGTGGTTATCATGGTAGAGAGGCCAAAGCCCCAGAGAAATAGCTATCGCAGAATAGTGGTCCTGCATAGCCTTGTCTGGCTCACTATCTGTTCCATAATCCCTTGCCATACCAAGCAGGTGTTTAGATAATGGGTTACCTCCTACTTTTTGGTTTCTAGCAGCAGACCTCTTGCCGCTAGTCTGTGAGAGGTCAGGAAAGACTCTCTCCAACCTCCTACACATGGAGTCAAACTCACACGGACTGAGTGGTAGCCTTGGGTCATCGCTCATTTCTCATCTCTCCTAGTGCATCACACAATAATTCAACTCTACCCAGGTATTCTACCATCCCAGGGCAACATTCATTCATTGTTCCTAGCTCGGAGTAGGCTAAAGCTGATGGAACTGGGCACGGAGCCACAACCACGGCTCCTCGACCATGACTACATCCTATTACGCCAACGATTAGCAATATCAGAGATATTAGGTACCTTGCCCTGGAGCTTAGACATGACCCTGTTGATAATTTTGACATCATGTGCGTTGTTTTCTGCATTTGCTTCACCCCTACCCCCAATGTGTGCATATTTACCTATAGATCTCACTAAAATTATCAATCCAACAAGGACACCTACTAGAATCAGTACTGACTCCATGTCATTCTATCTCCATTAGGTTATCAGTGTCTAAATAGTCCCAGACATAGGAGGCTATTGACATGTTGTCTATTGTCATAGAGATAGGTACCCCTTTAACAATAACTCTCCCGGTCTCTGGGTCAGTTAGGTCAACAACTCCATCAACAGACAGGTCAACTAGGTCTTCAATGCTATTTACTTCAACTCTCATAGAAGGAATCTAGTTCTATGCCAAGAAGAATGCTCTCTTCTATAGCTCTATTGAGTTGCTTTCTTCTATTCTTCACCCTGTTCTTCTTAAGTTCACGATCATCCAGTTTATCTTCAGATATTTCCTCATCAATGAAATCTTCTTCACGCTTACGGCTCTTGCCCATCTAATTATCTTCCTTTTCGCTGCTTGCGGGTTCATCCTCTGGAAAATCACTAAGATCTAGGACTTTGTAATAGCCAGGGTTCATCTTATGATTATACTCATAGCCTATGGATCTCATTATTAGGATTAGCTGCTCAAAAACAAACATTGTGCTTAGGAATATTACAAAGAATGAAACAATCTTAAATAACTCAAAGAGAACACCTAAGAAACCCAACACTGGAAACAAAATTAGTGCAGACACTGCGGACTCAACTGGAATGTTAGACCCGAACATGATTTGCCATGCCACACATGCACAAATAAAGCTAACTGCTACATCTATAAATCTTACTACTTGCATTGTACCCCCCCCCCTTTACTCAAATTATAGCTCAGTTTTTACATTCAAGTCATATTTTTGGCAAAAAAATAGGAACCAAGGCTAATTGGTTCCTTCTAATGCCGGTACTCAGGAGACGGCTTGATTTATCCTTACCGGTATGGCTTGATTTACCCTACAGCGAGCCCCAAAAAGGGCGAGCCATGTAACATTTTCCAGTTTGAACAGAGGATGCTAAGTAGGGAGACCCCTTTGTAACGGTCAGGGAGGCCCTACAGGGATCTCCCTAGTAATATTACTACCTTTTATCCTCTTTCAGACATAGAGTAGCACATTTGGCTTCGTGTCAAGGGCTTTTTTAGGCTCCCTATCTCAGTTATTTGAATTTTTTGCAAAATAATTTGTGTGGAAGAGTGTAGGTGGGTTAGAGAGAGAGAAATATTGGGGAACTTTACTATTTTTTACTTAAATGATGGCTGTGAACTCCGAGTGTAACCTTGAGCCAGCCTTCGGCTGTCCAAGGGGGGGTGGCATCATCGTCGAATTTCCATATGTGTGTGTCTTCCCATATGGGGAAGCAACCCCATAGCAAATCCCTAGGGTTAACGGATCGGATGGGTTAGGGTATTCCAGACCATATGGTTTTAACAGTGTCAATGCACAAACTCATATGGTTTTAACAGTGTCGATGCGATAACTCATATGGTTTTGACAGTGTTAGTGTCAATAGATCCATATAATATGACAGTCTCTATGTCATTAGTTACCATATGCATATATTA
>Ga0255048_10000087_pt1 | contig 59505 bp, 59 predicted proteins | sample JV7_2_2_MG_FD_183619 | JGI IMG/M metagenome (GOLD analysis project Ga0255048, IMG submission 183619) | Seawater microbial communities from Jervis Inlet, British Columbia, Canada - JV7_2_2 | ecosystem: Environmental > Aquatic > Marine > Inlet | place: Canada: British Columbia | collected 2016-10-06 | reverse complement strand
CAGCGGATAGCCGTTCGATCAATAACTGCTGGCATCCCTTGTCGTGCGGCGTCACCGACGGTTTGGCAATTAGCTCTGTGAGTAACGAAAGTGTTGCGGAATCCATGTTAATCAATCTGCGAGCAGGGTGCTGGTTTAAATATTTCGTAATAATTCGTTAATACCAACCTTGTCACGGGTTTTTTCATCGACCTGCTTGACGATGACCGCGCAGTACAGGCTGTACTTGCCATGGCCGGATGGAAGATTGCCGGATACCACGACCGATCCGGCAGGAATGCGTCCATAGCTGACCTCGTCGGTTTCGCGGTTATAGATTTTGGTGCTTTGACCAAGGTAGACACCCATCGATATCACCGAATTTTTCTCGACGATGACGCCTTCGACCACTTCGGAGCGCGCACCGATAAAACAATTGTCCTCGATAATGGTCGGACTGGCCTGCAGGGGCTCAAGTACCCCGCCGATACCCACCCCGCCCGAGAGGTGAACATTCTTACCGATCTGCGCACAGGACCCGACGGTTGCCCAGGTGTCGACCATGGTGCCGCTGTCGACATAAGCGCCGATATTGACATAGGAAGGCATCAATACAACACCCGGCGCGATAAACGAACCCTTGCGCGCCATTGCCGGCGGTACCACGCGTACACCGGAGTCAGCCATTTGCGCGGCGTTGCTAGTGGCAAATTTGGAGTCGACCTTGTCATAATATTGCGTCGACCCGCCTGCCATGACCGCGTTTTCGCGGATACGAAACGATAGTAATACCGCTTTTTTCAACCATTCATTCACCTGCCAGCCATTTTCGCCCGGTTCGGCTACACGAGCTTCACCTGAATCGAGCAGTTCGATGGTCTGGTTGACTGCATTTTTTACCGCGGGATCGACGTTAGCCGGGGTGATATCAGCACGAATTTCGAATGCTGTCTCGATAATTTGCTGAAGCTCTGACATTAGTATCTCCTGGAGAGTCGATTGCAGTTTCCTATAATCGCCGTAATCTACGATTGCAGGAATAAATTGATACGTTGCGCCGCATCTCGGCATTGGTCCAGTGGTGCGACCAGGGCCATGCGAATCCTGTTTTCACCGGGATTTCCGTCACTTGTGTTACGTGACAGGTAGCGACCAGGTAACACCGTGATATTTTGCTCGGCAAACAATCGCTGCGTAAATTCAGTATCCGCCATTGGTGTTGTTGGCCACAGGTAAAAACCGGCCTGCGGCTTTTGCGGCGCAAGTGTATCAGAAAGAATCGACAAAACCTGATCAAATTTTTCGCGATAACGCGCCCGATTTTCGATTACATGCGCCTCATCACTCCAGGCCAGGATACTGGCGGTTTGTGTTGCCGGTGGCATCGAGCAGCCGTGGTAAGTGCGATACAAAAGAAATTGCTTCAGCAATTTTGCATCCCCGGCGACAAACCCGGAGCGAAGGCCGGGAAGATTTGAGCGTTTCGACAGGCTGTGAAATACCAGGCAATTATGAAAATCGCTCAAACCCATTGCCGTGGCTGCACCTAACAATCCCGGTGGGGGCTGATCTTCGTCGAGGTAAATCTCGGAGTAACACTCGTCACTGGCGATGACAAAATCGTGTTGTTGGGCCAGATCAATCAACTTTTGTAAATAGCCGTTTGACATCATCGCGCCGGTCGGGTTACCCGGTGTACAGATATAGATCAGCTGGCATTCTGACCACTTTTTGTTGCTGATCGCATCCAGGTCGGGAAGATAATGATTCGCCTCGATGCAGTTCATGAACTGCGGTTGCGCACCGGCCAGAATCGCTGCGCCCTCGTAAATCTGATAAAACGGATTCGGCATCATCACCAGCGGATTAGATGCGTTTCGATCGATAATACACTGCGCAATCGCAAAAAGCCCCTCGCGTGTACCATTGACTGGCAGGATATTCTGCTCGGGATCAATGATCGATGGATCTAGCGCAAATCTGCCGCAAAGCCACTTTGCTATGGCCTCGCGAAGTTCGGTAACGCCTTTAGTAGCTGGATATTTCGACAGTTGATGCATGTGTGCAATCAGGCTTTCGATCACGAAATGGGGTGACGGATGCTGCGGCTCGCCGATAGAGAGAGCAATATGATCGAGACTCTGGGGTGGTGTTATTCCCTGCTTGAGTTCAGTTAACTTTTCGAAAGGATAGGGTTGTAAATGCTCTAGATCATAGTTCATTGTATTAGCGTGGCCTGGATCGCCATGGTGGTGATATTATAACGATACCGACGAGAATGGATACGATTCCCCAAGTCCGATAGACTGCCGGGCAAACCTACAGCGGATATACCTCTTATGATGAAAACGACCGATTCCATGCATGCAGCCTGGTTCGAAAAATTTGGTGCCGCTAACGAAGTATTGACCCTGGGCGAAATAGCAAAACCCGAGGTCGCGGCCGGTGAGGTTTTAATTCGGATGAAAACCACCGGTGTGAATCCTTCTGACGTGAAAAAGCGGGCTGGCGCTTTCCCTGATTTGCTCGATGCAGGACTGGTAGTTCCACATAGTGACGGTGCCGGTGTGATCGAGTCTGTCGGTGAGAGTGTCTCGCCGCAACGGGTCGGGGAGCGGGTCTGGGTTTATCAGGCGCAATTCGGGCGAAGATTTGGCAGTGCGGCGCAATATCTGGCCATCGATTCCGCACGAGCGGCGATCTTGCCGGAAACCACGTCATTTGAAGTAGGTGCCTGCCTGGGTATTCCGGTGATGACATCGCATCGTTGTGTATTCTCGGATGGGCCAGTCAAGGGGCTGACAGTTTTGATAACTGGTGGTGCCGGGCGTGTCGGCTATTATGCGATCCAATGGGCAAAGCAGGCGGGTGCCAGGGTCATTGCCACAGCCAGCAATGACGCCGATAAAACTACCTGCGAGTCGGCAGGTGCCGAATTTGTTGCTAATCATCGCCGGGAAAACTGGGCCGAAGCCGTTATGTCATTTACTCGGGGGCAGAAGGTTGATCGGGTGATCGACGTCGAGTTTGGTGCCAATTTGCCCGAGGTGCTTAAGCTGATTGGCACCGGCGGGACGATTGCCACCTATTCATCCACCCAGGTAAAGGAACCAAAACTGCCATTTCTGCAAATGATGTACCTGAATTTAAGCTTACAGTTAGTGATAGTTTATGCGATGCCCGAGGAAGCCAAACGGGCAGCCATTATCGATATCAATAACAAACTTTCAAATGATGAATTACAGCATCGCGTTGCGCATGTGCTGGACTTTGAAGATATGGTGCGTTCTCACGAACTGATTGAACAGGGAGGGTTTGGAGGTAGCGTGGTAGTGCGTATCGATTAGGGTGGGTTAAAATCGTATCGTCCACCATACTAACTGGTCTTCCCGATCGATAACAACGCAAGAGGGCCGGCCAACCCTCTTGCGCCTGGTGTATTTTCCTATCCCTCAGAAATTGGAAATAGAGAGATTTCGACGCGTCGGTTTAATGCTCTTCCTTCGGAAGTACCATTGGTGGCAACCGGCTGTTTTTCACCGAAACCGATTGTTTCGAGACGCGCGTCAACAACGCCTTTTTGTTGCAGGTACCCGGCCACCGCAAGAGCGCGACGCTGTGATAGTAACTTATTGGAACTATCGGATCCCAGCGAGTCGGTATGCCCGGCCGACACAATGATGGTTTTATCGAATTCCTGAACCACCAGCACCACCGAGTCCATCACCTCGAAAAAGCTGTCGTTCATGGTATAACCACCCGACTTAAAGGTAATATTGCTCGGCATAATCAAGTCTATATTATCACCGTCGCGTTTCACGCTGACGCCGGTACTACGCAGTTGCTTGCGAAGCTTGGCCTCTTGCGAGTCCATGTAATAACCAACACTGCCGCCGGCAATAGCACCGACACCTGCTGCTTTGAGCATCGATTTTTTACGGTCACTGCTACTTTTATCCCTGTTTTTTACATAGGCCAGGGCTACGCCAATACTCGCGCCGATCCCGGCACCCTTGGCGGTGTTGGAAGTCTTGCTTTCACCTGTGAATGCGTCAAATGTTTCACAACCAGACAAGGCTAATATACTGGCCGCACTGATGGCTAATATTAGTTTTCTCATATCTTCATTCTCTGAATAGTTAAGGCAATCAATGGCAGACGGACTGCCGGACAGGGCAATTATAGGAGAGAATTTTTGACTAAAAGTGGTAGTCAATCACAGTTTAGTCAGTTTTTAAGCCGGGACAATATGTGCATTAAATTAACGAATTTCCCACTGATTAATCGAATATTAAGACTAAATGGCGTGATGGACCTCCTCCATCCAGACGGACACTCGTATATTTTAAATTAAATCACTTCGACCCCTATACAAAATGCCCCGTAGTCGGGCGCCGGTCAGCATTGGGTTTTCGCTTCACTATGGAAAATCCTGTTCCAGACTAGCATGCAATTTGCCAGTATCCCGGCTTGAAAACATCCCCCACAAACCCCAAATAGTAATTACGATTACCATGTCTCTCCGAGAATGGCGATCGAAGTAACATTTTTTAATACTAATTGCTTCTAATGGAGAATTTGCTATGACTAGAATAGATTTAACACCACTTTACCGCAGCAGCATAGGGTTTGACCGCATGGGTTCATTACTCGACAGCGCACTGCGTTCGGAAAAAACTACCGGTGGTTATCCCCCTTACGATATCGAGGTTCGCGGCGATAACCAGTATGCGATTACACTCGCCGTTGCCGGTTTTGAGCAAAGCGAGTTAGACATACAGGTGGAAAAAGGCGTGCTCACGGTACGAGGCAAAAAAGCCGAAGACCAGGCAGAGCGTAATTACCTGTACCAGGGTATCGCCAACCGTGCGTTTGAACGCAAGTTTAATCTTGCAGATTATGTTGAAGTTTCAGGTGCCGATGTCAGTAACGGCCTTCTAACCATTAGCCTGGTGAAGGAAATACCTGAAGCCATGAAGCCGAAATCAATTGCCATCAGCCAGTCCGGCAATGTACTGGAACATCAGTCCGGTACCGAAAAGGCAGCCTAGTTCTATTATCTGAAAACACCGGGTGGCGGCTATGCCGCTGCCCGATTTTGTTTTTGACCCGGGAAACTACTGGCAACCCCAAAACTAGTATCTGAGCTGTAAGCAATATGCGAACTCTGAGGTTTGTTAATTAGTTTTTAGTTCTGGTGGCGATCGAAAGTGTCGATGATTGACAAAAATCCCCGATTCCGTGTGAAGAATGGGTATCGCGAGCGCAATTATCCCGATTAATACTACTGCTACCCACCCGAATGACCAGCCAGAATTTTTCGCCTGCTCCACCGATTCGATCGATATCAATTTAACTTCCCTGGCATTTCCAGGTGGTGACCCACTCACTTCCGTGGTCTGATTGACTACCAGTGCTTTATTAACAGTAACTTCTGTTATATCTACCGATTCATCCGTGATCTGCACCGGGACAGTCGTGTTATCCAGCGAAGTCATGCTTGCCCCGGCAGCGTCAAATCCCGTAGGGAAAATAGTGAAACTGTCATATAAAGCACCAGCCAGGGCAGTTTTAGACAGCTTAATGTTAGACAGCTTAGCGCCCGAAAGATTAGCGTTCCTCAGGTCACTGTCATCCAGGTCAGCAAACGAAAGATCAGCGCCACTCAGGTCGGCGAATGGCAATCGAGCAAATGACAGGTCAGCGCCGGTCAAATTTGCGAATGACAGGTCACTAAACGACAAGTTAGTGCCAACCAGATCAGTAAACGACAGGTCAATGCCAAACAGGGTGGAGTTAACCAGGTCAGTGCCGGTAACAGTAGCGCCGGTCAGGTTAGCAAACGACAAATTTTCGCCCGACAGATGGGCAAATGACACGACCGCTCCTGGGCAACTGCTGAACGGCTCAATATCACATCCGTTAACGTTAAGAGCAAGTGCTCGGTAACTATTAAAATAAAGGCACAGAAAGCAAAGGGCGACAGCAAGCTGTAATCTGGACTTCACATTGCCTCCGAAAATCAATTCCTGTTAATTTATCCAGCAACTTATCATCTATTTTAATCAAATTTTGCCAGGGACTCCAGATCTCGTTTTTCAGTGATTGACAGGTTTATCACGCGAAATCTTGTCCCAGTTAAAATAGCTGTTGTATCTCCTTGTAATTCTGGTCAAACTATTCGGTATAATTTTATAGCGCCTACTCAGTCCAGCAAGAAGAATAAAGTCATGGATCAACAGGAAGTTCACATATCGAGTATGGTTGTACATGCCAGACCCGATCACCTGCAAAGCGTTAAAAATGATATCGAACAGCTTCCCGGTACAGAAATTCAGGGCGAGGCTGATAGCGGTAAACTCGTGGTGGTGCTAGAGACACAGAAGCAGAGTTATATTACCGACATAATAGAAAAAATTAATAATCTCGAGAACGTGCTGAGTATCGCTCTCGTGTATCATCAAGTTGAGTATTTAGATTCCTTACCGGAACAATAGATTATGGACCTGACCCGAAGAGCCTTTATAAAAGCAAATGCCGCCGCATCGGCTGCGACAGTCGCTGGTATCACTTTGCCGGCAGTGGCAGCGAACCTGATTGTCGATCAGGATAAAACCAAGATTTCCTGGGAAAAAGCGCCTTGCCGATTTTGTGGTACCGGATGCTCGGTCCTGGTGGGAACACAAGGTGGCCGCGTAGTCGCGACCCAGGGCGACCCTGTAGCCCCTGTCAACAAAGGATTGAATTGTATTAAGGGTTATTTCCTATCCAAGATCATGTATGGAAAAGATCGATTGCAAACCCCGCTGCTACGTATGAAAGATGGGAAATACGATAAAAATGGAGATTTCACGCCGGTCTCCTGGGATACCGCATTTGACGTTATGGCAGGAAAATGGAAAGCGGCACTGAAAAAACAAGGTCCGAAGGGTGTCGGTATGTTCGGTTCGGGTCAATGGACAGTGATGGAAGGTTATGCGGCCGTGAAATTGATGAAAGCCGGGTTCCGCTCCAATAATATCGATCCCAATGCGCGCCACTGCATGGCATCTGCCGTGGGCAGTTTTATGCGTACTTTTGGTATTGATGAGCCCATGGGTTGTTACGACGACTTCGAAAATGCAGATGCATTTGTGCTCTGGGGCGCAAATATGGCTGAAATGCACCCGGTATTGTGGACCCGGCTAACCGACCACCGTTTAAGCAACCCTCACGTGAAAGTACACGTGATGTCGACTTTTTATCATCGCTCGTTCGAACTGGCTGACAATAGCATCATATTTACACCGCAAACTGACCTGGTAATCGCTAACTATATTGCCAACTACATCATTCAAAATGATGCTGTGAACCGGGACTTTGTTAACAGGCATACCAGTTTCAAACGAGCTACCACCGATATTGGTTATGGCTTGCGAGATGAGCATCCATTGCAACAAAAAGCTGCAAATGCCAACGTCGGTAAAATGCATAAAATGACCTTTGAGGAGTACAAAGACTCAGTAGCCGAATATACCCTTGAAAAAGCGGTAGAGATGTCGGGTGTACCCGAGGCCAGGTTAATAGAGCTGGCTAAAACCTACGCGGATCCGGAAACAAAAGTCATGTCGCTGTGGACTATGGGTATGAACCAGCACACTCGCGGCGTGTGGATGAACAGCCTGGTTTACAACATCCACCTGTTAACGGGGAAGATATCACAGCCGGGGAATAGTCCGTTTTCGCTGACAGGCCAACCTTCTGCCTGTGGGACTGCGCGCGAGGTGGGTACCTTTTCGCATCGTTTGCCTGCCGACCTGGTGGTCGCCAAAAAAGCGCATAGGGATATTGCAGAAAAGATATGGAAACTTCCAGAGGGCACCATTCCAGCGAAACCGGGTTTTCATGCTGTCCTGCAAAATCGTAAATTAAAAGATGGAGTACTCAACGCCTACTGGGTGATGTGTAATAACAATATGCAGGCCGCGCCAAATTTAATGGAGGAAGGATTGCCCGGTTATCGAAATCCCGATAATTTTATAGTCACCTCCGATCCTTATCCGACTGTAACCTGCCAGGCATCCGATTTGATATTACCCACTGCCATGTGGGTGGAGAAAGAAGGAGCCTACGGCAATGCGGAACGTCGTACCCAGACCTGGTATCAGCAGGTCTCGCCACCAGGGGAAAGTAAGTCTGATCTCTGGCAACTGATGGAATTTTCCAAACGTTTCAACATGGAGGACGTCTGGAGCGAAGATTTGCTGGCGAAAATGCCGGAATATGCCGGCAAGACACTGTATCAGGTGCTGTTTCGTAACGGGCAGGTTGACCGTTTTCCGGTTGAAGAGGCGCGCGAGCTGAATGATGAGTCACACGCGAATGGATTTTACGTGCAGAAAGGATTGTTCGAAGAGTATGCCTCGTTCGGTCGAGGTCACAAACACGATCTGGCGCCCTACGATCGCTACCATCAGGAGCGTGGTTTGAGATGGCCGGTGGTTGATGGTAAGGAAACCCTCTGGCGATTTAAGGAAGGCTCTGACCCCTACGTTAAAACTGGGGCCGGATTCGAGTTTTACGGCAATAAAAACGGCAGGGCTAATATTATTTTTGCGCCCTTCGAGGCCGCGCCAGAAGTCCCCGATCAGGAGTACGATATGTGGCTATGTACCGGTCGTGTGCTCGAGCATTGGCATTCCGGCTCCATGACACAGCGGGTACCGGAACTCTACAGGGCCGCCCCGGATGCGCTGTGTTACATCCATCCAAATGATGCCATTGCCCGCGGTCTGCGACGTGCCGACGAGGTACTGATCCAGTCAAGGCGCGGTGAAATACGCTGTCGAGTAGAGACTCGTGGCCGCAACCGCCCGCCCGTAGGACTGGTGTTTGTGCCCTGGTTTGACGCCCGTATTCTGATCAACAAGGTCACCTTTGATGCGACCGATCCACTGTCGAAGCAGACAGATTTTAAAAAATGCGCCATTAAAATATCCAAAGTGTGACGAAGATGAAAATATCACTGAAATCAGCTATCGCCTTATTGATTACCGGGGCTTTGATATTCGTTATGGCACACGGTCAGGAAGCTAAAAACGAAACCGATCAAGTGATGATAGAAAATGTCACTCACGGTGGCCAGGCCTCTCTTCGTGGGCTCACCGAACTAGACGTAACCCGCGAGGCCGACCCGTTTAAACGTGTACCGAAAGATCGCCACCCTTACGTCAGTGACTATGTTTATCAACCGCCACTGATCCCTCACAAAACTCGAGGTTATGAAATATCAACCAATGCGAATAAGTGCCTGTCCTGCCATAGTTTCAGGAAATCGGTGGATACAGGTGCGACAAAAATCAGCGTCTCCCACTATGGGACACGTGAAGGGCAGGTGCTTTCCGATGTATCACCCAGGCGCTATTTCTGTTTGCAGTGTCACGTTACCCAGGCCAATACCGGTTTGTTGATCGAAAATGATTTTAAACGTGTCGATTCGTTGCGTTAAAAATTAGCATAAATAGCGGGGCTGAATGAAACTGGTTAGAATATATTGGCGAAGGTTTTCTAATCCGAGTAAAGCGGCGTCGGGAGTCTTGCTCGGACTGGGATTTGTCGGTGGAATATTATTCTGGGGTGCTTTTAACACCGGTATGGAAGCCACCAATACCGAGACATTTTGCTCGGCTTGCCACGCACCGATCGTCGAGGAGATTCGCGAAACCATTCACTACTCGAACCGATCAGGTGTGCGGGCGATCTGTTCCGATTGCCACGTTCCACATGAATGGACCGACAAAATTATCCGCAAGGTTCAGGCCAGTAAGGAACTGGTCGCCTATGCGATCGGTACCATTAATACGCTGGAAAAGTTTCACGCTAGAAGGGGTTACCTGGCTAACCGGGAATGGCAACGAATGAAAAAAAATGACTCCCAGGAATGTCGAAACTGCCATAATTTTGATTTCATGGACTTTTCAGAGCAGGGGCGACGCAGCGTCGCCCAACACTCCACGGCGTTGGCCTCGGGGGAGAAAACCTGTGTTGACTGTCATAAGGGTATAGCGCATCGACTACCCGATATGCGTGGTGTGGAAGGGTGGGAATAATCGGGAAGGCTAATTTATGAGTACCTTAGAGAGCATCTTCTGGAGTGTATTAGGCTATTCGGCTATGCCGCTTATATTCCTGGTTGGATTTATTGGCGTAGCTGTGGGATCGTTATGGGTTCTGTCTCTGGGCGCGGACCGGGATAATTAGGAATTCGCCCTGATAATCCAGCAGGGATAGATATATAGCACTGGTGAAAAGCCGCTAGCCGCTGTCGATGCCCTGTCCCCTGGCTGCTCCTATATTTCCCACTGGCGGTTAAGGCTTTCATGCACTATATAGTTAGTTGATAAAACGACTCTCCTAAAAAATAATGGAACGAAAAGTAGGGACTCAGCACCTTAAAACCGACATGTATATCTGTGGCCTGGATTGTCCATGGCTAGACACCCCGTTTCCCAAGCAGGGTCATCTTATCAATGATGATAATGACATTGCCGAATTAAAAGCACACTGTAAATATGTGTACATCGATACTGAAAGAGGTGTCGAAGCCGATACCTACTTTAACGCTGACAGCGCGTCGGCCCAGAATTACCTTGACGCATTCCTCGACCATGATAAACGACAGTCCGTCTACGAGGTTCAAAAGCCACCGTTGGGTGATCTACCCGAGGCTGAAATAGCGCTGGAAAAGGCCGACCTGGAAGTAGCCCGGATAATGGATAATACCAGCCAGGATGAAAATCTTGACCTTCAGGCAATCAGGGTCGCCGTACGACCTCTACTCGACGGTATAATTGACGATGTAGACGCACTGTCGAGGATGTCGAACCTACAGGGTATTGAGAGTGTCCATGAACAGGCGACGGACAATTGTGCACTTGCAATGGCTTTCGGCAGGCACCTGCGGCTATACAAGGAAGACATGAAGGTACTGGCTATGGGTATGTTGTTACTGGATGTGGGTAAATTAAAAATCCAGTCCAATATATTAAACAAACCCGGCTTACTGACCAAGTCGGAGTTTGCGGTAGCAAAAAAACATGTGCTGTTCGGTGTTCAAATACTCCAGAATACCGATGGTATCAATGAGTCAATTATAGGCATGGTACAAACACATCATGAACGCTTAGATGGCAGCGGTTATCCCGGTGGTCTCGAGGGCGAGCAGATACCGGTATTCGGTCTCATTGCTGCTATTGTAGACACCTATAACGCAATGATCCGGAAAACTCATTACCGGGAGGCCATAGAGAGTCACAAGGTATTACAGGAGCTATACAAGTGGCGTGGCAAGTATTTTCACGGAGAATTGGTTAATCAGTTTCTACAGTGCCTGGGCGTGTATCCAACGGGCGCACTGGTTGAAATGACATCGGGAGAGGTCGGTATCGTCATCGCGCAAAACTCGGATGATCGTCTGCGACCCACGATCAGCATGCTACTGGATGAACTGAAAAACCCATGGGAAGTTAATCCCCGCATCGACCTGTCAACCGATCGGGTAGATGAAAATGGGATCGAACGGAGTATATTGCGTACGCTCAAACCGGGTGCTTATGGCATCGGTGAATCTCAATCCGCCTGTAGATAGCAACAGGTATAAATTTCATACAGTGGCAATTCTCTATTCCGGGTATCGAGTACTTCCGGGTCTCCGGTAAAAGTGAATGTATCCTGGCGGGGTTCTAATTTATAGTGATTAATGTGCGGCCACTACTTAACGTCCTCACCATAATATTCTTTATTATTGGTTTTTTTGTGCCTTTAGTGTGGGTGCTTGCCGTGATATCAGCTGTGTCTGCCATCGTTAGCAGCTCTGATAGTTTACAGATGGATGCCAGGGAACAGAGCAATGGGAACCTGGGCGGCATGCGAGATGATAATACGGCTTCACAAATGTCGAAGTCATGCCCCGCCTGCCTGGGGACGGTATCCAGCTATGCGTCCAAGTGCCAGTTCTGTGGGGAGATACTAGAGGTCAGTTCCGACTAGCATTTGAGAAAAGTGGTCGAATTTTTAAGTTTTTGATTTATCTGGTACCGGGGGGGGGACTCGAACCCCCAAGGTGTTACCACCAGCGGATTTTGAATCCGCCGCGTCTACCAGTTCCGCCACCCCGGCTCGGGGCGAATTCTAAAGCAAAATAAATCCAAGTGGTAGCCCATTCTGAGAATGGGTATGATGCCATGTTTTTCACCTGTGCGCCGATGCAACTCAGCGATTTCGACTACCAACTACCCGAAAACTTAATAGCGCAATCACCTCTGAGCGAACGTAACGCGTCGCGATTACTGGTGGTTAATCCGGTCGAAGAAACCTTATTGGACCGGGGTTTTTCGGATCTTGCCGAATTTATCGAAGCCGGCGATCTACTTGTATTCAATGATACGCGGGTAATTCCGGCGCGGCTATTCGGACAGAAACCAGGCGGTGGCAAACTAGAGGTGATGGTCGAACGTGTGCTCGATCGAGAATACCTACTCGCGCACATCCGATCGAGCAGGGCACCGAAATCGGGGACTCAAATGGTGCTAGAGAAGAATATTAACTGCACCATGGTGCGACGCCAGGACGACCTGTTTGTTTTGCGGTGTCAGGGCGATAAATCCTGGTTCGAGTTACTCGAACAATACGGCCATGTACCCTTACCGCCTTATATTCGTCGTGCTGATGAAAAAATGGACCGCGAGCGTTATCAGACCGTGTATGCACAATCCCCTGGCGCGGTGGCAGCACCTACAGCCGGCCTGCATTTCGATACAGCGATGATCGATCGACTGACTGCCCGGGGGGTTAACACTGCTTATGTTACGCTACATGTCGGTGCGGGTACTTTTCAACCGGTTCGCGGGGTCGATATCGACAGTCATGTCATGCACGCCGAGCGTATCCATGTGTCGCAACGCGTGTGTGATGCGATTATTGAAACTCAGCAGGCGGGAAAACGTGTGATCGCGGTCGGCACCACCGTGGTACGCAGCCTGGAGACCGCTGCGGCGACTGGCAAATTACTATGCTTTGAAGGTGAATCTCAAATGTTTATCAAGCCGGGGTTCAGATTCAATATAATCGACGCAATGATAACCAATTTTCATTTACCAAAATCAACCCTGCTGATGCTGGTAAGCGCATTTGCCGGCACCGATTTCATTCGCCGGGCCTATGCACACGCGATATTGCAGCAATATCGGTTTTTCAGTTATGGTGACGCAATGCTGATACCGTCGAAAAAAAATAACCCGCGTGATGAATAGAACAACAATGTACCTGATGATCAGATCCCCCGGTTCCGATGCAATTTAATTTAAGCCATCGTGACGGCAGCGCCCGTCGTGGTCAGTTGATATTTGACCGGGGCACTGTCGATACCCCCGCGTTTATGCCGGTCGGTACCTATGGCACGGTAAAAGCGATGACACCCGAAGAACTGAGCGATCTCGGCGCGCAGATAATTTTGGGTAATACCTTTCACCTGATGCTGCGCCCCGGTACCGAGATCATCAAGAAACATGGGGGCTTACATAGATTGATGCACTGGCAGGGGCCGATATTGACCGATTCCGGCGGCTTTCAGGTGTTTAGTCTCGCCAAAATGCGCGAAATCAGCGAAGACGGCGTTCAGTTCAATTCGCCAGTTGATGGCTCCAGGGTTTTTCTCAGCCCCGAGGTATCGATGCAGGTACAGCGGGATCTGGGTTCGGATATCGTGATGATATTTGACGAATGTACGCCGTATCCGGCTGACCCGGAAACAGTGCGCGCATCGATGGAATTGTCACTGCGCTGGGCTGCCCGCAGCAAAACCGCGCATCAAGGCAATCCCAATGCATTATTCGGTATCATGCAAGGTGGCACCCATGCCGACCTGCGCCGTGAGTCGGCCGCAGGCTTAAAGTCGATCGGATTTGACGGTTATGCTATTGGTGGACTATCGGTAGGCGAGCCGGTTGATGAACGTAATACAATTCTCGATGTCTGTTTAACCGAACTGCCGATCGATAAGCCGCGATATTTAATGGGAGTCGGTAAGCCCGAGGATCTGATCGAGGGTGTGCGCCGCGGTGTCGATATGTTTGATTGCGTGATCCCAACGCGTAATGCGCGTACCGGGTTCCTTTACACGCATAGCGGAATTGTACGAATACGAAACAGTCGATATACCGATGATACGAGCCCGTTAGACCCAAAATGTGATTGTTATACCTGCAGGAATTATTCGCGCGCGTATCTCAGGCACCTGGATAAATGTGGCGAAATCCTAGGTGCACGGTTGAATACGATCCATAACCTGTATTATTTCCAGGACCTGATGCGGCAGATTCGTGCGGCAATAGAGGCGGGTCGATACGATGAATTTAGCAGGCAATTTTACCAGCTTTACCAATCGTCTGAATAAACGGGCGCGCGCGCCGGGAATTTGTCGATCTGCCTTGTGAGAACCCCGGGCTAGTGACATAATACGCGCCGCTTCAGGGGCTGACTGATGACAGTTAGCGACAGGTTCACCATGATAGAGACTCTGCAACAGGTAGAGCTTCCATATAGATAAGAAAAGGTAAATAAAAATGAGTTTTTTTATTAGTGATGCGATGGCTCAAAGTGCAGGTGGCCAATCCGGGTTTGATTTTACTGCCATTCTTCCACTCATTATTATGTTTGGTATTTTCTACTTTTTACTGATCAGACCTCAGCAGAAAAAAGCCAAGGAGCATAAAAGCCTGGTCGCAGCGCTAAAAAAAGGTGATGAAATTATTACCAATGGTGGCTTACTGGCTAAAGTTACCGAGGTTGGGGATAATTTTTTAACCTGTAAGATTGCCGAGAAAGTCGAAATAAAAATCCAGAGCCATGCAGTGACCAATGTACTGCCGAAGGGCACTATCAAGGACCTGTAGTACCTATGGTCAACCAATATGCTGCCTGGAAGTATATTCTCCTCTTCCTGATTATCTTAACTGGTCTTATCTATGCCGCGCCTAATTTGTATGGTGAAGACCCGGCTGTGCAAATTTCTCATCGGGTTAATTTGATAGATGATGCCGAGCTGGCCAGGGTCAGCGATCTGCTCAATAGTGAAGGGGTCGAATACCGTTCGATCGAACAGGAAACCGGCTTCCTGCTTATTCGATTTGACTCGGGCGACCAACAACTCAAAGCCGTCACCCGGATACGCGAAATTTTAGACAATATCGATAACCGCTACGGTGTGGCACTGAACCTGGCGCCCGCAACGCCGGAATGGTTGACTGGTCTCAACGCACTACCGATGTATCTGGGGCTTGACCTGCGCGGTGGGGTTCACTTCCTGATGGAGGTTGATATGGATTCCGCTATTGAAAAATCCCTCGAACGCGTAGCTGGCGAAATCCGTATTTTTATGCGCGGCGAAAAAATCCGTTATAAAAGCGTGCAGGTTAACGGCGAAAAGATCAGCACTCGATTTAACAGCGTAGCTGCGCGTGACGTGGCCAGATTGAAGCTCGAAGAAGAATACCGAAATTTTCTGTTTGACGACACTACCGATGGCCGTAGCTGGTTTGTCGAGTTGAGCCTAAACGCAAACGCACTGCAGGCTGAGAAGAAATCTGCGATCGAGCAAAATATTTCAACTCTGAAAAATCGTGTCAACGAACTGGGAGTGGCCGAACCCGTGATCCAGCGCCAGGGTGATGACCGGGTGGTGGTTCAGCTACCGGGTGTGCAGGATACCGTACGAGCTAAGGAAATCCTCGGCGCTACTGCGACGCTCGAATTTCGTCTGGTTCACGGCAGTTTTAACGACTGGAATACCGCTGCTGCATCGGGCAAGGCTCCATTGGGCGCAAAATTATATCAGCGCAGTGATAAAAGCCCGGTGCTCTTAAAACGCGGTGTAATCGTTACGGGTGACCAGATTGTCGGTGCCGCATCGGGCATTGATACACGTTCGGGTACGCCTAACGTGACGATTACGATGAATGCGAAGGGCGCTGATCGCATGAGTAAGATCACGCGCGATAACATCGGTAAACCGATGGCGGTAGTTTTCATCGAAGACAAGTTCGAATATCGTGATATCGATGGTGAGACTCGCCGCTTTAAAACCACCGACACGCAGGTAATCAATGTCGCCACCATCCGTGATCAGCTCAGCAAGCGTTTCGAAATTACTGGTCTCGATAGTACCCGCGAAGCCCGGGATCTCGCTTTATTGTTACGTGCCGGTGCGTTGCGTGCACCGATGGTTATCGTCGAGGAGCGAACTGTAGGTCCTAGCCTCGGCCAGGAAAATATAGACAAGGGATTTATCTCGGTAGTCGTCGGTTTTATTGCCGTACTGGTATTCATGGCTTTTTATTACAGGGTTTTTGGCCTGGTAGCGAATTTGGCGCTGTCGCTGAACCTGGTTTTGATGGTGGCAGTGCTGTCATTATTGCAAGCCACACTAACCTTACCCGGAATCGCCGGTATCGTATTAACGGTGGGTATGGCGGTCGATGCCAATGTGTTGATATTTGAACGCATACGAGAAGAGCTTCGAATCGGCAATTCTCCCCAGGCATCGATATATGCCGGTTACGAAAAAGCATTCGGTACCATCGCCGATGCCAATATCACCACGCTGATAGCCGCCATAGTCCTGTTTGGATTTGGCACTGGGCCCATTCAGGGATTCGCGATAACCCTGTCGATAGGAATTGTCACCTCGATGTTTACCGCCATTTTCGGTACCCGGGCAGTCATCAATTTAATTTACGGGCGCAAAACAGTTAGCAAACTGGCGATATAGGGCATTCTAGAGATGGCTAAACAACTATTTTCCGAGTTCGATTTTATGGGTTATCGCAAGCCCGCGATGTTGATGTCGGCGACCCTGATCCTCGTTTCTATCCTTAGTTTGGCGATCCTGAAACTGAATGTTGGTATCGATTTTACCGGGGGTAGCGTGATTGAGGTCGGTTACCAACAGTCGGTTGAATTACAGCCAATTCGCAATGCCCTCGAAACCAGTGGCTTTGGCGACGCGATCGTGCAGCATTTTGGTAGCGCGAAAGAAGTGTTAATTCGCCTGGTGCCGAAAGTGGACCAGGATAAAGCCGAACTCAGTTCGCAGATAATCGCTGTCTTAAACGAGGCCAGTGATGCCAGGATTGATGTACGCCGGGTAGACTTTGTCGGACCACAGGTGGGCGAGGAACTTACCGAGGATGGCGGCCTTGCTGTGCTTTACGCGTTAATCGCTATCCTGATCTATGTCTCGTTAAGGTTTGAGTTTCGCTTCTCGCTGGGCGCGGTAGCTGCACTGATACACGATGTGGTGATTACCCTGGGGATCTTCTCCGTGTTACAGCTGGACTTTGATTTGAGCGTGCTCGCCGCAATATTGGCGGTCATAGGTTATTCGCTCAATGATACGATTGTTGTTTTTGACCGGGTGCGTGAAAATTTTCGGAAAATCCGCAAAAAAACTGCCCGGGAAGTCACTAATATATCGATTAATCAAACCATATCTCGCACCCTGAAAACGTCTTTAACAACCTTGTTGGTATTGCTTTCATTGTTCTTTCTGGGGGGCGAGGTAATTCATTCATTCGCACTCGCGCTTATCATAGGCGTAATTGTCGGTACTTATTCATCCGTTTACATTGCAACCACATCGGTGCTTGCGCTGGGTGTCACCCGCAGCGATTTGTTAATTCCGGAAAAAGAGGATGAGGACCCCAGGCCCTGATCCGAATTTCTCTAAAATAATGTTAGATACTATCAATATTAGGCAGGTGGCATCATGCAATTAGACCCTGAATTGATCGAAGAATTGAGTTTGCTCAGACGAATCAGTCTGAACTTGAGCGAAGAAGAAATTGATTTATTCACCATTGGCGACCAAACGGTGGTTGCAGCGGCGGGCCGACTGTTCGAGAAGGGTATTATCTCCCGCCCGGACGGTGGTCACCTGACCGACAGTGGGCGTGACGCTGTGGAGCACATGAATCGATTGTTTAATCAGCTGTCAACACCGCTCGAACCCATTTAATCTATGGTTTGGTCTGGATTACTGGCTCAAGGCTTAATCCCTGGTATTCTATTCACGCAAATTTTATCCTACTATGAAAATAATAGTTTGTGGTCTATAAAACCTGTACAACTGATATTTAAATACAAATCAATGACGAATTTTTCGGAAAAAAGAGATTTCTTGCGCATGGCAATTGATTGTCAGCTCAGCTTCGCGAAGAAAGGTGAATCTCAGTCACTTGAAGGTCATGTCGTTAACCTCAGTAGTAAAGGCATACTATTTACTGCGACCGACAAATATGATGTAGGCGAACAGTTAGATATTGTGTTGACCCCGGCCAATTCACCATCCGCACCAATGGAGGCCAGGGTGGAAATCATCCGTGCAACCTATAATGGTTCGGTATACGAACTAGCCTGCGAAATTACCGGAAATAAATAAATCCGATAGGCTACTAACTCGAGTAATGACTAATCACATAGTCATCGACTATGCGCATAAATTCTCCGGCTATATTATCCCCCTTTAAGGTCACCGTTTTTTTACCGTCCTCGTAGACCGGCGCGACCGGTTGTTCGCCGGTTCCGGGTAAACTGATGCCAATATTGGCATGTTTGCTTTCACCGGGACCATTCACCACGCAACCCATCACGGCCACTTTCATTGACTCAACGCCGGGATATTGATTTTTCCAGGCAGACATGCGCGCATCCAGTTGCTGCTGTACATCTTTTGCCAGTACCTGAAAATACTCGCTGGTGGTGCGTCCACATCCGGGGCAGGCAATTACCGCGGGTGTAAACGAACGCAACTCGAGAGATTGTAGAATTTGCTGTGCTATCTTGACTTCTCGTTCCCGCGAAGCGCCCGGATCCGGGGTCAGGGAAATTCTGATCGTATCACCAATTCCCTGGTTCAATAATATGGCCAATGCCGACGTTGAAGCAATGATGCCCTTATCGCCCATACCTGCCTCGGTTAAGCCCAGGTGCAGGGCGTAATCGCATTGCTGCGCCAGGGATTGGTAGACGTTGACCAAATCGTCCACTCTGCTCATTTTGCAGCTGACGACGATACGATTCTTAGCCAGACCGATTTGCTGGGCGAATTCTGCGCTCGACAGGGCCGATTCGATAACCGCCTGACGATTGATTGTGGACAAGCCAAGAGGGTCGGCCAGGTTCGCGTTTTTAGTGAGCAGATCGGCTAATAATTGCTGGTCCAGGCTTCCCCAGTTGACCCCAATGCGAACTGGCTTGTCATATTTACAGGCAATTTCGATCATTTCACTAAACTGACTGTCTCGTTTCGTGCCCCGGCCTACGTTACCCGGATTGATACGGTACTTGGCCAGTGACCTGGCACAGGCGGTATGCTGCTTGAGTAATTTATGGCCGTTGAAATGAAAATCGCCAATCACGGGAACTTCGTAATCCTCGGCTATTAATCGGTCGACAATATGTGGGATTGCCCGTGCCGATTCCTCGTTGTTGACCGTCACTCGTACAAGCTCGGAACCGGCATCATATAACAATTTGATCTGATTCACGGTCGCGCCAATGTCGGCAGTATCCGTATTCGTCATCGATTGCACCACGATCGCCGCGCCAGCACCGAGCTGTACATTTCCAATCGACACAGACTGGGTGTTATGGCGGTTTGTTCGGGTCATGCAATATCAACTTAGAGAAGTAATTAGGCGTAATAATAATGAACAATGGCGCCCAGTAAAAGAACTAACCGGGTTTATCCCGCTTCGGGTCGGAGTAATGCAATTATGATGCTATTTTACCTGGTTTCGGCACACGGCAAACTTTCGATCAGATCAAATCCTGTGCTTCCTCCACCAGTGTTTGCAAAAGTTTAGCGGCTGGCATTTCCCTGTTAAGTGCCGCAGCCTGCCCGTAAAGAAGAAATCTGAAATCCAGGGAATCGTTAGATGACTCCCTCAGTGGATTGCTTAACGTATACATGGTTGGGAAATCCGGCAACGGAAGACGGTGGGCAGCCATCGATTCAATATAGTCGTTTTTCCGGGCGCGCGCGGGTCTTCCGGAAAACGCTTTGGTCAGTCGGGTATCGTCATCCGTTGCATTCTGTATGGCCTTTCGATGGTCTTCACTGATATTTGTCTCTGGGCAGGAGAGGAAGGCGGTTCCGATCTGCGCACCACATGCACCCAGCATAAATGCAGCCGCGATTCCCCGTCCGTCTGCAATACCCCCAGCAGCAACTACCGGTAAACTTACTGCATCAACAATTTGTGGAACCAGTGCCATGGTACCGACGCCGTGATCTTCATGATTGACTGCAAAACTCCCGCGATGGCCTCCCGCCTCCCATCCCTGGGCGACAATTATATCCACGCCAGATTGTTCCAGCGCAATGGCCTCGGCTACGGTAGTCGCAGAACAGAGTATTCGACATCCCGCTTGTTTTAACGCTTTTATCGCTTCGACTCGAGGTAATCCAAAATGAAAACTAACTAGTACCGGTTTTATTTCGAGTAATAATTCAAGTTTTTTCTCGGTGAAAGTAAGCAGTGGTTTGCTGACATCCTGGGGAATATCGTTAAGCCCAGCCTGCGAGTAAAATGGCCTGATTCTTTCCTGTGTCGACTCTATTACATCAGCCCTGTTACGGGGAGTGTCGTGCGCAAAAAAATTCAAGTTGAAAGGTTTGTCCGTCAAATCTCGGATTTGCTTTACGTCTTGCCTTATGCTCTCCAACGGTGTTTCTGCATATCCCATGGACCCGATTCCGCCGGAATTGCTGACAGCGGCTACCAGCTCCACTGTCGTGGAACCTGCCATCGGTGCCTGGATTATCGGATGCTCGATGCCCAGTAAATCTGATAAAAGTGTATTTGGCCACATAAACTAGATCCCCCGGTTTAATACCTCTGTTAATTGAAACACAGTGCTTTGTCATTGATAAGTTCGTTGTGATAAAAAGTAATTGAGGTCACCGGTTAATTCCTGGCCCAATTGATCCTTAAGAAACATGTATACTTGTGTCACGAGAACTCTGTCTCAGGAGTTCTCAGTGACAAGCAAGAACTACTATAACCACATAGGAGGATTATTATGTCCGTATATTTAATCGCAGACGTTAAAGTTACAGACGATTCCTGGATACCGGATTATGCCGCTAATGTACACGATATCGTGCACAAGCATGGTGGAAAATACCTTTCACGCAGTGCCAATATTACCAACATGGAAGGTGAGCCGCTGGATACAACACTGATCGCGCTGGTGGAATTTCCGTCATTAGAGTCGGCCCAGGCATTTGCAAACGATCCCGAGTATGCCAATTATGGCCAGGCTCGTCGGGATGGAAGTGTCAGCCGTTTTAACATAATTGACGACACCGATGTCGCTGGGGCGATCCCCTACCTGGGCAAAGGATAGGCTGGTAATTGTCGGGTCGATCGTTAAACACAAGATCGATTAGCACTGCCCGGTACTTTCTGGCATGAGGTGGTTGGTCGGCAGATTCGTTCTGGAGAGTCTAAAGCCGTCGCCGTAGTGGGAAATTTCTAGTTCGAAACACAAAAAACCCCTTTGGTGATAATCCAAAGGGGGTTTTTTTATGTTTATGAATTAAAGGTAATAATGATGCACTATGCTGCTACCTCGCCGCCAAGGTTGTTTACACTAATATTTCTCACTGGGCTTTCGGTGCTGTCACTGAACATGATTTTGCCCTCTCTGCCGAATATCGCCGAAGAGTTTAAAACCAATTATTCGATTGTGAGCCTTTCAGTGGCCGGCTACCTGGGAATAACGGCGGTATTTCAGCTAATCATAGGACCATTGTCAGATCGATTCGGGCGCCGCCCGGTTCTCCTGGCCGGATTGGCGATATTCGTCCTCGCATCACTGGGCTGTATGTCGGCCGAAAACATATGGATGTTCCTCGCGTTTCGTGTGATGCAGGGCGCTATTATTTCGGGATCGGTGTTATCGCACGCGGTCATCAGGGATACAGCCCACGAGCGGGAAACTGCAAGCCGAATTGGCTATGTCGCAATGGCCATGTCAGTTGCGCCGATGGTAGGACCCATGTTTGGTGGGATGCTAGACGAGTTATTTGGCTGGAGATCGAGCTTCGTGTTTTTTGCAATTCTCGGAATTTTAGCATTTGTCCTATGCTGGATCGACCTGGGCGAGACCAACACTAATCCGTCACAGACTTTCAGGAAACAGTTTCAGGCTTATCCGGAGCTCCTTCGATCCAGGCGTTACTGGGGTTACGCGCTGTGCGTTACGTTTTCGGTCGGTGCATTTTATATCTTTATAACCGGTGTGCCGTTGATTGCGGGAACACTGCTAACCTTATCACCCGCAGAACTTGGATTTTATATAGGGACTATTACCATGGGTTTTGCATTTGGCAGCTTCCTTTCGGGACGGTACTCGAAGCGTTACAAATTGACCACGATGATGATCGCTGGAAGGATAACCGCCTGTACGGGGCTGATATTGGGACTCGCTTTATTTTCCATCGGATCCGTAAATGTTTTATCGCTGTTCGGTGCAACCGTGTTTGTTGGCATGGGCAATGGATTGACCACGCCGAGTGCTAGTGCCGGAGCCATGTCTGTTCGCCCCCGATTGGCGGGAAGCGCATCGGGGTTTACTGGAGCGATGATACTTGGGGGAGGGGCGTTATTAACTTCGATCGCAGGTATAGTTCTAGGTGATGAGGGCGGGGCTTATCAGCTACTGGGCATGATGCTATTTTGTTCGTTGGCGGGACTGGCAGCTGCGCTGGTAGTTCTCCGAATAAACCGACGAGAAGGGGGAGGATGTCCTCAAATCCCGATAAATTAGGGATGAGTTGTTCCGAGTTGTTCCGGGAGTTGTTCCGGGGACACAATACGTAATACACGGGGAGTTGTTCCGGGGACACAATACGTAATACACGGCAGGTGTCCCATGGATTCCGATTCACTCAAGGGCATCGGGAGGAGGTTCCTGTACTGCCTTTAAAGCGGTGGTTACAGGTTCAACAATATGAACTGGATGCGTAACAGGAACTCATAAATTCGCAAAGAGTGTCGGTTCAGTGGTTTATTGGGTTCCCAATAGCAGACCTCCAAATTTAAATCTCGAGAGGCAGACATCGGCACGGACCGGCATCAAATCAAAATTCAGCCTTTCCTCCGCACGTGAACCAGCGCATCGGCCGATACGATGGTTGGCTGAACAGGGTCAATAGTTCAAATTAATATTTACTGTGGATTTGATCTGCATCAATACTTTCCGCGTGTGCGAAGATACTATTCCAGGAAGCCAAACTACCGGGATTAATCATGAACATGGCAGTATGGAACCCGCTGAGGGAAATAGAAAATATGCTAGAGCGTTACAACCATGCTACCGGGCGTGATATCGACAATGGTGTATTGAGCATAACCGGCGAGAAGCTAGTAAAGAAAGAAACCGGAAAGGGTAGCAAACACCATCGAATGGAACGTTATAGTGGATCTTTTGCCCGACGCTTTACTCTACCTAACACTATCAAAGCAGGTAAGGTAGACGCCACTTACCGGAACGGTGTTCTTTCGCTGATGATCCCGAAAACAGAAGAGAGCAGACCCAAAGCGATTGAAATCAAGGTTCATTAATATTTTGTTTACGTACTGACCCACAGACTGGGGCAGTGCGTAACGAGCATCAGACTAATGCCTGGGTTAGTACATTCAAATTTATCGTTAAAACAGTAATGCCGGGGGCTGGTTTTCTCGATTACACTTCAAGAAGAAGAATATTATGTATAAAACCATTCTAGTACCCGTCGATATGGCACTTACCGAAAAGGCTAAGGTTATGATCGATGTTGCCAAAGCCCAGAGTTGTAAGGATACGCATATTATCCTCCTCAACGTGATCGAGGAAATACCAAACTGGGTCACAGCAGAATTACCAGACGACATCCTGGGCGAGCCTCGAAAATTTGCACGTGACGAATTGAATGCGATCTCAAATGCAGCCGCTATAAACGCTGTCGTCGAAGTCCGCACAGGCCGTCCGTACCAAACAATTCTGGAGGTGGCGGGTGAAACAGGTACTGACCTGATTATTATCGCCTCACACCAACCAGGGCTAGAGGATTATTTTCTTGGCTCGACCGCCTCCAAAGTTGTGCGCCATGCCAAGTGCTCTGTTCTCGTAGTCCGCTAAACTCGAATCTAAGAATCGCACTAAAACAATATCCACATTCTGAAAGAACCTGGCGCCGATAAGATAATAGTGGCTGGCAACATTGATCTGCCCTACCCGAATATCAATTAACTCCTTCTTCGCCCGTACATTGCCGACATTCACTGACGCAAATATTATCTATCAAAAAATGCGCGCCTAATTGTATTAGAATACCCGGGAGAACATAAAATGGGGTTATAGAAATTGGAATACAAGGTACTCTTCACAGTATTTACCGCAGTTTTTATCGCGGAACTTGGCGACAAAACTCAACTAGCTACCTTACTGTTTGCCGCAGATAAAGAAGTGAGCAAGCTCACTGTATTTGTCGGGGCTTCACTGGCGCTGGTCGTTGCATCAGGAATCGGTGTGTTCGCCGGTAGCTTTATTTCCCAATTCATAAGCGAAAAGCAGTTGCATTACATAGCTGGCATCGGTTTCGTTGGTATCGGCATATGGACTTTTTTGAAAGCCTAGGCATATTGACCAGTGTAGCCGGCCCGGCGTAATTACCCTGGCTTAGCTTGTTGAATGGACGAGACTTTAAACTCGGTTACGACATAAAAACCTGAAAAAATATGTTTGGTCCAGATTTGGTGAACTGACTTGCCGTGCAAGGCAGCCATCTCGTCGAGGAGTGCGGGCAGGTTGTCGTGCCAAAAACTGTCGAGAAAGGGTTCAAATGTAGTGAGTAACCGCCTGAAGGGTGGGAAGCGGTAAAGCCAGTGACTGGTGGGCGTTGGGCCATACTCAGTAATTAACAGCGTACCAGAGGGCGCGAGGGTTCTTATCGTTTCGGAAAGAGTGTTTCTGCGTGCTTCCACTGGCATCTCATGCAGCAGGAAAAAGAGAACCGTGGTTGAGAAGGCATTATCTTTATATCCGAGAGATTCAGCATTCATACGAGTAACAAGCAGTTCAGAGTCGTCTGTAGATTTTGATCGGGCCAGTTCCAGTTGAACAGTTGCTACATCGGTAAGGTGCAAAGGTGTTGATAGCTGGCTGATCAGGTTTGGAGTCAAAGACCCATAGACACAAGTAAGCTGAAGGGTTCTATGCAGCGGTGCATCCTTTAACCGTTCCATGGTTGCATTCATCAACTTATTATATTGACCGAATAATATTGTGTTAATAATGGGTTGATGATCAAAGAACCATACAGAAATACGCCATAAGTAGGCCCACCAGTAGTGTTGTGCCAGATACCATGGCACGCCATCCAAAAAGTAGCGATAGAATTTCATGGCTTCCCCCACCCAATCATATTATTCATCATTTTTTTCAAGTGATATCTGAATACTCCGACCAGAGTACTAGTACCTTTCGAACCGGCAGCTTGCCAATATCGTGAAGCCGTTATCTCTACAGACAGGCATATCCTAATAATTAATTTGATGATACAAATTTAAATCGAGAAAGTGGAGAATTATGTATAGATTCTTAAAAAACTAAGTTTCAATGTTGCCATCACCAGCTTCTTGATCACCGTGTCGTGGACGGCTCTCGCGGCGCCGTCCAGTGACTGGTCGCAGATACCGAGCAAGACGGTGACGCTCATTTACCCGGGACAGGGTGGCTAACAGTGGCTGCGTAGCCGCGACCACACCCCATACTGACCACAGTATGTCGGCTGTATAGGTAATTAAACTCCCTGAAGGCGCGCTATATTTCTTCTTAACCAGGCTGGCTGCTAGAATTGCAGCCCCGCAATTATCAGAGTTCCCCTTGCGCGACGACATTGACATCATCGTATTCGATCTCGACGATACCTTATGGCCCTGTATGCCAACTATCAATTATGCCGAGAAAATCCTCTACCAGTGGCTGGAACAGAATTTCCCACGCATCACTGATCGCCACAACCCCGAGGAAATGATTGAAAGCCGGAAACAGTTTACGCTGCGGGATGAGCGCTTCGCGATTGACCTGTCATTGTTACGATACGAATTTTTGCAGCAGCTAGCTCGCGAGGCGGGTTACGACACGAAAGTTGTTTCAGAAGCCGGGTTTGATATTTTTTACCAGGCTCGCCAGCAGGTCGAATTCTATGAAGACGTATTGCCATGCCTTGAGCGATTGCACAAACGTTATCGCCTTGGCGCAATCAGTAATGGTAATGCCAACATAGGCAGGGTTGGACTGGATCATTTGATGGAGCATTCGGTCAGCGCCTCGGAATTGAAAATTGCAAAGCCCGACAAGTTAATTTTCCATCACCTGGTCGAGCGATTCGGCGTCCCCGCGAGCCGCGTTTTGTACGTTGGAGACGACCCCGTATTTGATGTCATCGGTCCGCAGAATGCGGGTCTACAGGCGATCTGGATCAATCGTCACAATATTGCCTGGCCTGAGCATTTGCCCAGGCCAAAATATCAGATATCAAACCTGCACGAACTCGAACTATTGCTGAATTAACATAATTAACATGGCATGCAATACTTTATCAGCCAGGATTGGTTGCGCTTTGGCGGTTGGGTGGATAGCATCGTTTTGCATTAGTCCGGCATCACTGGCTGCCACTCCTTCGAGAAATTTTGCTAAATAGTAGATATCGTGCCGGGTCGATACCGAATCGAATATTTTCTGAAACTGCAGATTGTAAGCAACACCTAAATTGGGTGGCAGGCGCACGCCTATCAGCATGACAGAAACATCCTGTTGTTTTGCCATGCTGATCATAATGTTGAGATTATTGGTGGTATCACTGAAATTAAACCCTCTTAATCCATCATTGCCACCGAGCTCGATGATTAAATGTGTGGGTTTGTGCCTGGCTAGCAGTTTTTCAAGGCGCTGAGCCCCGCCAAAAGTTGTTTCTCCGGCAATACTGGCATTGACCACGCTTGCATGCGGATAACTTGACCTTATATTGGAGTCAAACAATGCAGGCCAACTACTTTCAATCGGTATATTATACGCGGCGCTTAAGCTGTCACCGAGAATCAATATTTTAGGGACTGAATTATCAGCGTAGGCCTGGGTCTGAAACAGCAATAAAAAAACGAAACCAATGACTGAAAATAATCTTTGTATCTCGGTAGAGGAAGTGACCAAAACCGTTGAAACCCCCGATGGTGCGCTGGACATCCTGCAGAATATATCATTGAAGGTGAGGTATCAGGAAGCGCTGGTTATCAAGGGCGCGTCCGGATCGGGTAAAACTACCTTACTTGGGTTAATGGCGGGCCTGGATCATATCTCTTCGGGTGAAATAATTTTACTGGGTCAGTCTATTGCAGACAAAACCGAAGAGCAGCGCTCGGGTATTCGGGCCGGTAAGGTAGGCTTTGTATTCCAGTCGTTTCAACTGGTTCAGGGTGCAACCGCTTTGCAGAATGTCATGCTACCGCTTGAACTAGGTGGTGAGACAGACGCCGCCGAAATAGCATTAAACAGTTTGCAGCAGGTCGGGCTGGAATCCAAAAAAGATGTACTGGTTGATCTATTGTCCGGTGGCGAACAGCAACGCGTTTCGATAGCCCGTGCTTATGCGGTCAGGCCGCAGATTTTATTCGCCGATGAGCCTACTGGAAATCTCGATGCTAAAACAGGTCATCAAATCGCAGACCTGATGTTCCATTTGCGCGATCAGTCCGGGACCACGCTGATACTGGTGACCCACGAGGCGGAACTGGCAAAGCGCGGAGACCGCCAGGTATTATTAGAGTCGGGTCGCTTACAGGACTAGTCGGATGGACGAATAAACATGTCAGGAAAATATGTCGGGATTACCTAAAATTCAATCCTACTGGTTGATGTTGATTGCCACTGTTATTACGGTTGCAATCGTCAACACCAGCCAGTTGATTACACAGCGCATCAGCCTGTTACTGGACCGCCAGGCGAGTGAATTACTCGCCGCCGATCTGGTACTCGCATCGGGTAATCCTTTTGTGGATGAATACGCCCAGCAGGCGCGCTATCTAGGTTTACGAATATCCAGGACGATCAGCCTGAGGACCGCTGTATTTATTGATAACGATGTACAGCTGGTCGAATTGAAAGCGGTTGACTCGCTTTATCCGCTACGTGGTTATCTCGAAAAATCAGATGACCTAAGCAACGACACTGTGCGAGTACAGGTTGGCCCGAATGCCGGGGAGATCTGGCTCGATTCCAAGTTACTGGGATTGCTTGGCGGCAATGTTGAACTCGGAAAGGGTCGTTTTGCCGCTAACTGGCTACTAACCTATGAACCGGATCGTGGTGGAACTCTGTTCAACCTTGCGCCCAGAATATTGATGAACCTGGAAGACCTGGCCGCAACCGGCCTGGTTGTGCCCGGGAGCCGGGTCAGGTACCGGCTGCTTTTTTCAGGTCAACCGGACCAGGTTTCAGCATTATCAAACTGGTTGAAAATTCGACTCCGCGCCGGAGAAACGATTCAGGATCTTGAGAATGCCCGGCCCGAGATGCGACGGGCGTTGGAGCGTACGCGGCAGTTTTTTGCCCTGTCGATAGTACTGACGCTGGTAATCGCGATGGTAGCCATTGCAATTACTGCGCGCTATACAGCCAGCCGTGAGGCACCAAAAGTGGCCATGCTAAGAGCATTTGGCATATCCCAGCCCAGGCTATTCCGATTTTATGCCTGGCAACTGGGCAAGGTCTGGTTCATAGCAACATTAATAGGTATTGGTGTTGGATGGTTTTCACAATTCCCGTTGCAATGGGCCCTGGATGGCTGGTTCGGAAAGGAATTACCACCGGTTACCGCGCTCAGGCCATACCTGGTTGCTGCGGTGGTTGGATTAATCAGCCTGGCTGGATTCAGTTTTCCCTATCTCGTCAGCGTCATTGCAACACCGCCGATGCAGGTGTTTCGCCATATCAGCAGCCCGCAATCCATGCGACGCAATCTGCTGGTATCCGGCTCGGCGATAGTGACGGTCTTCCTGGTGCTAATAATATTGATGCAAAGTTCAAAGCTTGCTATTGCGACGCTTGGCCTCGTATTGGTCACGGCACTGTTATTACCGACCATTTTTAAATTATTCATCAACCTGCTTTTGTATTCCGGTACACCGGGCTTCTGGATGCGACAGTATTTGCTTAGCCGATTGAAAACGAGCACGCGAGGTGCCGTTTTTGTGATGTCCGGATTTTGCCTGGCGCTGCTGGCAATATTGTTGATAGCTGTAGTGAAAGACGAATTATTATCATCCTGGCAGGCACAACTAGCGGATGATATTCCAAACTATTTTCTAATTAATATTCCTACCGGCGACGTACCCGCTATCAGGCAATTCCTGAAAGCGCGGCAAGTGCCATCATCGGTTGCCTATCCACTGGTTCGAGCCCGTCTTACCCATATAAACGACAGGTCGATCAAAGAGATTGAAAGTGCCAGCCCTGATACTGAGCATCTGCTACACCATACGTTTAATATTAGCTTTGCCGGACGGCTACCTGATGACAATGATGTTGTCGAGGGTAAATGGATCGATCCGAATAGTGAATCGGCCCAGATGTCTGTTGAGAAAGGTATGGCGGAGTCCCTGCATCTAGGAGTTGGCGATACCCTCTCGTTCAGCATCGGTAGCGAAGTGATTAAAGCACCAGTTACAAGTATTCGATCGGTACTTTGGGAAAACTTTAAGCCGAATTTCTACCTGATCACAAATCGTCAGTTGATCGAAGACCTACCCCAGACCTGGCTACTGAGCGCTCTCATTAAAGACGCGCAAAAACCTGAGCTCAAACAGTTGTTGGCACGGTTTCCATCGCTGACATTGCTCGACATTAGTGTTTTGATGGCGCGCGTACGAGGCATCATGGAGCGGGCTTCGATCGCACTCGAATTTTTCTTTCTGTTTGCCATGGCTTCGGCCTTTATCGTGCTGTTTGCAGCGGTACAGACCGGTAGGCATGAACGCCAGACTGAAACCGCACTGTTGCGAGCCCTGTCGGCCAGGACCAGTAGTTTATATCAGATTAACGTGTTTGAGTTTACCCTGATGGGTACCCTGATCGGACTGTTTTCAGCCCTGTTCGCCAGTATTTCTGGCTGGATTATCAGTGTTTATTTTTTTCAAATCGATTATCATTTTTCTCCCACAATTTGGGCCTACAGTCTGCTATCAGCGATCATCGTGCTGACAATTGCAGGCACCCTGGTAGGTCGGAAGGTCTATAATATATCACCCATGAGAATTCTCAGGTCCTGATTCTGCCTGTCACCAAATGCCTACCGAAAGAGAACAGCTAGTTAAACTCATCAGTGAAAAAACAGACTGGGATGACGACCTGTCATGTGCACTCGATTACGCACTCAATCTCGAACATACAGATAAAAGCAGACCACGTAGTATCGACGTGGTCAGACGCGTGCTTGAGATGGGAACCGATCGAAATACCCTGATAGCAACCCTGCTGAGCGACCCGGAACTTAGAGGTTTGCTCGACACTAAACAAATCGAGCAGGAATTCGGAAAAAAAGTAGCGCTTTTAACACAGGACGTGAATCGATTGAATACCTTGCAGGATTGCAATCAAGCACGCTTTAAATCACCTGAACAGGCCGAGAAATTACGCCGGCTGTTGATGGCAATCATCTCGGATGTCCGGGTTATGCTGATTAAATTGTGTTACCGCGTCGAACGCCTGAAGCTGCTTAAACACAACAGTTACGAGGAGCGACGTTGTATCGCGCAGGAAACCCTCGATATCTTCGCACCCCTGGCCAATCGACTGGGAATGGGCCTGATTAAGTGGGAAATGGAAGACCTCGCTTTCAGGGCGTTGGAACCGTTGACGTTTAAAAAAATAGCCACCTTGCTGGAACAAAAACGCAGTGAACGTGAAGCCTTTATCCGGCAGTTTAGTACTCAGCTTGAACAGCTGTTAGTGGCACAGGATATCAAGCCCCATGTGAGTGGGCGGGTCAAACATATCGTCAGTATCTGGCGCAAAATGCAAAAGAAAAACCTGGAGTTTCACGAACTGTTTGATGTGCGTGCGGTACGAATTCTGGTTGATTCGGTAGCTGATTGTTATGTCGTACTCGGTATTGTGCATACCACCTGGCAGCATATCCCGAACGAATTCGATGACTATATTGCCAATCCCAAGGACAACGGCTACCAGTCTCTGCATACCGCAGTGGTGTCAGACAGCGGGCAAATTGTCGAGGTGCAAATCCGCAGCTTCGAAATGCATGAAAAATCCGAGTTCGGTGTTGCCTCGCATTGGCGCTACAAGGAAGGGGTCAATCTGGACCAGCGAATGGAAAATGGCATTTCGGCGATGCGCGATATGCTCGAAGGCTCAGCCGAAGAAGTATCGGAAGTCATTTCAGAGATTTCCACTGAAATTTCCAGTGACCGGGTTTATGTATTTACCCCGCAGGGCCAGGTTGTCGATATTCCGCGTGGAGGTACACCACTTGACTTTGCCTATGCAGTTCATTCAGAAGTCGGGCACCGCTGTCGTGGTGCGAAGGTCAATCGACGCATTGTCAACTTGACAACCAAACTGGAGACCGGTGATGAGGTTGAAATACTGACCACTAAGGAAGCCAAACCAAGTCGTGACTGGATGAATAAAAACCTCGGATTTATCAAGTCCGCGGGAACCCGTTCGAAGGTTAGAAACTGGTTTAACCACCAGGATTTTGAGCACAATTTACACGATGGCAAAGCCCTGTACGACCGGGTGTTGAGCAAGTATGCGATTCACAATGCAAATTTGAAGGACCTCTTCGAACATTTTAAACGTAAGGACAGCGATCAGTTTTTTGCCGACATCGGGCGAGGACTAATTACCTCGGCACAGATAATCGGCTATCTACAGGCCGAGCCTGAGTCTGTCGATCCGTTTAAGAAAATTAAGAAAACCGGGGACAAGACCGCCAGGTCGAGAAACGAGATCAGTATCCATGGTGTTGGCAATCTGTTGACACAAATTGGGCGATGCTGCAAGCCCGTACCCGGCGATTCAATTATCGGATTTATTACGATTAATTCGGGCATCACGATTCACAAGCACAACTGCCCCAATATGCTGGCCTTGCCGGATCAAAAACGCCAACGACTGATCGAGGTAGAATGGGGGCAGGAAGCACAATCGGTTTATCCTGTCGAGATCTCGCTCACCGCTTTCCAGCGTACTGGGTTGATGCAGGATGTCAGCACCGTATTGGCGAATCAAAAAATAAACCTGCTGAATATAAACTCGAACACTAACAAGTCCGAGCAAATGGTCTATACCAAACTCACCATAGAAATTCAAAAGGTCGATCAACTGGTAGTAATAATAGATAAATTAAGCCAGTTACCGAACGTGCAAGACGTCAAACGAATCGCCTGACCGATGGCCAGACTTAGCCGAAGATTTTGTATCGCTCCAATGATGGATCGCTCTGACCGGCATAGTCGGTATTTTTTACGCCTGTTTTCGAAAAACATCCTGCTCTATACCGAAATGGTAACCACCGCGGCAATTTTACACGGTGATCGTGACACTCTGCTTGGTTTTAGCGATGAAGAGCATCCGATTGCGGTTCAACTCGGTGGATCAGACCCCGAGCAACTGTATCAGGTTGCAAAAATTTGCGTCGATTATGGCTACGATGAAATTAATTTAAACTGTGGCTGTCCCAGTGACCGGGTACAGTCGGGTAGCTTTGGCGCCTGTTTGATGGCCGATCCGGGGTTGGTCCGCGAATGCGTCCAGGCACTGAGGGCTGGATGCGCGCTACCCGTTACGGTAAAACACCGTACCGGTATTGACCAGCAGGATAATTACGATCTGTTTCGTGACTTTATTGACATACAGGTTGATGCCGGTGCGGCCGCTCTGATTGTACATGCGCGAAACGCCTGGTTAAAAGGTATCAGTCCGAAACAAAATCGGGATATCCCACCGTTAAAATACGACTGGGTGTACCGATTGAAGCAGGATTTCATCGATACTGAAATTATTATTAACGGCGGAATTAAAACGCTCGACGCGTCACTGGAACATTTACAGCGGGTAGATGGCGTCATGCTGGGTCGAGAGCCGTATCAAAATCCCTATCTATTGCATAATGTCGATCGAGTTATATTTGGCGAGCCCGAATCACCAGTAAAATCCCGTCAGGCCCTGTTACAGGAGATTTACCCCTATATAGAACGCCATCTGGCAGAGGATTTGCCGCTTACCAAAATGGTGCGTCATATTCTCGGCTTGTTCCATGGCGAGCCAAATGCCAGGCGATGGCGGCGTTACCTGAGCGAAAATGTTTTTCAAAAGTCGGCCGGTATGCATACCCTGTACGAGGCGGAGCGTTTGCTCGGCTGACCCGTCTGCCGGGTTAAAGATAGACCTCGGTATTACACCATCACCTGATAGTGCCTATTCTTGTTATCTGAGAGTAACTAATGCTGATGTTCTACTACAATACATACTGGGAATTTCGATACGATTAACCGGATTCAACTGGGCCCTGGAAAACTGTTTAATTGATGAGTAAGAAACGACGCTACATCCGCTACCTGATTTTGTTGCTAATTCTTTTTGCGGTGGCTGCACATGAGGTCATAGTCAAAGCGAAAATTTCGGGTTGGGAAAAGACCCTGCAAGTTCGCCTGTTTGCGATCAACGGTGATGGGCGGCGGGCCACCAGTAAATATATCGATTCTTTACAACTTGAAGATTTCAGTGCAGTTGAACGTTTTGTCAATCGCGAGGCGGAAGGCTACGGTATTGCGATCAAAGCAATCACCATCAGTTACGCCGGTGAATTGCAATCAATCCCCCCACAAGTTCCGCTGGAAAATAGCGCATTGCGAAATATGTTATGGAGCCTGCATTTTCGCGGCTGGGCTTTGTATCAATCGTATCGAGCCAGGAAAGGATCAGCGGACATCAATTTGTTTATTAATTATTATGATACTGCTGCCACACAGGCACTACGTCATTCGGTCGGATTAAAGGGTGGATTGATTGCCTTGATTAACGGATTTGCTGATAAAGAATATCAGGGCTCGAACAATTTCGTCGTCGCCCACGAGTTAATGCACACACTCGGCGCCACGGACAAGTACAACGAGTCTGACCAGCCTGCCCACCCCGGTGGATTTGCGGCACCGTTTCAGGAGCCCCTGTTTCCGCAACGTCAGGCCGAAATTATGGGGGGCAGGATTCCACTATCCGCCACGCAAGCTATTATTCCCGAGAACCTCGACCAGGCTGTTGTCGGTGCTTTTACTGCCGCAGAACTAAACTGGTACAGGCAATAGTAATCTGCTCTCTAGAGTCGCTGAGATCACGAAGCGCAGGCTTATCGATGCATGCGCAAATAAACGTAGCTGGCGCCATCCCCACCGTGCACTGGTTGTGCAGGGCACCAGCCAAGCACCGAAGCCTGTTGCGATAGCCAGTATCGTACCAATGGTCTGAGTACAGCCTCGCTTCCTGAGCTATGCCCCTTGCCGTGAACAATCACAACTAACCTTGATTTCTCCGTAACTGCCCGATGAAGAAAATCATCGAGTGCGGCGAAGGCTTCTTTTTGCCTATAGCCGTGCAGGTCAATTTGATCATCAATGGCTAGTTGTCCGCGGCGTATTTTACGCTCCAGTTTTTTTTGAATTCCGGCATCGAACCGGGAATCCTTGATATTAGCCTGCTGATCGAAGCTGATATTAACGAAATCCAGATTCGACTCTGGAGCTTGAGTCCGTGATTTAGGCAGAGTTGTCTTTTTTACCCGATCTCGATATATATTGATGCGGTCATCGGATATTTTCTTCACACCCGCCATTAACTTGGCGAAGCTTGCATCCTCACTGGAATCGTCGTTGGCCATGGATTTAAGTATTCACTTTCGATTGGGGCGCAAATAAGTCGCAGGTGTCTATTAATTTGGTTTATTATTCCGCATATTTTCGTTACAAATCAAGCGATGTATATTCTTATAACCAACGACGATGGATACCTTGCACCCGGAATACGGGTTCTGGCTGAGTATCTCTCGTCAATTGCGAAAATCACGATAGTAGCACCTGATAGAAATAAAAGTGGTGCGAGTAACTCACTGACCTTAACGCGTCCGCTAAGAGCACTCCAGTCTGACAATGGCTATTACTATGTAGATGGTACGCCGACCGATTGTGTGCACCTGGCAATATCGGGATTATTGGACCCGAGTCCAGACATGGTGGTATCTGGTATAAACGCGGGTGCAAACCTGGGGGACGATGTTTTATATTCTGGCACCGTGGCTGCCGCAATTGAAGGCAGGTTTCTCGGGCTGCCCGCCATTGCGGTTTCTCTGGCTGGAAGTAACAGCCAGCATTATGAAACCGCCGCTGAGATTACGCGGCGGATAATTGCAAACTTGGTCAGAAACACGCTACCGGACGATACCATTCTAAATATTAATGTGCCTGATCTGGAGCTGGCCAAAATTGACTCGATTCAGGCCACTCGCCTGGGATTTCGTCACAAGGCCGAAGCGATGGTGACTCAGTGCGATCCCCAGGGCAGGCCGGTTTACTGGGTGGGCCCGCCCGGACCGGCACAGGATGCAGGACCGGGCACCGATTTTTATACGGTGGAACATAATCAGGTATCGGTAACGCCCATGCACATTGACCTGACGCGACACCAGGGCATCGATCCGTTACAACAATGGCTTACGGCACTGGCATGAATTCAAATATCAGGAATCACCAGGGTATTGGCATGACCTCGCAGCGAACCCGGGATCGATTAATTCAGCGCCTGGTAGACCAGGGTATTGATAATGAGTTAGTGCTAGACGTTATGCGCCGAACCCCGCGCCACCTGTTCGTCGATGAAGCGCTGGCGCACCGGGCCTATGAAGATACTGCCCTACCGATAGGTTTTGGCCAGACCATTTCTCAACCCTATATTGTGGCGCTGATGACGCAACGCCTGCTCGATACCGGTACGCCATACTCGGTGCTCGAAATCGGCACAGGGTGCGGCTACCAGACCGCCATACTAGCCAGTATATTTCCGCAGGTATACACCGTCGAACGCATAGAATCGCTGCATAAAATAGCAAAACAAAGGCTAGCCGAACTAGAGCTATTTAATGTCCAGTTTCGTCATACTGATGGCAATGGCGGTTGGCCTAATCTTAACTATCATTTCGATCGGATAATGATGACAGCCGCCTGCACCGAGCTGCCTGAAGCCTTGACCCAGCAACTATCCAGCCAGGGCGTGATGATCTTCCCGTTTGATGATGGCATTGATCAGACGCTGACACTAATCACCAGGACATCGAAGGGCATGGAAAGCGAATCCCTGGAAAAAGTGTCGTTTGTGCCGTTGTTGCCGGGACTTGTTTGATTTTGCATTCTAAGATATCTCATTGAACGATTACTAACTAATGCAAATATTCGAAAACCTTTATCATGGTGTCATTCGAGCGGCGAAGCACAAACGTGCACCGCTATACCTGTCAATATTGAGCTTCTTCGAATCCTTCATCCTGCCGTTTCCTCCTCCCGATGTAATGTTGGCGCCAATGTCACTGGCTACTCCTGCAAAGGCTATATTTTTTGCGAGCCTGACTTTAGTAGCCTCGGTAGCTGGCGGGATAGTCGGCTACCTGATCGGCGCTTTCATGTTCGAGCAGGTGCATCCATTTATTTTAAGGTGGGGATATCAGGACGAGTTTGAAACAGTGACCCTCTGGTTTGATCGCTGGGGATTCTGGTCGGTACTGATCGCCGGATTCTCCCCGGTACCATACAAGATTTTCACCCTGTCTGCTGGTGCGCTGGGGTTGAGCTTTATTCCTTTCATCATCGCGTCATTGATCGGCCGGGGCGCGCGTTTTTATCTGGTGGCATGGTGCCTGGCAAAATTCGGTGCGGCGATAGAACTTAAAATGATGCGCTATATCGAACGAATTGGCTGGGGTATCGTAGTAGTCTTAATCATTGTCATTGCTTTTTCCTACGGCTCACCATGAAACTCTATCTCCGGGCACTTTATTACCTGATTATCGTCATTGGCTTATCGTCCTGTGCGGGTATGAATGATTCAGTACCTGGAAAAACCGGGGCCAGCTGGTATACGGTTAAAAAGAGCGACACCATATACGCAATTGCCTGGCGCTATGGACTGGACTACCAGGAATTGGCACGCTGGAATCAAATCGATCCGGATTTTGTTATTCACCCGGGGCAACGTCTAAGACTGGACAAGTCCGAAAATCTCACCTTGCTGGCAGCGAATTCGAATCAGGGCAGGTCGGCAAAAAAGACTAGTTCGACGGGCCAGAAGAAATCCAGCCAAGCGATTAAGACCGAAAAAATGAAAATTAAATGGCGCTGGCCCACCAGTGGTAAAATAATGAATACCTTTGCTGCCAATGAACTCGATCGCAAAGGTATTGATATAGCCGGCAAGCTCGGGCAAGCTGTCCGCGCTGTGGCAAATGGCAAGGTAGTATATAGTGGTAATGGTTTGGCCGGTTATGGTAATCTGATCATCATTAAACACAATGACACCTATCTGAGTGCCTACGCTTATAACCAGCAGAGACTTGTAAAAGAGGGGATGACGGTCAAGGGTGGGACGGTAATCTCAAAAATGGGACAGCACCCTGACGGGACAACCAGATTGCATTTTGAGATTAGAAAAAATGGTAATCCGGTTGATCCTCTAAGGTATATGCCCAGGTTGTGAGCATGATGACTGAATTATGGGAATTCTAAATGACAAAATCGACTGACAAGGCGCTCATCGAGGATACAAAAATATCAGTAGAAGAACTGGTAGAAGATCTGGTCGAAGATAAGGAAGTAACTGACCTCACTAACAGTAAGGAGTCAGGGGATCACGCCACTATCGTAGAGTCCGACGATGACGACGAAGAAGAAGTCACGGAAGTGGGCGGCACCGAAGCAGCGGCGCAGGTCGACCGCCGTAAAACCGAAAATCGTCGCAAGTCCGTGTCCCGCCGCGCTTCGGATTCTGACCCGACGCGGCTGTATTTGAAAGAAATCGAAGTTTCGCCGCTGCTGACTGCTGAGGAAGAAGTTTATTACTCGCGGCTTTCCCTGAAAGGCGATACGAAATCCCGTGACAAGATGATTGAGTGCAATTTGCGCCTCGTCGTCAAGATCGCCAGGCGCTATATGAACAGGGGCCTGGCCTTACTCGACCTGATCGAGGAAGGCAACCTCGGCCTGATTCGTGCGGTTGAAAAGTTCGATCCTGAACGAGGTTTTCGCTTCTCGACCTATGCAACCTGGTGGATCAGACAAACCATCGAACGCGGGCTGATGAACCAGACGCGAACGATTCGTCTGCCCATTCATGTCATTAAGGAGCTCAATACCTATCTCCGCGCCGCACGCAAACTAACCCAGGAACTCAATCGTGAAGCAACCGCTGAAGATGTAGCCGAACTGCTACAAAAACCGGTGAAAAGTGTGGAAAAAATGTTTCGCCTGGCTGACCGGGTATCTTCCTTCGATATACCCATGGGTGGCGAGGGGGACCGGCCGTTACTGGATATTATTCCAGATGATAATAATCCCGATCCATCCAGTATTTTGCAGGATGAGTCGGTGATCCAGCACCTCGATAAATGGTTGGATGAACTCGATGAAAAGCAACGTGATGTAGTGGTGCGGCGATTCGGTTTACGTAGTCACCCACGGGGTACACTCGAAGAAGTAGGACTGGAGCTCGGCGTTACACGCGAGCGAGTGCGTCAGATACAAATGGATGCCTTACGTAAATTACGACGTATTCTGGAACACAGTGGTTACTCGAAGGATAATACCATCGGTTAGCGTTCCGTCATTCCCGGTCGATACACTACTGAATTATCGCTGCGACGACCTCTCGGTCTTCTGCAACGAGAATATTAAAAGTACGGCAGAGCGCACCATTATTCATCACTTCAAGACCAATTCCTGTTTGGCCAAACAAAGCGAGAATTCTGGTATGAGGAAATATCTGATGCTCCCCGGTGCCGAGTAACACCACATGCGGATTCATATCCAGTACTGGTTGCAAGTTAGATTCATTTAATTCGTCAACCGATAACACCGGCCACGGACAATGTATCGATTGCGGCGACAGTATCAGGCTGTCGCGGTAGGCCGTTTGATTGACTATTATTTCACCGGGGTTATAGGCCGATATACTGTATCGGCTGATAATTTTGTCTTCGGCAAGTGGCATGAGAGAAGAATAATTGAAAAACCGGAGCCGATCAATTTGGACTGTCATGCGAGATCATTATTCGGCTAGTTCCGATTGACACTCGCAGACACATTACTTATCGTTGCGCGTTCGAAAATATCTCATAGCCCTGAGTCTGGAGACTTATATTGAAACCGGTGAAACTAGGTTTGATTGGTGTTGGTACGGTTGGCGCCAGTACGGCATTAGTATTAAAAAATAACGCAATTGAAATTGCCCGTAGAGCAGGGCGCGCTATCGAAATAGTCCATGCTTCGCGTAAAAATGTCGCTAAAGGCATGCCGGATGATTGCGGCGATATCAAGCTGACCGCTGCAGCTTTCGAGGTGGTGGGCAATCCAGAGGTAGACATAGTGGTCGAACTTGTCGGCGGCTGCGAACCTGCCCTGGAACTGGTGTTGGGCGCTATCGAAAACGGCAAGCATGTAGTAACCGCTAACAAGGCCCTGATAGCAATGCACGGCAACGAAATTTTTGCCGCTGCTCAGGCCAAGGGTGTCAATGTGGCATTCGAAGCTGCTGTCGCTGGCGGTATTCCAATCATTAAAATACTTCGCGAGGGTCTGAGCGCCAACCATATTGAGTGGCTGGCCGGAATAATTAATGGCACGGGTAATTATATTCTGACCGAAATGCACGACAAGGGACGAGATTTCGAGGATGTTCTGCAGGAAGCCCAGGCACTCGGATATGCCGAGGACGACCCGACATTTGATGTTGAGGGAGTCGATGCCGCCCATAAACTCTGCATACTGTCGTCACTGGCATTTGGCATACCGTTACAATTCGATGCGGTCTATACCGAGGGCATTACTCAAATCTCAACCGAAGATATGGTATATGCAAACGAGCTTGGATATCGCATCAAGCACCTGGGAATCGCCAGGCGTACAAAAAATGGTATCGATATGCGAGTTCATCCGACCCTGATTCCAGATAAACGTTTACTCGCCAGTGTTGACGGGGTGATGAATGCGGTGGTGGTGATGGCCGATAAACTCGGGCCCTCTTTGTATTACGGGGCCGGTGCCGGTGCAGATCCGACGGCTTCCTCGGTTGTAGCCGATATCATCGACGTCGCGCGCACCATCACCACCGATCCCCAGAATCGCGTACCGCATCTGGCGTTTCAGGCCGATCAAATTGCTAATATTCCAGTACTGCCGATCACCGAGGTTTCCACCGCATACTATTTACGCTTGCGTGTCGACGATATTCCAGGCGTGATGGCTGAAATCACGCGAATAATGGGTGAAAGCGATATCTCTATCGAGGCCATTTTGCAAAAGGAACCCGAGGCAGGCGTGGCGCAGGCAACCATCATTATGCTGACACAGAAAATTCGCGAGGCACAGATGAACCAGGCCATCGATAAAATAACTAAACTGGCTACTGTTCATGGAACCACCCACCGCATCCGGGTGGAATCGTTGGGAGCCTCTGATTAATTATGTCATGTCTCTGGCCCACAGGCTGTACCGCAATCAAGGCGCAACTTTGACAGCATGCGCCTGCCTGGTGAAAAGTTGCAACGCAGAGTGCGGTACAGCCTGTGAGCCCCAAAGGGCGAGCCCTGAAGCGCACATCTACCGCGTTGCACTTCTTGCAAAGGACTTAGGCCATTTGCTGCGAAGTGCGTCTTGTAGCTGCACGCTTCAGGACTCGCAGAGATATGACATAATTATTCAGAGGTTCCCTAGGTGATGATTAGGCGCGATCAGGCGATTATTCGCCTGAATGCGTCACATTTATCGGATATCGAAACGCTGCTGCAAAAATGCGGTTTGCCATTCGAAGACTGTAAAGAACAGCTGGATAATTTTTATGGAATCACCAGCGGCAACGATTTAATTGCTATTGGTGCACTACAAATCAAGGGTCTAATCGCACTTTTGCGTTCAGTTGCAGTGCTGGAAAGAAACAGGGGAATGGGTCTGGCTGTTAGGATGACCCGACATCTACTCGAAGTGGCGCGAACCAACGGAGTGCGAGATATTTATCTGCTCACCGAATCTGCTGAACATTATTTTACCCGTTTTGGATTTCAGGCGGTCGAACGAAATTCACTGCCAGCTTATGTTCAATCTACCCGGCAGTTCGAGTCACTGTGTCCAGCCAGTGCGCAGGCGATGCGCCTGATATTGTAAACAACCACCTGGTTCGAGCTAAGGAACCTCTGATTAATCCTGGGTGAATCACAACCCGTTCATTCATGGATTGATCAGAGGTTCCCTGAGTAATCCGGGCCACTACAGGATCCATTAATGTCTACAGATTTACCCTCAAATCAACCCGGGTTCGGCGAGTTCGTAGTTCTCGTCGCATTGATAATTTCCCTGGTCGCACTGTCTATCGACGCGATGTTACCCGCGCTACCGGAAATTGCGGCCGATCTAGAATTTGAGCAGGTTAAAGATGCACAATTTGTCATATCCATGCTATTTGTCGGCATGGGATTCGGACAGATAATTTTCGGCCCATTGTCTGACAGTATCGGTCGTAAGCCTGCGATTAATCTTGGTTTCATCATTTTTATTCTGGGTTGCCTGCTCTCGATATTCGCGCAGGACTTCAGTGATATGATGATCGGGCGTTTTTTACAGGGACTCGGGGCGGCGGGTCCGCGTATTGTAGCGATCGCGCTGGTGCGGGACCGATATGAGGGTCGTATTATGGCCAGGGTAATGTCCTTTGTAATGACCATATTCATCCTCGTACCGGTGATAGCGCCATCGATCGGACAGTTGATCATCGTATATTCTGACTGGCGTTCGATATTTATCCTGTTTTTAGTATTGACCCTTATTACCCTCACCTGGTTTAGTATTCGACAACCTGAGACGCTACCATCGGAGCGTCGAATCGGGTTTTCGATGCATCAGATATTGCGGGACATCAAAGCAATTTGTTCGATACCGGTAGCGCTGGGTTATACAATTACAATGGGATTGATATTCGGAGCCTTTATCGGATATCTCAGCAGCTCGCAGCAAATTTTCCAGGTGCAATATGCGCTCGGTAACCAGTTTCCACTTTATTTCGGCGTATTGGCCGCGTCGATCGGATTGGCGTCCCTGCTAAATGCGCAAATGGTAATGCGCTTCGGCATGCGCCGGTTATCGCGTATTGCGGTGATCATTATCGCGCTGCTTTCGGCACCCTTTCTCTTGCTCGCGCTGCAATTTCAGGGGCATCCGCCGTTACCGATGCTGATGGTTTATTTACTCGGTGTTTTTTTCTTTATGGGAATATTGTTTGGAAATCTGAACGCGCTGGCGATGGAGCCGCTGGGCCATATTGCCGGTCTGGGCGCAGCGGTCGTCGGTTCAATTTCGACTTTGCTGTCAGTAGTGCTCGGAATAATTGTTGCCGGCGCTTACGATGGCACGGTATTACCGCTGGTGGCCGGATTTGCGGTTCTGAGTATCGCCTGTTTGATGACGATGCACTGGACCGAGAAAATCTCGATTGAAACTTTGCTCGGCTCCTGATCAGGTGAATACCGGGCTAGCAGTCTGTCGTACTTAGGGAATCGTAGCGAGCATGGTGGGAGAGTGAGACCAGATTTTCCCGATTTTGAGGCGCATAGTGGATCCTACGCAACGAAATATCGGGGAAATATGGGCCGCTCTCCCACCAGCGCAGTAGATTCACCCTAAGTCCGACAGACTGCTATCTAACAAACCGGATCACTTCCTCTTCGATATCGCTCTTATCGATAACCGTCCCATGGCAGATCGGTTTGTCGAAAAGAGCGCTGATAACTTCGGGAATTTCGATACTCGCTGTTCGCGCAATTGAATTGAGCGCCTGTTGGTCTGAGCTGCCTGAATTGCCGGATATGGCAGCATCTATTACCGGCGAAAACTTGGTCCACTCTGCAGTCGAGTAAATGACAGTAGGCAGCGATTTTGAGGAAAGTGATTCCCACGACTTTAGGCAGGTAGCGGTATGGGGGTCTATCAGGTAGCCGTCATCAAATACCTGTCGGATATAATTTTTACCTTCGTCGTCGAGGCAAAAATCTGCCTCAAAAATGGCCTGGAGTTGCGCAGTTTCATCGGCATCCAGCTTGTAACCACCCTGCAGGTCGAGCTGCTGCATCAGGTCCCGGGTACGTTGTTGCCCAAACAGGTCAAATAACAATCGCTCTACATTCGATGACTTGAGAATATCCATTGCCGGGGAAGTGGTGGCAATTAAGGCCTTGTCGGCTATATCGTAGCGACCTGTTTTGATCCACTCGGTTAATACATTATTGGCATTTGAAGAAATCACAATGCGTTCCACCGGTAAGCCCATTTTACGGGCGTAATAAGCACCGAGCGCGTTTCCGAAGTTACCGCTGGGAACGTTCAGGTATACCTTTTCACCGAGTGAGATACCCTGCTGTCGCACCAGTTCCAGGTATGAATGGACGTGGTAAATAATTTGAAACAGGACACGTCCGAAATTGACTGAATTGGCGGCGGATAAAGAAACCCCGACATCTGCCAGTTGCTGTTTGAAAGACTGTGAGGCGAGCATCGACTTTAGCGCCGACTGGGTATCGTCGAAATTTCCCTTGATCCCGATTGCTTTCAAGTTATGCGCGCATTCGGTAACCATTTGCAAGCGTTGAACATCGGAGGTGCCGCCATCTGGATAAAGGCAGACAACACGAATATTATCCCGATCTTTGAAGGTTTCCAGAGCCGCGGGACCCGTATCGCCGCTGGTCGCGACCAGGATAAGGTATTGTTGATTGTGCTGCTGGGCCAGTGACGACAAAATGACCCCGAATGGCTGCAGGGCGATATCCTTAAAGGCACGGGTGGGTCCATGGTAGAGTTCGCTGACATATAGATTATTACGTAGCTTCACCAATGGAACCGGATTATCTGCATCGTCAAACTGGTCGTACAATGCTACTGCCTGTTGCAGGACCTCAGGTTCGATATCAATATTAAACAATGCTATCAGGGCCAGGGCTAGCGACTGGTAGGATTCGGGTAACTGTTTGTTTAAAAATCCTTGCTCGAGCCTGGGTAAATCAGCAGGACAGTAGATACCACCAAAAGAGGCGATAGGCGATAAAACGGCCTCAGAGAATTTGACCGATTCGGCATTATGTCCATCATTTCCACGGGATTCTTTAAGCAGCATTGGGCCAGATTAACAGGTAGCAAATTCAGGAAAAGCCGAATTATATAACAGCACGAAGTCCGGACAACCTGTTTTCTGCCGGTGTTGTTGACTGAAAAGCCTATCAAGAGCAATATTTACCCGCAATTGGCTTCTACTTAACGTCAATATTGCGTAAAATCCAGCGATAAACCGACACGATCGAATTCAGGCCATAATAGGGCGGCAAAGTCATATAATTTCTAGAGCGCCCTGCCTGGAAGTATCTTAGAATCACCCGTTTCGAGACCTAATGGCCAATACCGAAAAGATTAACCTGCTCAATTTGAACCGTACCGGTCTGGACGGCTTTTTTGTTGAACTGGGCGAAAAACCGTTTCGTTCGAAGCAATTGCTACAGTGGGTTCATCAGCGTGGTGTCGTCGATTTTTCGGAAATGACTGACATGTCTAAGTCGTTGCGTGAAACGCTCGGTCGTAAGGCCTGTATCGAATTTCCGCGCATCAACACCACGCAGCTATCTAAAGACGGAACGAGGAAGTGGCTGCTCAGTGTCGATGGGGCTGAAAACGCAATCGAGTGTGTTCTGATACCCGAAAAATCACGCACTACTTTATGTATTTCGTCACAGGTCGGCTGCACTTTGAACTGCAGCTTCTGCTCCACGGCGAAACAGGGTTTTAATCGCAACCTGGATACCGCTGAAATTATCGCGCAATTACATCTCGCTCATCACAGTCTCCTGCGTGACGGTAACGCACGCGGTGTGACCAACGTGGTAATGATGGGGATGGGTGAACCATTGATGAATTTCGATGCAGTGATGGCCGCGGTCGATTTGATGTGTGACGACCATGCCTATGCGCTGAGCAAGCGGCGCGTGACGATCAGCACTGCGGGTGTGGTTCCAGCGATCGAAAAGTTACGACATGCCACCGACGTCAGTCTTGCCATTTCATTGCACGCACCTAACGATGCCTTGCGCGAGCAGTTGGTGCCTATTAATCGAAAATATCCGATCAGGGAATTATTAAAGGCTTGCCACTCTTATATCGACGGTTACAAGAGTCGCAAGATAACGTTTGAATACGTGATGTTGAAAAACGTGAATGATGGTATCGAACACGCCAGGGAACTGGTAAAGCAGATCGGTAATATTCCCTGTAAATTAAATTTAATACCGTTCAACTCCTATCCACATGCGATTTACCAGTGCTCGGACAGGGAAACCATCGATCGGTTTCGGGAATATGTATCAGGCAAGGGTATCATCGTGGTAACGCGCCGGGCCAGGGGTGAAGATATCGATGCAGCCTGCGGTCAACTGGTCGGTCAGTTCAAGGACAGAAGTCGCAGAAGCCAGAAATACCAGTTAAGTCTGGGTGAAATTAGCGGGGTATCTCATGCCCACTAGTAAGCTGATTGGAAAATGGCAACAACTGCCTATGCGCAGTAGACTGTCCATTCTTGGTCGGGTTCCCGGCATGCGGCTGTTATTTTTATTAGTACCTCTCATATCGTCGTGTGTTCCGGTCGACTCGACACCCGCTGACAATAAAAAAGCGAGTGCGATCAACGTACAGTTAGGCATAGGCTATATGCAGCAAAATAATCTTGAGATCGCCAACGAAAAGCTTCTCAAAGCCCTGGAACAGGATCCCAAATCGTCTTCTGCGCATAATGCCTATGCAATGTTGCAGGATCGCCTGCTAATCAAGGACAAGGCGGCCTACCATTACGAGAAGGCTACATCTTTGGATCCGAGTGATTCGCAGGCGGCTAATAACTATGGCACTTTTTTATGCCGTAATAATGAGGAAGCAAAATCCGAAAAATATTTTTTGAGGGCAATTAAAAATCCGTTATACAGAACTCCGGAATATGCTTATACCAATGCAGCCCTGTGTTTACTCAGGATCAAGCAACGAGATAAGGCAATCAGTTATTTAACCAAAGCACTGGCTGCAAATAACAATTTTCCGACCGCGCTGGCGGCGATGGCAAAAATTACCTTTGAAGATCAAAATTTTAGGCAGGCCAAGATTTACCTGGATCAATATCATCTGGTGGCGCGACCCAGCGCCAAGAGTCTTTGGTTAACAATTCGGACCGAACTGGCCCTGGGTAGCAATTACGACGTCGATGAGCTGGCTGCACAATTGCGGAAAGACTTCCCTAATTCGGACGAATATCAATCCTGGTTAGCGATACAATAATATGACACCACCTGATAGCGCTGAAGAAAGCATGACCAATTCCGGAACTATGGGACCTGGAGATCGGCTACAGGCCGCGCGGATCGAAAATGGCATGTCAATTGAAGATATTGCCATGCGGATGCACCTGAGTGTTGGCATATTGAAATCGATCGAAGAAAATAATTTCGATGATATTACCGCGCCAATTTTCGTCAAAGGATATTTAAGGGCCTATGCCAGAATCGTTTCGCTCAGCGAAGACGAGATGATTGAGCAGTACCTGAATTATTATTCCGACGAAGATCCACCGATCAGTCCAACCAGTCATTTATCTCCTGAAATTTCCCCGGACGATGTGCGCATCAAGTGGACTACATTTCTGGTCATAGTCGGATTGCTCGGATTTTTAGTGTTCTGGTGGTGGAACCAGTATCGGGTTAAAACCGACGTGGTTTCACTGGGTGCCGAACAAACTGAAACTATGCAGCAAGCCGAAGTTACCAGTGAAATCATGATTAGTGAAAACCCGACCGTTGACGATACCCCTGTCAGTGAGGTCGAGGAGATCAATGTTTCGTTATTGGCAGTGGATGAGCCGGAAGTAACCGACTCAACCGTAGCGGTGGAAGCAGAGGAAGCGGTTAATCCCGAGCTGACAGAACCAGAAATAAACAATCTGGCCCAGGAAGACATGCTTCAAGAAATGATCCAGGAAGAAGATTCCCAGGCAGAAGATGTTCAACAGGAGGTCGCTGCGACGGACCCTGAGGCACCTCCAAGAGCAGAAGTTTCCCGCATCGCACCGCTCGGAGGGACAGAGCAGCTCGATATTGTTATTCTCGCCGATACCTGGGTTGATATTAAAGACGCCAACGGTCATCAACTGGTATATGAATTATTACGCGCCGACCAGGAAGTCAACTTGATCGGTAGTGCGCCATTTTCAGTTTTCCTCGGCAATGCTTATGGCGTTAATTTAATTTACCAGAATGAGACGATCGATATTAGCAGTCGTATCCGGGACGACAGTACAGCAAGAGTAAAAATAGGCAGTTAGAGTGCCTGTTGCATGAAGGCAGTCAGACTGATATGGCTTTTGAAACCATGAATAAATTTGAACAATACATGTCGGTACCTACTCAATATCCAGGTTCTAACCTGAACTTCGTTCCCCACCAGCCATGAGCAATCAAATTCAGGTCATACGCGGAATGCACGATGTTCTGCCGGTCGACATGCCTGCCTGGAACCAGCTCGAAGACAGCTACCGAACCCTGGCCGAATCATACGGTTACCAACAGATTAGAACGCCGATTGTGGAAAGAAGTGCATTGTTTAGCCGGTCGATCGGTGAGGTTACCGATATTGTCGAAAAAGAAATGTATAGCTTTACCGATCGCAACGGGGACAGCCTGAGTTTGCGACCGGAAAATACCGCCGGTGTCGTCAGAGCTGGCCTGGAACATGGGCTGCTCAACGAGCAACAGCATCGACTCTGGTATTGCGGACCGATGTTTCGGCACGAGCGGCCACAAAAAGGTCGCTATCGGCAATTTTATCAGCTAGGGGCTGAAACCTTTGGCATCGCCGGTGCTGATATTGAGGCGGAATTAATATTTTTAGGAGCCCGGTTCTGGAAGCGGCTCGGACTCGATCATATCGATTTGCAGATCAATAGCCTCGGAAGTAGCAAATGCCGCAAGCAATTTAAACAAATACTGGTTGACTATTTCAGGGACAATATTGCATCTCTGGACGCGGACAGCCAGCGCCGACTGGAAACCAATCCGTTGCGTATTCTGGATAGTAAAAACCCTGATATACAGTCGGTAATCAACAGTGCGCCGCGTTTGACGGATAGCCTGGACCAACAATCCGTCGATCATTTTTCGCAATTGACGGATATTCTCGATTACCAGGGGATCGCATACGAGGTTAATCCTCGACTGGTTCGAGGGCTGGACTATTACAGCCATACGGTATTCGAGTGGGTCACTGATACACTCGGCGCGCAGGGCACCGTTTGCGGTGGAGGTCGTTATGACGGTCTGGTGGAACAGCTCGGAGGCCGCGCTAGCCATGCGGCTGGTTTTTCGATGGGGTGTGAGCGGTTGGTGTCGATGCTGACTGATCAGAACAAAGTTCAAGATATAAACTCCTGTGACGTTTACCTGTTGATGCGTGGCGCGCAAACGGTTCGCGTGGCACATAGACTGGCTGAATCGTTACGCGATCAAATGCCACAATTGAGCATGCTGGTGCACGCCGGTGGCGGTAGTTTCAAGAGCCAAATGCGAAAGGCCGACAAGTCGGGTGCCAGGATCGCCCTGATCCTGGGTGAAACCGAAATTGAGGCAAAAACGGTGGCTGTAAAGTTGTTGCGCGAGGATAGTCAGCAGATCGAAATTGCGCAGGATGACCTGGCGGCCAGCCTGGCAAATATGCTTTGACCGGGAGCCAGGCATAGGGCGGGCTTGAGCGATTTTGTATCACATTAAATTAATTTTTTATTATTGAGGTAAATATGGAAACAGACGACGAACAGGTCGAGAAACTAAGAAAATGGTGGGAAGAAAATGGCCGTTCAGTGATCGCGGGCATTGTCATCGGTGTCGGCGGGTTGTTCGGTTTTCGTTACTGGGTTGATTTGCAGGAAGCCACTGCCGAAGCGGCGTCTACCCATTTTGTACAAATGATAGAAGCGCTTGAGTCCAGTGATAGTTCCGTTGTTGCCGAGCAGGCCGACACGCTTATTGCTGACTATTCGGGTACCGAGTATGCCACACTGGCAAGATTCGCACTGGCACGAAATTTAGTCGAAGCCGGCAAATACGACCAGGCACAGGCACAGTTGGAGCAAATAATAGGAACGGCCGGTGATGCGCCGCTGGCTTTTCTGGCAAGAAAGCGGCTGGCATCGCTTCAGTTATACAGATCGCAGGCGGATCAGGCCTTAATCACGCTTTCGGTAGAATTCCCACCCGCGTTCAGTGCCAGCATGGACGAATTGAAAGGCGATATATATGCCCAGCAGGGGAAGACTGAAGAGGCAGCTATTGCTTATCGCAGGGCATTATCGGCGACACCAGGGCCCGCTAATGGTGAGTTCCTGCAACAGAAACTCGACGATCTGGGGATTACAGGCTAGATGCAGAATTTTGCAACAGCAGTAGGTTTATTGCTCCTGTCCATGTTCCTGCTGTCTTGCAGTGACAAGGATAATAGCGAACCTCCCGCTCCATTAACAAAAATAGAGCAGGCCCTGCGCGTGATCGTTGACTGGAAAACCAATACTGGTGCCGGGATCGAAACCGCCTCTTATAATATGCGACCCCTGCTAGTACAGAATCAGATTTTCAGTGTCGATACAGAAGGCCTGGTAAAGAGCATCGACACCAAAAGTGGTAAGGTAAACTGGAGTACCAAAACAGAAATTCAGGCCATTACTGGACTGGCAGGCACAGCGACAGTGATCCTTGCCAGTTCGCGGGATGGTGATATCAATGCCTATGATGTTCTCGACGAAAATCTTGAACTACGCTGGTCCGCCCGACTTAATGGCGAAATTCGAGCGCTGCCACTGATTGCCGATGAGCAGATATTCGTGCGAACCGTAGATGGCCAGTTATCTGCATTATCGCTTAGCGACGGGAGTATTCAATGGACCGTTTCTCGTCGTGTGCCCGCATTGTCGCTTACCGGTAATAGTCAACCGATAGTCCGGGGAGACCTGGTGATAGCCGGGTTTGACGATGGCAAAATAACTGCCTTTAGTCGTGTAGATGGGCAAACGGTTTGGGAGACCACGGTGAGTCGTCCGAGCGGGCGTACAGAAATAGAGCGACTGGTTGATCTCGATGGCCAGTTTATCCTGAAAGACGGCATTATTTATATTAGTTCCTATCAGGGGAGACTAGCCGCTATACAGGCGGGCGACGGTAACCTGCTCTGGTCGCGTAAATTTTCCAGTTATCAGTCCATAGTTGCCGACGAAGAAGCGTTATACCTGAGTGGCGATAACAGTCATATCTGGTCTATTGATCGACGTACTGGCAGTGCATTCTGGAAACAGGAAGTATTGCATGCGCGTAAAATTACCGCACCCTTGTTAATTGGTGACAAACTGGTAGTCGCTGACCTGGAAGGATATGTGCATTGGTTAGACAAATCAGATGGTTCTCTCCGCGGTCGGGTTCGACCTACCAGGTCACGCCACATAGCGCAGCCACTGATATGGGGTAATAGAATCATGGTGATCGATAGCGAAGGTATCCTGTCCTCGATTTACTTAAAAAATTCACCCTAGCCGGGAAAATATTCAGTGGGTGCCTCGCTATGATTCCGGTAATCGCGTTGATAGGCCGGCCCAATGTGGGTAAATCGACATTATTTAATGTGCTAACCCAAACTCGGGATGCAATTGTTGCCCACCAACCCGGGCTAACCCGTGATCGGCAATACGGCATCGGCAAGCGTGGTACGAAAAAATTCATCGTTGTCGATACCGGTGGATTGAGCGGTGAAAAGCAGAGTCTCGATGACCTCATGGCGCGCCAGACATTGTTGGCACTTGAAGAGGCGGACGAGGTCCTGTTGATGGTTGATGCGCAGGATGGTATCACCAGTAGTGACGAAATGATTACTGACCTGGTACGTAAATCGGGCAAATCGACCAGTATCATTATCAACAAGGTCGATGGTATTGATCCGATCCAGGCCCAGGCGGATTTTTATGCACTCGGGTTTGCGCGGGTTTACCTGGTTTCAGCCGCCCACCGCAAGGGTATCAATCCGATGATGGATGCGGTGATGCATGAGTATGCCGAAGATCAACCTGATCACCAGGTTGATCATGGCCCCACGGTCGCAGTGATCGGACGCCCCAATGTTGGTAAATCAACTTTAATCAACCGGCTTACCGGAGAAGAGCGTGTCGTCACCTACGATCAACCCGGTACTACCAGGGATACTATCTCGGTGCCGTTCGAGCGCCGGGGCAAACATTATACGCTGATCGATACGGCGGGCGTGCGAAAACGCGGTAAAGTACAGCAGGTGATTGAGAAATTCAGCGCGATTAAGGCACTCGAGGCGATCGAAAGATCCCAGGTTGTGATCCTCGTCATAGATGCACGAGACGGATTAACCGATCAGGATTTGACCTTACTGGGGTTTGCTATCAATAGTGGACGCGCATTGGTAATCGCGGTTAATAAGTGGGACGGGCTGGAGCCCGAGCAACGGGACTACAATAAAAAAACCCTGTTACGCAGATTATCATTCGCTTCGTTTGCGGCCCAACACTATATTTCCGCGTTACATGGAACCGGTGTCGGCGAAATGATGAAATCGGTCGACCAGGCCTATGCCTCGGCTTACAGGGATTTCAACACGCGACATTTAACCGATCTGCTCGAAGAGGCGGTATTCAAACATAATCCGCCGCTACATAACGGCAGGAGAATCAAACTTCGTTACGCTCATCAAGGGGGTCGAAACCCGCCGGTTATCGTCATCCATGGCAACAAGACTGAATTTTTGCCCAGTGCCTATGAGCGTTATCTAATCAGTTTTTTTATTAGTAAATTAAAATTAAAGGGGACCCCGGTTCGAATCGAATTGAAATCGGGTACTAACCCATTCGCACGAAATAAAAACCAGTTGAGCGCGAGACAGCAGAAAAAGAAAAAACGCGTGATTAAACACGCTAAAAAATGAGAGATCTGTCAAGTATTTGCGGTGAATTTCGGTAATAAAATGGAATTTTAATAGATATCGCATAGACTCCAGACTATGGGTTTACAAAGAATATTGATCACTACCTCAAAAGGTGGGTGTGGAAAAACAACTATTTCCACGAATATCGCCTCGCATTACGCCCAACAGGGATTGAATGTAAGACTATATGATCACGATAAGCAGGGGTCATCCTTATCATGGGTCAATCGCCGTCCAGATGAAATTAATCTGATCCATGGTGTAGATGCTTCAAGAAATCTCGACCACCGCCTGACACGGTCCTGGCAACTACGTGTACCACCGGATACTGATGTGGCAGTTATCGATACCCCGGCTGGTGTTGACGTATCAGAACTCGCCGCGTTGTTTCAATACGATGATTCGGTTTTAATCCCGGTTTTGCCCTCGCCAATCGATATCCACGCTACTGCCCATTTTATCAAGGAGTTATTGACTTTAGGCAAGGCGCGTCAAAAGATGGTGCGACTCGCCGTGGTAGCTAACCGGGTTCGTAAAAATACGGTCATGTATCATGCGCTGGAAAGGTTTTTGTTTAGCCTGAATATCCCATTTATTTCCAGCCTGCGCGATACCCAGTTATATGCGAAAGCATTTGAAACCGGTGTCGGCGTTCAGGAAGTTAATTCAACGCGAACTAAAACCGACATCGAGCAATGGGCCCCTATTATTCGATGGTTGGAAACACCGGTGGTTAAAGAATCGGCCGAGGTTAGACCATTGTTTTCACAGTGGGAAGGCTAGCAGTCTGTCGGACTTAGGGTGAATCTACTGCGCTGGTGGGAGAGCGGCCCATATTTCCCCGATATTTCGTTGCGTAGGATCCACTATGCGCCTCAAAATCCGGAAAATCTGGTCTCACTCTCCCACCATGCTCGCTACGACTCCCTAAGACAGACAGACTGCTAGCGCTTCTATTGCCAGTTCGGCATTTAATCTGAACCCCTAAGCCAATACCGTGCAACCCGGCACGGCATTGATGTGACACACAGCCTCACCGGATAATGATTCCAGGTTGAGCAATATAGTCCTGGCAATCGGCTTGTCGGATTAGTGGCAACAAATCTCAAAATAATAAATTTCGCGGGCATTAAAAAAAATGTCGCTGTGATATTATCCCGCCATTCAATCAAGCAGACAAATGTTATGAAAGTATTGCGGATAATCATCATCGGGCTCACCTGCGGTGGGTTTGTGAATCAATTACAGGCGAGTGACCTTGAGATCGCTCTTAGTTCGGACACGGCCCAGTTCACCTTCAGATCAGACTCAAGCATGATAGGATGGGGTGGCGCGGATCTTGGCTTTAGCCTTTTGTATAACGATGCTGACGATTTACTTGGCGAGATAAGCCTGATGCAAACCAGTGCGCCTTCGGAGCAAAATCGATTCACCCTGGGTGTCGGGATAAAGGCTTATTTAGGTCGGATCGACCTGGTTGACGATAACATACTGGCTCTTGGTATTGGAGGCGAAGTCCGATATACCTTCCCGGGTTCAATGCCTATGGCAGTATACCTGGGCGGTCATATCGCCCCCGAAATAACCAGCTTTGGTGACACCGATGGGATTGTCGAATATGTATTGGGATTTCAGGTAGAACTCCTGCCTCAAACTATCGCCTTTGTCAGGCTCGGGGATATTGAAATAGAAAACGATAATGGCTTCGACTATTCGCTGATCGACAGTGAGGTATTTATTGGCGTGCGCCTGACATTTTAAAGGGTAGCTCGCAAAAGCACTTATTTAAATTTCTGTCGATGGATGTTGCCCTTGATCTAATTATGGCAGAAAAAGCGCAGGATCAACCCAGGTGTCGTTGAGGCCGAGACTCCAGTGTAAATGCGGACCGGTAACGCGCCCGGTTGCTCCCACCTTACCAATGATATCGCCCTTTTTTATCTGCTGACCCAGGGTGACATTGATTTCGCTAAGGTGGGCAAACAGTGAAATCATCCCCTGCCCGTGATCCAGGTAGACCAGGTTTCCACTAAAGAAAAAATCACCAAGCTCGATGACTTTGCCATTGCTCGGCGCGAGAACCGGGACGCCCTCGTCGGCGGCGATATCCATGCCGCTGTGTGGTCGCCTGGCTTCACCATTAAATATACGACGGCGTCCGAAGCTGCCGGTCATTATGCCTTCCACCGGTTGCAAAAGTTCGACATCAACCGATGATTTCGAATAATGTTTTCGGGCTTTTTTCTGGCGCTTTTGTTCCGCCCAAATTCGCTCCATGTCACTGGCGTAAGGGTTTACTTTTCGTTTATCCTCGATATCGATACGTTGCGTCGTGTATTTTTTATCGGTCACGGTGAAGAATATTTTTTCTAGTGCGATATCGTCACCCCAGTGCCCGTCAATGAAATATTCACCAGGCTTGAGGCTCAGAGGCAGGCCGATGATGGCAAAGTAGCTATTCTTCGATTGAGTCAACAGTACCGGTTTCTGGCGAAATTGAAACCGGGGGTTTTTGGATATATCTCCCAACTCGATAATGGCGACCCCGCCGGGAACCAGCGATGCTTTGGGGAAGGCATGCAAAACCGAAAAATTCAGTAACAAAAAAGTAATGAAAAATAGATGAAAAAATCTTTGCATGTGGTTTGACGTCTGGGCTGATTGGAGCGAATTATACAAATTGTAAACACTTTCGTGAAAGTTATCATGGTGAACCTTTGATAAATATTAGCGGCCATATTATTCTGTCTGCTGCCACCTATTGGTGGCAAACACACAAATACTTTCAACAGCACTAAGAAATTCTGAATCTGTTAGTTGTTCGACCACTAGTTCCAGCCACAGTCTTCTTAGTTAAAGAGGTAAATGCGTTTTGCCTGTAGTGCGGTCGTTAGGATTAATCGACGCGAAGTTGCTCATTTTCGGCGGTCCCTACAGTAACCTGGCTGCGACGGACGCGATGCGTTCAAGGGCCAAGGACCTGGGAATAGCCGCCGAGCATACCATTTGTACCGGTGACCTTGTGGCTTACTGTGCGGAACCCCAGCAAACGATCGATCTGATCAGAAATTGGGGTATCCATGTGGTCATGGGAAATTGTGAGCAATCCCTGTCGATGGAGAAACCGGACTGTGGTTGCGGTTTCGAACAGGGTAGCGCCTGCTCGACCCTGTCAATCGACTGGTATCAATATGCCAATCAACAAATCAATCCGGATAGTCGACGATGGATGGGCGAGTTACCGCGGTCGATAACATTTGCGATCAGGGAAAGTCGCTTCAATGTTGTGCATGGCAGTGTCACCAGTATCAATCAATTTATTTTTCCATCTACCTCGATTGATATCAAACGCCGGCAAATTACCCAGGCGGGCTCCGAGGCGGTTATCGGGGGTCATTCCGGGATTCCTTTCGGGCAGACAATCGAGGATAAAATCTGGTTGAATGCGGGTGCTATCGGCTTACCGGCTAACGATGGTAGCAGCGATGGCTGGTATATGTTGCTGGAGCCGCTTGATAGTGGATTCCTGGCTAGCTGGCATCGATTGCACTATGACGCTCGTATCAGTTATGACTCCACGCTCATCGCAGGGATGAGTGAGTATGCGCAGGCGTTGACCGATGGGCTATGGCCGAGCATGGATATCTTACCCGCTGCTGAACGCGCTAATCAGGGCAGGCGGCTAGTGGTCGCCCCGTTGCGATTCGGCGTCTAAATGCTCGACCCACAGCAGGGTCGCTCCGGCCACCGCGACCGGCATGACGATAAAATTCAACAATGGAATACTGGTTAATACCATCACCGAGCCGCCATATCCCAGTGCCAGACCTTTACGTGCGGCAAGGATCTGTTTTTCCTGTTTAAAATCGAGCTCGTGATTGCCCATCGGGTAGTCCAGATATTCCAGCGAAAGCATCCAGGAGCCGAATATCACCCATAAAAACGGTGCTGCAAAATTAATCAGGGGAATCAAACTGATCAGTAACAGGGCTGCGGACCAGAATAATATGTAAACCAGCTTTCTTAATTGAGACAATACGCTGGCGCGAACCATTTTTATAAAACTGCTATTTGAGCTAATTGGCTTTCCGCTGAGCCTGGTTTCAATCTTTTCTGACAACAGGGCATTAAATGGCGCAGCGACAATATTGGCGATCGGGGTGAAGGTAAAAAATACGAATATTGCGGTGAAGGTGCTGATGATGAGCCAGATTATCCCACGCAAAAAACCCAATATCGCAGGTACATTCGACATCATCTTATCGACCATTGGCGAGAATTGCTCGTAACCGAACCAGATAAGAGAGGCAAACAGCACACTATTGATAAGCAGCGGCATCACCGCATAAACTCGAATTCCGGGTTGCCTGATCAACCGAAATCCACGTCCCAGGCACATCGAACCTTTCATGACGTCTGAAATCATCAGATTACTGCTGCAGTACTACAGGATCGGGTGACACCCAGCCTTCAGCCCTGTGCTCAGCTATCACCTGGGTGTAAATTCCGCCGCGAACATTAAAATCGGCGCTTACCCGCATAAAGCGGGGTGAAATTGCGGCCACCAGTTCAGACAGTATCTGGTTGGTTACCGCTTCATGGAAGGCCCCCTGATCACGGAATGACCAGAAATAAAGTTTCAGAGATTTTAATTCGAGACAGAGTTTGTCAGCGATATATTCTAATTGAATCGTGGCGAAGTCTGGTTGGCCGGTCATCGGGCACAGGCAGGTGAATTCAGGCGTGTCAATTCGGATCGTATAATCACGATCTTGCTGTGGGTTATCAAAGGTTTCCAGTGAAGTTGATGGGGTCGAACTCATGGGTGTATCTCGCGCTTAGTTGAATATAACCCTGCTTTTTGCAGGGCTCCTGGCCAATGCCGGTTCATGCGAAGGTGACTGACGCTGGTATGAGGCGCATGATCAACGCGCAATTTTACACTAAGTCGCTGCCGACTGACTTCCTCATTTTCAGCTATTGCAGCCTTTATCACTCTGATACGGCGCCAGGATTTGTAAACAGGATCAATGGGATACCCCGGATATTGCATGGTGCCGAAAAATCAGGTGAGAAATTTCTCGATGACACTGTTGCCCGGGATTACAAATGATATACTTTGCGATCCAGAAAAACTCGATTTTTAAACCTGATTAATGCGCCTGAGCCAAATTAAAATTGCCGGTTTCAAGTCCTTTGTGGATCCAGCCGCAATTGTATTCCCGACTAATATCACCGCTATTGTCGGGCCAAACGGATGTGGTAAATCGAATGTCATCGATGCGGTGCGCTGGGTTATGGGCGAATCTTCGGCTAAGAACCTGCGTGGTGATTCGATGGAGGATGTTATATTCAGTGGTTCCTCCACTCGAAAGTCAGTTGGCCAGGCATCGGTCGAGCTAATATTCGACAATTCCAGTGGGCGTGTGACAGGCGAGTACGCGAAATATAATGAAATTTCGGTCAAGCGCCTGGCAACCCGAGCAGGCCAGTCCAGGTACTTCCTTAATAATACCCATTGCCGACGTCGGGATATCGCCGATATATTTCTCGGTACCGGGCTGGGGCCGCGTAGCTACTCCATCATTGAACAGGGTATGGTGAGTCGCATCATCGATGCCAGGCCGGAAGAACTGAGAGTTTACCTGGAGGAAGCTGCGGGTATATCGAAATACAAGGAGAGGCGTCGAGAAACTGAAACCCGGATTCGGCATACACGCGAGAATCTGGATCGCCTGAATGACCTGATCGATGAAATAGATAGTCAACTACTACGACTCAAGCGGCAATCCAAAACGGCCGAGAAGTACAAATTGCTCAAACACGAGCAACGCAAGATAGAAGCGCAGAGCCTGCTGTTGCAGAAAATATCCTTTGACAAGGATATAGAGCGGCAAACGCAAAAACTGAATAAGGTCGAAACGGGAACACAAAAAGAACTTGCGCGGCTTCGTAGCGTCGAAAAAGAGATCGAAGAATCGCGTCAGAAGTTAGTCGAGGCGACCGATCAGCATAACCAGATTCAAAGTCAGTATTATCAACTGGGTTCGGATATATCGACCCGGGAACAGAGTATCGAACACCAGCAGAATCTACGTCAGCACAATAGCCAGGAACTGCAAAACGTCCAACGATCACTACTCGAGTCGCAGCAAACAAAGGAGATAGACGGGCAGAATCTGGCAAAGCTCGAATCCGACCTGGCGGTCATTAGGCCAGAACTCGAAGTGATGATGAACGAGTTGGCTGTGCGTGAAGAAACTGCCACTCGAACCGAAATCGAAATGAACACCTGGCAGGAGAACTGGGATCTATTCAATAGTGACTATCATCAGATACATGAGTTGGCACAAATCGAAAGTCGCAGCATTCAACATATTGAAACACAGGTGCAACAGGCGGAGCAGCGGCGCAATCGATTGCAGCTGGAACTAGAGGGGCTCGATACTTCGTCATATAGCAAAGCAATCAAAACACTCGAAAACCAGGCCGAGGCAAAAAATCAGGAACACCAGGCGACATTGGAACAGGCACAAACCAGGGCCGATGAGATCCAGGATTTACGAGGATTGATAGATAGCCAGTCCACCTTGCTGGATCAGAAGCGTAGCGAGGTTCAAACGCTCAAGGGGCGTCTGAGTTCACTAGAGGCACTGCAGCAGCATGTGTTATCAGAAACAAGCGACGAAATACGCGAATGGCTGGGGCATAATCAGATTGACTCGAGTCAGCGTTTGAGCGAAATAATAAAAGTTAATAATAATCTTGAAAAGGCCGCAGAAGTGGTACTCGGGCCATTTTTAAGCGCCTATTGCGTGGCACCCGGTCATTCGCTACCCGATGCGCAGGTTCCCAGACATAATATTGCCCTGTTTGAACGGCAACAGGGGCAAGGGTCAGGTCGGCAGAAGAGAGACTGGCCATGCCTGCTCGATTCGATCGACTGTGAAATCGATCTGTCCGCCTTATTGTCGGGAATATACCTGTGTCAGGATACGCAGGAGTTAGTGCAACGTCGTCCACTACTTAAAGATGGCGAAAGCCTGGTCACTGCAGCCGG
>Ga0255048_10000086_pt1 | contig 59587 bp, 50 predicted proteins | sample JV7_2_2_MG_FD_183619 | JGI IMG/M metagenome (GOLD analysis project Ga0255048, IMG submission 183619) | Seawater microbial communities from Jervis Inlet, British Columbia, Canada - JV7_2_2 | ecosystem: Environmental > Aquatic > Marine > Inlet | place: Canada: British Columbia | collected 2016-10-06 | reverse complement strand
TCTATGCAAAGGCGGCGGTGCAAATCGAGGGGTGGGATCCCTCGCAGGCCTCCGTCACCCAGGAGTACTTCGTCCCTGGTCCCACAGCGGCTGATGCCGGCACCTGGGCGACCGGTAACCCGAGCACGCCCGGCTGTTCAGCCGACGAACCGACCGATCTGCTTGTTCAACGAGTAACGATAAATCTCACCAGCCCTGACGGCAAGGTGACCCGATCCATTGAGGTGCTGAAGTCCGATGTCTGACCAATCGTCGATTCAACGAGGCCGTGACCGCGGTATGACGTTGCCCGAGTTGCTGATCTCGATCACGCTGCTCGGTCTGATGGTGGCGGTGCTGTCGAGCGCTCTGATTGTCACGATGCGACAGAGCGACAACACCGAAGGACGTCTCAACGTCGCCCGCGCCGAGCAGAGCGTGAGCCTGTGGGTACCGGCCGATCTCTCGTCGGCCGACACGGTCGACACGAGCCCGCAGGCAACGCCGTGCGGTCTGTCGGTGTGCGACGGCATCGACCTCAGCGGCTCGTCGAACGTTCTGATGCTGTCTTGGTCGACACAGGCGTCAGGCGGAACGATCGAAACCAACGTGTCGTACAGCTTCGCCATGTCCGACGACGGCCAGGGCTTCGAGTTGACCAGGGTGACCTGCACGTCGGACGGCGGCTGTTCGTCGTTCGTCGTGCTCTCCGAACTGCCAGGGCCCCCCGGTGGAGCCCCGTTCGTCCCAGGGGTTGCCAATGGTGATGCGTGCACTCGTGACGTCAACCCGGTGGCGTGCACCCGCCCGACTTGGGTGATCATCGTCAGCGAGGCGTTGGCTGCCGACGCCACCGATGAGACGGAACTCGCCTCCGAATCGGAGCGCAAGGATGCCAACCGTGTGATCGTGTCGATCAACGGTGGCGGCGACGCCGACGGCGCTGGTGGTGGCCTCAACCAGATCAGCATCACCGCCGGCGGTACTTCACGCAGCACGATCGACGCCAGCAGCACCCAGGGCACGCCCTCGTTCATCGAGGCGATCAGCCGCTGCGGTGGTCCGGTCTCGCTGATCGTCGATGAGTCGGGCTCGATCGCCTCGGCGGGTGCCTCCGGCAACGTCGTCGCCAGCGTGCGGGCGTTCGTCGAGACGCTTGCCGGAACGCCGGTGAAGATCCAGGTCGTCGAGTTCGCGACGAGGTCGAGTGTGCTCGGCGGCAACGACAGCACCCAGTGGCACAAGTACTTCGACATGACCGACCCGGCTCAGGTCACCACTTTGCTCGGCCTCGTCGACGGCATGACGTTCGGCGGTTACACCAACTGGGAGGATGGGCTGTTCCGGACGTTCTACAAGGCCGACGCGACTATCGCCGCGATCGTGCCCGAGACGGTCGTGTTCTTCACCGACGGTGTTCCGAACCGCGATCGCACGACGCAACGCGCCGGCGGCGGCAGCAGCGTCGTCCCGTCTGAGCCCGCACCGCAGCTCTCACCGCCATGGCCGTCCCAGGGCGGCGGTTACAGCCAGACCGCCTATAACCGAGCGGAGTTCATCGCCAAGGATTTCCGTGTCGCACCGTCGATCAGCCTGATCGGCGTCGGCGTCGGTGGTATCCACGGCTCGTCGACCTGGATGTCCGATCCGGGCGCCGGGTACGCCTGGGTGTGGGAGCGCGGCTACCGCCGCTATCAGCAAGGTGGCGTCGGCATCTACGAAAGCAACAAGGACCTCGAGCGTGGCACATCGTTCCGGGCCAACTACGACTACGAGAAGCGGACCGGCAGAAGGTGGAGGAACATCGGCCCCGATGAGTACTACCCGAACGAGGGCAACTCGAACTATCGCATCAAGCGCGGTAACCGTACGAGGAGTTGGTACTCGATCAGCGAGTCGGTGTACGACGCCTACCGGGCCGAGGCCCCCAGCCACTTCCGTGTCAGCGGATGGACCAACACGACGCCGGAGGTCTACTACGCCAATCAGCCCTCGAAGCCCACGAAGTACAGGGTCAACTCATCTTCGAGGTCTTGGTACCCGGTGTCGAAGACTCTCTACGACATCCACAATGTGAACGGCGGTTCCGGCGACGGGTGGCGTACGTCGACGATCGGCACCTGGGTCAGCCAGGCGACCTACGACACCTACAACACGACGCCGGACGGGTCCGATGGTTGGATCGACACCGGTTCCAACAGTTGGGTCAGCCGTGTCGCCGACGCGTTCGACTGGGCGACCGTGGCGGCCCCCGGGGGCGGCAACCCGAACAATCCTCCCGGTGGATACCGCGTTCGCAAGGAGTACCCAGCCACGGCTCCGCCGGGTGGATACTCCGGCTTCGACTCGGCTGTCACCTACAACCGTGGGAACGACGTGATCCTGGCCAACCTGATCGCCGGCAACGACTCCGGTATTCCGGCGTACCCCGATGGTGGTCCGTATCTCAACACCGATGAGGCCAACATGTACGTGCTGCCGAACTGGAACCAGTTGGTCGGCGCAATGAAGTCGGTGGCGCTCGGAGAGTGCGGCGGCACTCTGACCTTGCAGACCAAGATCGGCGGCACGCCCGCTCCCGACTCTTTCATCTATCAGCGCACCGCCGTGCTCGATCCGGCAGACCAGCCGCTCGATGTACAGCAGACGACGGTAACCACCAGCCTGCAGTTCTCGGCCGGCACGTTCGACATGACAATCCCCGACGGCCAGTACGTCACGGTCGAGGTCAGGCCCCAGAACTACGACGAGCTGACGGCATATACGCCCGGTTCGTGGTCGTGCCAAGCGGGTATTACCCCGCGTGTCCCTGAGACGTTCGATCTCGGTGTCGGCGGAGGCTGGGAGGGCATTCGTGTCCAAGTCGCGGCCAACGAGGCCGTCGCATGCACGCTCTCGGTGTCCTTGTGAGTTCAGGTTCCGACCGCGCCGCGAAACAGATCGCGGACAAGGATCAGGGCTCGGTCCTGGTGCTCGTGCTCGTGCTGATGCTCGTCGGCTCGCTGATGGTGCTTCCGCTGATGTCGTACTCGATCTCGGTGCTGAGGTCGAATGAGGTGCTGAGCAACAAGTCTCAGGACCTCGAGAGCGTCAAGTCGGGTCTTCGCGTCGCGCTCGCCGACCCGATCAGTCTGTACAAGACCTGCGGTGACGGTGGAGGGCCGAACATCAATAAGTCCCTTGCTTCGGTCACCGTCAACGGAGACATCGTGTCGACGACGTGCAACTTCATCGATTTCGAGTCGGCGCAGTCAGCCGACGAGTTGCGGTTGGGTCTGACCGCCACCGAGGTCGGTTCGTCGATCCCCGCCGGCCTCTCGGGTGATCGCTACGTTCCAGTCGACCCTTTGTCGACGACCGAGTGGATCACGGCGACATCGGCGCTATCGGAGACCGGCAAGATCTGGTACCCGAACCTGCCTGAGCACGGGCTCGACTTCCGTCAGACCGACGGGACCCAGATGAAGGCCGGCTGGCCGACCTGCACTGTGTACTTTCCAGGCACGTACAAGACCGCGGTGACGCTGAGCGGTCCGGCCTTCTTCACGAGCGGCATCTACTACTTCGAGTCAGATGTGATTGTCGAGGGCGGTGCCACGGTGGTCGTCGGTGACGGCGCCACGCCGGGTTGCACCAGTAGCCAGGAGTCGCTGTTCTACGCCGAGAACGTGCCGAGTACGCACAACGTCAGTGGTCTCGGTGCCACCTGGGTGCTCGGCAAGCAGGGCCGCATAGTCATCTCGAATGCCAACGATCAACCGATCTCGATAATCTTCAACCGGCGTTACGTGCCGGTCGCATCGGCGGGTGCAGACCCCTCTGCGGACGTCTCGATCATGAGCGTCAACGGTGATCTCGCTGTTGACGGTACGACGGGGATCGACCTCGACGTTCCCGACGTGATCTTCGTGCCGGTCTCACAGGTCGGTGGCGACACACCCGTCTTGGCGACGACCAAGGGGTACGTTCCGTCGGAATACACGCCCAAGGCGTCCGAGCCCGATGTGCCCACAGCCGTGAGCGCCGAGCGGCACAACGGTGGAGCCGTGGTGTCCTGGACGGCGCCGTTCGACGGCGGTGCCGAAATCACCGACTACACCGTGTCGGCATCGACGGGCGAAATCTGCCAGACGACCGGCGCCACCGTATGCGCCCTCGACGGCCTGTCGATGGTGACACCGGTGACGTTCACCGTCGAGGCCACCAACTCAGCCGGGAGCTCGGTGGCGTCGGCACCGTCCAGCTCGATAACGCCGAACGCAGGTGGTGCGCTGGCGGCACCGGGCAAACCCAACGCTCCGACGGTGACGCCGTACGATGGTGCCGTTCGTATCGAATGGACCACACCGTTGACGGGCCCCGCTCCGATCACGTCCTACACGGTCACGGCGTCCGACTTGTCTACGTGCTCGGTCACCACGACGGGTGCGACGACGCCGTCGCTCCAGTGCGACATCACCGGCGTTGCAAATGCGTCCGCATACACCTTCACGGTGACCGCGACCAACGCGATCGGGGACTCCCCGGTGTCGGACCCCACGTCGGCGACCCCGCAAGCGGGTCTCGGTGATCCGCCGGAAGTGCCGCCGGTCGCCACCGACCCATTCGCGCCGACCGCATTGATCGACATCGATCTTGCGAGCATAGAACCGGTCGTTGTGGACATCTCCGGCTACGTCTCGATCCCCCAGGGTCGCTTGCACATCGACAATCCCAATGCCCACGCAGTGAGCATCACAGGCGGTGTTCTCGCCGCACAGTACGACGTGACCGATGCTCGCGACACGGGGCCCGACACCTTGGACATCGGGTTCGTCTCGGCGGTCGTCCAGCGCACGTTCCGGATCAAGTCATCGCTCGGCGGGCTTGCGAAGGCCGTTGCGATCGTGCAGGTCAACCAGAACGGTGCGTACGCCGTCAACTCGTGGGTCGTCCAGTAACCGCATTCCCCCGGTTCCACCCACCAACCGTTACCGCAGGTGCCTGGCACGTTTGGTAACGCTTGGCTACGCCACGAGCCGGCGGACTCGCTCGGTGATGCTTCCAATCGCGGGGTCAAGATTGGCCAAGCGGCGGGCCTTGGACACGGCGGTTCGCCTTGCACCAGGGGTCGGGAACGCGAGTTCGTGCAGCATCTCGGCGCAGAGGTGATCCGGGAGCTGATCGAGTAGCAGTACCGAGACAGCTCTCGCAGCGCCGCGGTTCGAGCCAGGTTGCCAGGGACGGACTTCGTCCACGATCAGTTCGATGATCGGGGTCAGCAAATCAGGGCGCCCAGGACTCGGCGGGGGATCGTCACAGCGAACGAACTGATCGAACACGGCCGAATCCCCGTGGAACATGTCGAGCACAAGATCGGTTCGAAGCCAAGTCGGGCGACGCCTGTGACCCAGGTAGGTGCGATGGCTCGACCAGCGGTAGGTGTCGATGTCTTCAACGGACGAGATGTCGAGCGGATTGCGGTGGATGTAGCGCACGACGCAGCGGAGGAACGCGTCTGTGTCGACCCGTACCGATCGGAATCGGCCACGGAACAGCGGGCCATCTCGTCCGATCCGATCGTTGACGTGTCGGGTGAATGCCGACCCGAGGTCGTGCATGTAGCTCGAGAGGCCGCCCGTTGGGCAATGAAGCAGCAGATGGAAATGATTCGACATGAGACAGTAGGCGTGAACCTCTACGCCGAATCGCTGATGCCCGACACCGAGCAGACGCCCAAAGTCGATGCGATCGCTGTCCGCGAAGAAGATCTGCTGGTGGTCGACACCACGGTTCATGACGTGGAACCAGCCAGTGTCGTTGTCGCCGCGCCGCCGCCTTCCCATGCCGCCACACTGAACCAAGGGTGTCGCACCGTTACTCCAGGTGCCCGTTACTCCAGGTGCCAGGCACCTGGAGTAACGGTCACTCGGTGAGTAGTTCGCCTGCTCTGAGTTGGGCGGCGTAGAGGCCGTCGCCGGCGACGAGCTCGTCGTGTGGGCCGATTTCGACGATCCGACCTCCGTCGACGACGGCGATTCGATCGGCCGTGCGAACCGTCGACAGCCGATGGGCGATCACGAGCGCCGTGCGTCCGCTGAGTGCGGCTTCGATCGAGGCCTGGACGTGGGCCTCGTTGTCGTTGTCGAGATGGCTGGTGGCTTCGTCGAGGATCATGATCGCCGGGTTCTTGAGCAGCAGGCGAGCGATCGCCAAGCGCTGCTTCTCACCGCCGCTCAAACGGTAGCCGCGCTCGCCGACCACAGTGTCGTAGCCGTCGGGTAGAGCAGCGATCGTGTCATGGATACGAGCCGCACGGCAGGCCTCGACGACCTGGTCGTCGCTCGCCTCGGGATCGGCATAGCGCAGGTTGTCGCCGATCGACTCGTGGAACAGATGCGGGTCCTGTGAGACCACGCCGACGGCCCGCCTGAGCGACGCCAGCGTCAGGTTGCGGACATCGGTGCCGTCGACCTGCACGGAGCCAGAGGTAACGTCGTAGAGGCGCGGAATCAAGGTGGCAAGCGTGCTCTTGCCGACGCCCGAAGCGCCGACCAGCGCCACCGTTTCACCGGGCTCGAGCGTCAACGACAACCCGCTCAACACGTCTCGATCTGGGTCGGCGCCAGGGATCGCCTGGGTCTCCATCGAGGCGATCGACGACTCGCTGGCAGGTGGGTAACGGAAGGTGACGTCGGCGAACTCGACCCTGCCCTTGGGCTCGAGCAGATCGAAGGCGCCGGGCCGGTCGGTGATCGGCTCCGGAGTATCGAGTACCTCGAAGACCCGTTCGAACGACACCATCGAAGTCATCAGATCGACCCTCGCATTCGTCAGCCCTGTCAGCGGCTGGTAGATCCTGGTGACCAGAGCGGCCAGCGCGACCAGCGTGCCAGGGGTGATGTCGCCGGAAACGACCAGCTGGGCGCCGACGCCGTAGATCGCCGCCGTGCCGACGGCTGCGACGAGGCCGAGTGCGACGAAGAACACCCGCCCGAGCATTGCCGCCCGCACCCCTGCGTCGCGCACGGCGGTGGCCTGACGGGCGAAGGTCTCGCTCTCACGGTCCAGCGACCCGAACAGCTTCACGAGCGACGCACCCGACACGTTGAAGCGCTCGGTCATCTGGGTATTCATTGCTGCGTTGTGTTGCATCTGCTGGCGCGAGATGCTTTGCAGTCGGCGCCCGACCCGGCGCGCCGGCACGATGAAGATCGGCAGCACGATCAGCGCCAGCATGGTCAAGCGCCATTCGAGCAGCAGCATCGTGGCCAGCGTCGTGACCAGCACGATCACGTTGCTGACGACGCTGCCGAGTGTGCTCGTGACGGCAGTCTGCGCACCGACCACGTCGTTGTTGAGGCGGCTCGTGATGGCACCGGTAGGGGTTCGCGTGAAGAACGCGATCGGCAATCGTTGGACCTTGGCGTACAACGTGCGACGAAGATCGGCGATCAAGCCCTCGCCGACGCGGGCACTGCACCAGCGTTGAACGATCTGCAGAGCGGCGTCGAGCAGCGCGGCGGCCACGGCGAGGCCGGCGAGCCACCAGATCGGGCTGCGGTCACCGTTCTCGATCGCGTCGGGGATCGCGTGGTCGAGGATCTGTCGAACGACGAGCGGCGCGACGAGGGCGAGCATGGCGGCGACGATGATCGACGCCAAGAACACGATTATCGTGGCGCGGTACGGGCGGGCGAACGTCCACACCCTGGCGGCGGTCTGGCGGGCGAGCTTGACGTCCTTCACGGCCTCGGTATCCCTCGGCATCATGTGGTGTGGACCCATCCGCATCGGGTCAAGGCTACGGATACTTCGAGCGTCCGCGGATCGGCAGCACAACGCCATATCGAGCGCTGCACCTCGCTGCGACGTCGGACGTACGATGTCGACCATGTCTGGGCGGACACTCTCGCTGTTCGCGGCCGCAGTGTTCACGCTGGCGGCGTGTGGGTCGCCGCCGAAAGCCGTTACCGAAACATCGAGTCGGCCGAACGATTCCGGCAACACCGGCAATGACACCGGCAATGACACCGGCAATGACACCGGCGGCAACAACGGCGATGACACCGGCGGCAACAACGGCGGCAACACCGAACCTGACGTTGTCGACCCCCCTGACAATGGTGACGCGTCGGTCGCCAGGTTCGAGCCGGCGCCGATCGAGTGGGACGACTTCAACGATGCCGTCGACGTGGCGACGATCGAGGTTCCGGTCGACTATCAGAACCCGAACGGGCCGCGCTTCGAGCTGTTCGTTGCTCGATACAACGCCCTCGACCAGGAGCGCAAGATCGGGTCGTTGCTCGTCAATCCGGGCGGACCGGGCTTCGGCGGCACCGACCTTGCTCTGTTTGCCGCCCAGATCTTCGATCGGTCGCTGCTCGATCGGTTCGACATCATCGGGTGGGACCCGCGCGGTACGGGCGAGAGCGACCCGCCGATCGACTGCATCGATGACTACGACTCGTACTTCACGGCGATCGATTCGACCCCTGAGTCGACCGCCGAGCGCGAGTTGCTCGTCGAGAAGGCGCAGCAGTTCGCGCGTCTGTGCATCGCCAACAATCTCGACATCATCCGACACGTCGGCACCAACAACAGCGCCCGCGATATCGACGTCATTCGGCGGGCACTCGGAGAAGACCAGATCTCGTATTTCGGGCTGAGCTACGGCAGCGAGTTGGGAGCGACATGGGTGACCCTGTTCCCCGACACGGTGCGAGCTGCCGTGTTCGACGGAGCATCCGACCCAGAGGCCGACTCCCTCGACTCGAGCCTGCAGCAGATGGCCGGGTTCGAGGCGTCACTCGATACCTTCCTCGCTCGCTGCAGCGACGACGACGATTGCGCATTCCACAACGATGGCGACGCAGAAGGTGCATTCGACGTATTGCTCGACGGGCTCGACGATGACCCGATTACCGGCGACACCGGGCGTCCTCGGGTCAATCGCGACGTCGCCATCACGGCGGTGGTGCAGGCGATGTACTCCGAGTCATATTGGCCGGCGCTGCAGCAATCGTTGGCGGAGGCCCAGCTCGGCGACGGTGCCGGCTTGCTCGAGTTGAACGACAGCTACTACCAGCGCTCCTCCGACGGCTCGTACGGCAACGAGCTCGAGGCCTTCCAGACCATCACGTGTGCCGACACCGTCGAGCGGCTGACCGTCGACGAGACGGATGACCAGGCGGCGCTGTTCTCTGAGGTAGCACCACATCTGTCACCCGAGGGGTCTGTCGGGGGCTACTTCTGCACCTTCTTCCCCGATTCGATCGACCCCAGGGTCACGATCACGGGTGCGGGCGCCGGTCCGATCGTCGTGATCGGCACCACAGGTGATCCGGCAACACCGTTCGAGTCGACCGTCCGGATGTCGAACATCCTCGAAGATGGACGGCTCGTGATCGTCGAAGCCGACCAGCACACCGGGTACGGCGTGAACCGCTGCATCGTCGATGTCGTCAACGATTATCTGATCGATCTCGCCCCACCAGCCGACGAGACCGAGTGTCGCTAGGTCAACACATCTCCCAATCGCTTGGCAAGGACGCGAAACGACCGCCGCCTGAGCGAATCAGCACGACGGTCGTCCACTGCGGAGAGGGTGGGATTTGAACCCACGGAGGCTTTCACCTCGCACGCTTTCGAGGCGTGTCCCTTTGGCCGCTCGGGCACCTCTCCGTCGAGCGAGGCTAGCGGGATTCCAGGTCCGTCACGACGCGCTCCAATCCGCGATACTGCGTGATAACGGCCCTCAAGGACCGGTTATGAGAGACCGATATATTTATACGAAAACTCACATGACCCGCGAATGGGGTAGCGGCCTCGCGGGACCGACCGCCTACAAAAGGAGCAGCACGTGATGCCCACCGCCGACGCGCCTGACGAACACGTGTTCAAGCTCCTGGTCACGGGTCCGTTCGCGGCCGGCAAGACGTCGTTGATCCAGGCTGTTTCCGACACGCCGGTCGTCGAGACCGATGTCGACACAAGCGGTGCCGAGGCCAAGCTCAAGGCGCGCACCACCGTCGGGATGGACTTCGGTACCTACTCCATCGATGATGGTGGCGTGCGACTGCTCCTGTTCGGCACCCCCGGCCAGCGCCGCTTCTGGTTCATGACCGACATTCTCAAAGGCGACGTCGATGCAGTGATCTATGTGATCGACGCCGATGCCGAAGATACGCACGCCGAGGCAGGTGAGGCGATGAGAGCCTTGCTGCGAGACCTTCGGGTGCCACTGGTGGTGGCGGTCAATCGTTGCGACGATCCTGCCACGGCTGATCTGCTCGCCCGGGAGCTGGGAACGCTCGCCAGCGAGTCGGCGGTGCCGTGCCAGCTGATTCATCATGAGTCCGGCCGACAGGTCGTGGTAGGGGCGCTGCTCGCCGTGGTCGACCGACTCGAGCGTCTAGGCGTCGAAATGCTCGATCCGATCGACCGAATGTTCGAGACGGCCGGGGCGCCATGATGCTCGAGCGTGACGAGATCGGATTCGACATGTTCGGGCTGGCTGGCACCTTCCCCCGCCCGGGATGGGTCGTGCTCGACGCCGCCCGCACTCATGGGTTCACGGGCGAGCTGACGTTCGAGACGATCCCGTCGGTGAAGTGCTATCTCGACGATGGGTCGATCTATCTCGCCGAACGGGTGACCGATCCATCGCTCGGTTCACGACTGGTCGATGCCGGGGCCTTGAATGCCGCCCAACTCGAGCACGGTTCGATGCTGGTCGGCGAGGTCGCCCACCTCGGTCGGTTGTTCGAGCGGGTGCCTTCGGTCAATCGTCACACCGTGATGGTGATGACGGAGATGATGACCGAGGAGTGTGTTGGTTGGCTCGCCGGACAGCTGGTCCGCGATGTTGTAGCCGCCCCGTACCGGCACCATCCAGCCGGAGTGCAGCGATGGCTTCAACGGGCGGTCGCGCCCAATCTGGTGCCCGGCGAGCCGCTGCCCTCACCGGCGGTCGACGAGGCTCCGACCGAACTGGTTCCGCCCGAATCGTTGTTTGCGGGCGATCGATCATTCGACGATGGCCTGATCAAGTGGGACCAGCCGTCGTGGCTCGACGAGCGTCTGCCCGTGCCGCCGATCATCAACCTGCTGTCCGACGACACGCCGCGCACCGATGCCGACGTGGACGCCGTCGAAACGCTCGACGACCCGACGGCGCAAGCTCCTCCCGCATCGCCTGTGTTCGATGCGCCCCGCGTCGGCCTATCGGTCGCCCAGTCGGAGGCCGACTCGCCTGCGCCTCCAACACCCTTCACCCGGGCTCGGGAGATCGTCGCTGCGTCTGCCGCGACCGAAGCTGATGTCGACGCCCCCGAGGCGGCCGACCCGACATCGTTTGTCACTGATTCGGCTAACTGGGAGGATCTCGTTACCGCCGTCGTCGAATCGGACTCGCCCGACACCGATCCGGTCACCCCCGAGACCGATCCGCACCACGTTCGAGACGGTTTGTCGTGGGCGACCCGTGCCAGCAGCGGCGAATCGTCCGAGCCGGCTGCGTCGTCGCCCCCTTCGCCCGAGCCGCCCGAGCCGCCCGAACCCTTTCCCGGGCCCTCGCCAGTTGTCGAGTCGACGCTTGCACCGGCGGCGACGCGGTCCGGATCGATCGCCCCACAGACAGATCGGGCACCGGAACCGGTCTTCAATGACTGGGTGGATCATTTGGACACCGACGGACTTCCCGAGCCGGGAAGCGAAATGTTGCTGTCGACCAAGCGTCTGCCTCCGACCCGTACTGTGGTCGATCGTTTCGAGCTGATTTGGCCGTCAGGTGAAATCGACGATCAGTTCGGGTCCCCCGACACTGCGTCGATCGCCGACCTGCAACCCGATCTCGACCGCCCGGGGTTGACCGCTCGCCTGGCGACTACCGCCGGCGGCGCACGCGGGGCGAGCGCGGCGACGCTCGAGCACGATGATCGCCAGCCCGTGTCCGTGCCGATCGCTGACCTGTCGACCAATGGTCACGACGAGGTCACCGACGAGGTCGTGTTGGCGGTGCGCCGGGCCGTTGCCTCGATCGAGACCAGCTCGCTCGCTGCTCGACGCCGGCTCGTCACCAGCGACCCCGATGACGACCCATCGCGGGGGATTTCGGATCGGGGCATCAGGTCGCTGCGCCCGGTCAGCGCTACCTCAGACGCCTTGACGCCGATCGCCCACTCCGCCAGGCGAGTGCCGACACGGTCGGTGTTCGACGACGACATCTCGGACGCCACATCCAACCCAGACCCTTCGCTGAAAGCCGATGCTCCGGTCGTCGAGCCGCAAGACGAGCGGGTGGGTGCATTGCGGCGGCTGATCGGTAGCCTGCGTCTCCGCTGAGCCGTCAACGCTGCCGGCGTTTGGCGGCGAAGAAGTCGACGAGAATCTGGCCGCATTCGTTGGCGAGTACTCCGACCGTGCGACCAACGCGGTGGTTGAGGGCGGCGGTGTCGACGAGGTCGAACTGACTGCCGGCGGCTCCCGCCTTGGGATCTGTGGCCCCGTACACCAGATGACCGAGCCGGCCGTTCACCATTGCGCCGGCGCACATCGCGCACGGTTCGAGCGTGACGACCAATACACAGTCATCGAGGCGCCAGTGGCCCACGACCGCGGCTGCATCGCGTAGCGCCAGAATTTCGGCGTGGGCGGTGGGGTCTCCCGCCGACTCACGCTCGTTGTGGCGTGCGGCGATAACTTCGCCATCACGGAGTACTACCGCACCGACGGGCACATCGTGGTGGAGCAAGGCGGCCCTAGCCTGGTCGAGCGCCAGCCGCATCGCCGGCTCGTACGGATTGTCCTGGTCAGGACCCTGATGTGGCTGGGCCAGCATGGCGGAGAGGGTGGGATTCGAACCCACGGAGGGTTGCCCCTCACACGCTTTCCAAGCGTGCCGATTCGGCCGCTCTCGCACCCCTCCAGTTGTTGTGCCTCCGCAGGTTATCCGGGCGATAACCTTGACCACACTCGTCGGCTCCCGGCGGGTGAGGTGGTGGTCGGGTCCTGTGCAATGGGCGCCCGTGAACCAGGTCAGGCCAGGAATGGAGCAGCCTTCATCGGCATCGTCTGTGTGCCGCAGATCGCCTGGCCACCACCTCACCCACCGGGAGCCCTCGCCTATACCCACCAGTCAGGCGTTACTCCAGGTGCCAGGCACCTGGAGTAACGCCTGGTGTCTTGGGATCACGGCGACGGGGTACGGTTCGCTCGATGAAGGTGCATCTCGTCGATGGCACATACGAACTGTTCCGGCAGCACTTCGGAGGTCTCCACCGCCGCAACGAGCCAGGGCGCGAAGCGGGCCCGCACGACGCCACGATCGGTGTGCTGACGTCGACCTTGCAGCTGATCGAGGATGGCGCCACCCACGTCGGTGTCGCCAGCGACCATGTGATCGAGTCGTTCCGCAATGAATTGTGGGACGGCTACAAGACGAGCGAGGGAATGCTGCCCGAGCTCTTGTACCAGATTCCGGTGATGGAGGACGCCCTTGTCGCGATGGGTGTCACCACTTGGGCGATGGTCGAGTGGGAAGCCGACGATGCGCTCGCCGCCGCGGCAGACGCCGCCGACCGTGATGATCGCGTCGAGCAGGTGCTGATCATCACGCCTGATAAGGACCTCGGGCAATGTGTGAAGGGCACCCGCGTCGTGCAGTACGACAGACGCAAGCGGGAGATCATCGACGAGGACGGAGTGCGTGAGAAGTTCGGCGTCTCGCCGGCGTCGATCCCGGACTATCTAGGTCTCGTAGGCGACACCGCCGATGGCTTCCCTGGGATACCCGGTTGGGGAGCCAAGTCGACGTCGCTCGTACTCGCTCGATACGAGCATCTCGAGAACATTCCCCCTACGGCGAGTCTGTGGGATGTCGAGGGTCTGCGCGGGGCTCCGAAACTGTCGAAGGCCCTGCAGGACAACGCCGAACTCGCCGTGCTGTTCCGGATCATTGCAACCGTTGACCGCGACGTTCCGGTCGGTTCGGTCGACGACTGGCTCTGGAGCGGCCCGACCGACGACTTTGCCGAACTCTGTGATCGACTCGGTGTGCCCGCCCTGGCGCACCGAGCTGCACAACTCGGTCGCTGACCCGACCCGGTCCGAATTAGGCGTGAGTCTTTGCTCGTTCGCGCAGCAGGGCCAGTTCGACGAGAGCGATCAGACCGTTCTTGACGTCGCCGCGGTCACGTGCGTCGCAGTACTGCATCGGCACATGATCGTCGACTTGGGCCGCGTCGCGGATGGCCTCGATCGTATGGGTACGCCTGCCGTCGAATGGGTTGACCCCGACCACGAACGGCATGTTGCGCGACTCAAAATAGTCGATCGCCGCGAAGCAGTCGCCCAGTCGGCGGGTGTCGGCGAGGATCACGGCGCCGATCGCGCCGCGTGACAGCTCATTCCACATGAACTGGAATCTCTCTTGACCGGGCGTGCCGAACAGATACAGCACGATCTCGTTTGTGAGCGCGACCCGACCGAAGTCCATCGCTACCGTCGTGGTCTTCTTGGTCAAGTTCTGCGACAGGTCGTCGACCTGAGCGGATGCGGTAGTCATGGTCGCTTCCGAGCGCAACGGCTCGATCTCGGAGACCGTGTTCACGAAGGTCGACTTGCCGACACCGAAGCCGCCGGCGACGACGACCTTGACGGGGATCTTCCCGCTTGGTGCGGGTTGTGGGGAATTAGAGATTGCGGACACCGTCGAGCACCCTTTCCAACAGGCTGGCAAAGTTCTTGGTCGCTGCTACTTCGTGGATCACGACGGCTCCGTCATCGACCAGGTCGGCGACCAGCACGCGGGCGACACCGATCGGGATTTCCATGCGGGCGGCCACCTCGATCAAGGCCATCGGCGTCTGGACGAGTTCGACCACCTTGGCGGTCTCCCAGCGATAGGCACCGAGATGGTGAGACGCCCTGGTGTTGGCCTGGATCTGTGTCTCCAGCCCGATGTCGGCGTCGATGACAGTTCGGCCACCCGTCATAGCGTAAGGGCGGATCAGTCGCCCTGTTTCGTGTTCCGCGTCGCCATCGACCTCGTCGATGCCCACGTCGGCTTCCTCGATCATCATCAACTCCTCGACAACATCAAGCACTTGAGCTCTTCTCGCACCTCGGGCGTGAGTACATCACCGGCTCGGTCGGCAAAGACAGCGATCTCGTAGCCGATTGTGCCGATATCGGCCTCTTTGGTCGTGACCACACACATCAGTGAGCCGTCGCGGATACCGGTCACGAACATCCATCCGTTTTCCATCTCGACGATCACGTTCGAGACGGCGCCGGCGCCGAAGCGTCCGGCCGAGCCATATGCGAGACCGATCATGCCCGAGGCGACGGCTGACAGACGTTCGCCGGTTTCGCGATCGACGCCATCGGATCCGGCGAGCGGGAGCCCATCGGACGATACGACGACCGCCTGGCGGACGGCAGGGACCTGTTGGACGAACCGTCCTACGAGCCAATTGAGATTGTCTGCTGCGTTCATCGAAGATCCCCTCCGAGATCACTGGTGTCGTCGTCGCTCGTGCCCGGCGAGGTGGAACCGTGGAACTCGCTCTGGAATGACCGCAGGCGTTCACGGAGTGCCTCGGGATCGAGGCGGGATGCCGTCGCCGAGCTCGGTTGCTCGACCTGGGGAACCGGGTCGCCACTTGGGGTGCGAGTCGGCAGCGAGCCGTTCGTGCCGTTGGAGTCACCCGAACCGTTACGACCGGTATCGAATGCTGCCAAGGCCGATTGCAGGGCACTTGGACTCGACTCCGTGGACTGTCCGCGATCGTCGCTGGCGACGGTGACGTCGGTCAGACGATCGGGGCCGTCTGGGCCGCTGCTCGGGCTGCGAGTGGGGAGGTTGGGGAGCGATGGTGGCGCGTCTGCCGGCGACGGAGCTGGGCCCGAACGGGCCGTGGCAGGGGCGACCGGGCCACGACTCGGGCCATCGGCGGAGATCGGTGGAGCCAGCGGAGTGTCGAACTCGCCAGGGGTCCTCGGGGCCTGGGCCGGGGGAGGCGGTGGCAGATCGGGTAGCGCAACCGGCTGCGGCGGCTCGATGAACTCCGGGTCGGCAATCTGCCCAGGGATCTGCCCAGGGATCTGCTCAGGGATCTGCTCGGTCGGCACGAACTGCTCGGCGACTGGCTCGCTGGCCGGCTCGCTGGCGGGGTTGGGCTCGACCGCAGCCTTCGTGGCCGACTTCTGGCCAGACTGGAATGCAGACAGGCTGAGCGACATCTTGGTCCAGTCGCTCGTCGCAACCGGCGACTCGTCGGGACTGGCATGAGCGGTCGCCGGCTCGGCGGTGAGCTCGGCGCTGGCGTACTCGGCAGCAGGGGCGAAGCGCTCGTCGACCGCCTGGCCGACTTCGCTGGCCGGGTCGTTCCACGCCACGATCTGTTCGTCGAGCGGGGCTGCGGCGACGCTCGGCGCGGCGGCCGCGCCCGGTACATCGATCGGACCAAACAATGTCGAGGGCAACGAGATGTCGACCGTCAGGCCAGGATTGCCTGCTGACAGGTCGACCGTGATGCCGTGCTTGTTGGCGAGCAACGACACGACCGATATACCCAACGTCGATTCGACGCTGAGGCCGACGACCGGTGGCTCTCGGAGCAGTTCGTTGATCTCGCGAAGGCGTTCGCCTTGGATGCCGATACCGCTATCGACGATCCTCAGCAGGTAGGTGTCGCCAGCGCGCCGGCCTCCCACCCGCACCGAGCTTTCAGGTGGACTGAAAGCGGTCGCGTTGTCGAGCAGCTCGGCGATCATGTGCGAGACATCGGCGACGACCGTGCCACGAACCTGGAGACTTTCGAGATGCTCGATCTCGACCCGGCGGTAGTCCTCGACTTCGCCGATCGATGCACGCACGACGTCGTCGATCTCGGTCGCCTTGATCCGGCGACGCTTCGGCTCGGCACCGGCCAGCACCAGAAGCGACTCGGTATTGCGGCGCATTCGGGTGGCGAGGTGATCGAGTTGGTAGTAGTTCCCGAGCACAGCGGGGTCGTCGACCTCTGCCTCGAACTCATCGAGCATGGCGAGCTGCCGGTCGATCAGCGAACGGTTACGGCGGGCCATCGTGACGAACAGGTCGCTCACGCCGCGCCGCAGCACTTCGATCTGCTCGTGGGCAACCTCGACGAGCGTGTCCTGCATCGAGTTGAACGCCGCTGCCAACTCGGAGAGTTCGTCGTTGCCCCTGGCGCTAACCGGCTTGATATCGGGCAGCGTTGCCTTGCCGCGTGGATCGCGCAGCGCCTCAACCAGCGCAGGCAGCTGTTCGGTGGCGACCTGATTGGCGCTCGCCGAAACAGCTTTGATGCGGCGCGTGATCGAGCGGGTGATGAACAGCGCGATCAGCGCCGCCAACAGCACGGCGCCGAGGCTGACGCCGATCCGGATCAGTGTGGTGCGGCGAGCGGAGTCGGCCTCGAACGAAGCACGTTCGACGATCTCCTGGCTGATCTCACTCTGGAACTGGACAACCTCGTTGACCAACTCGCCGAATGCGGTGGTATCGAAAGTGGCGGGCTGTCCGGTAAGGGCCGAGCGCAGCGCACGATCGATGTCGCCGCGGAACCGGGCGAGCTGTGTGGCGTACACGCTCTGGCGATATTGGGTCGCCCAGTCGTCGGGAGCGATCGCTTGGAACTCACCCAGTGTGGCTTCCATCTCGCCGTAGGCACTGTGGGCGGTCGCAAGGGGTGTCGTGTCGGACTGGTCGGCCTCCCACTGTTGCGTGCCGGCGATCACGTCATAGGCGCTCAACTTGGCTTCCGCGAGCTTGACGACGGCGAGCAGTTGGCGGCCGAGTTCAGGGTCGCCCGCCTCCGACGGGAGAAGCTGGCCGACGGCGACCAGCTCTCGACCGGCGAGCTCGTAAGCCTCGAGGGGGTCGTTCTCGGTCTGCAGGTCGGGTGCGACAACTGCCATGTCGAGGTTTCGACGGGCGGCTGACAGAGCCGAACGACCTGCGGTGATGTGGGCACCGGCCGCTTCGGAAGCGCCGAGCGACTTGGTCTCGTCTTGCAAATCGTTGACGGCCTGATCGGTTGCCCTGCGCGTCGCCGCTGCGGGAGCACCGTCGGAGTCAGCGGATTCGGCCTCAGCGGACTCGGCCTCGATCGCGGTCAGGGCGGTGATCAATGGGTCCCACACGGCGCCGAGTTCAGCTCCGCTTTCTGCGCGGCCGGCGTCGTTGAGGTCGCTACGCACGGTGAGCGTGAGCAATACCGCGACCGCAACCACGAGGGGCAGCGCTGCGGCGATCAGCTTCGTCGGCAATGTTGGGCGTCGCATTTTGGGTGTTTCCTCCGACTCAGTTCTTGCTGTTCGGCCTTGTTCGTCGCCCCGAGTGCCGTTTGTGCACCCGTGGTCTTGTCGCCGAATTTGCGTGTCGTCCCTGTATCGGGGCGTTGGTCGAGTATCTTGAGAAAAAGCGGACACTCACATAACAAGAGTGCGAGCGTGGAACACGTGACCATCAACGGTGGGAGTCATCGGCACAGCTGAAGTGTCTGCGATTCCTCAAGCTTCGGGCGGCTTTCACCGATAGATGGTTCGTGACCCATTGGGGTTCGCCGCCACGACCCCCGTGGCGGTCCAGCGGGAGGATCGTTAGGTAGATGACAACGGAGATCGATGAGTTCCGGCACAGCCTCGTAGCTGCTGTTCAGGCCGAGCTCGAGCGTCACGCGACCGCGGTCGTCGCCGAGGTCGATCGGCTGCGCGCCGAGGGCCAGCAGGAGCGAGCCGATCTGCGAGCTGAAGTGACCCGCCAGGTCAGCGCGCTCACCCAATCGCTCGAACAGATCCAAGCCCGCAGCGAGGTTTATGCAGACCGTTCGCGAGAGGCTCTCGAGACGCGGGCGGAAGAGTCCGAAAGCCGCCAGACGCGTCGCCTTGACGATCTCGCCGGCGCCATGGAGGGGCTCGTGCAGCAGGCGGTGCATCCGCTGATGGCCGATGTCGGCGATCAGCAGGAGGCGCTCGCCAAGCGCGTCGAAGGGCTCGACGCGAATCTTCGCAAGTTCGACGAGCAGGCCGCACGGATGGTCACCTACTTCAATGACATGTCACAGCAGATGGAGACTCGCCAAGACGAATTGAGCGAGACAATCAAGACCGGCACAGCCGAACAGATCGACACCCTCAAGAAGCTTGTCGACGAAAATGACTCCACAGTTCGCCGCTTCCAGAACGATGTCGGCCAGTCGGTCACCCAGAAGATCAACGATTCCGAGGATCGGTTCAACAATCGACTACTCGCCGCCGAGAGCCGCGTCAAGGAAGAGTCGGGGCAGAGGATTGCCGACATCGATGCTCACGTCGGCAAGATCAGCCAGGGTCTCGACGACACGATGCTGGTGCTCAACGAGCGGGTCGCTGCACTCGATGACCGGTTCATCGAGATCGGCCGCCAGATCGACGAGGTCGAGAAGTCGGTCGGCAGTATCGATGAACAGGTCCTCGACGAACTCAAAGAGAAGATGTCGACCGCAGTCGGTGAGGCGATGCTCGTGCGAATCGAGATGGAGCGGCTCGAGAAGGGTGTCAACGAAAAGACCGACACGCTGACGGTCCGTATGACCGACGTCGAGACGCAATTGCAGGACTCCACGATGGATGTCTCCACCGCTGTGCAGCTCGACCGATTAGAAGAAATCGAGCGCTCGTTGCTCGAGATCGATCCGACGAAGTTCGTCCTCAAGGACGAATCAGTGAAGAACGAGGCGCCAAGTGCCGATGCAAGCAAAGGCACTGACGCCGCAGACGGAACTCACACGAGCTGACAGGGGGCTGGCCAGATGGCGCTGCGCAAATCAAAAGACGAGAAACGGGCACCCGAACAGTCGAGCGGCGGCGTTGCCACAGAAGAGCGCCTCGGCGAGAGCGTCGAGGAATGTGTCGCCCTCGGGCAGGCGCTGGTCGAGGCCGGACACCTACCGAGCGAGTCGCTGGCCGAGGCGCTGACAGACGGCAAGGGCGAGCTGTGGCCGTTCGGCAACATGGTGCTCACCAAGTACGGCGTCGGACGCCAGGATTATGCAGCCGCACTCGCCAAGGCGTGCGGGCTGCCCGTCGCCGACCCCAAAACGACCGAGGTCAACACCGAGCTCGCTGGACTAGTCGAAGAGGCGGTCGCCCGCAAGTACTACTTCATCCCTGTCGGCGAACACGATGGCAATCTCGTCGTTTGGGGTGGCGACTGCTCGAAAGTCAAGCGCGAGGCAGCCGAGGCCGCAGTCGGCAAGAAGTTGGAATGGCTCGCCACCGACCCCAAGACGGTCACGTCGTACACCGAGCAGCTGTGGCGCTCGGATGCAGACATCGGTCGACTGGTCGCAACGTTCCAAGATGCTGAGGCTGCGTTTCAGGCCGGCGAGGAAGCGCTCAACGAGGTCAACCTCGATGATCAGGCTCCAGTCGTTCAGCTCGTGTCGCGAATCGTCGGCCAGGCACTGCGTGACCGCGCCTCCGATGTGCACATCGAGCCGCTCGACAAGGACGTGAGGGTCCGGTACCGCATCGACGGTCAGCTGGTCGAGGCTGTGCGGCTGCCGATGACGGCCCACAATCCGCTCGTCAGCCGTCTCAAGATCATGTCGAACATGAACATCGTCGAGAAGCGTGCCCCACAGGACGGTCAGTTCTCGACCAGTGTCGACGGTCGCCCGCTCGATGTCCGTGTGTCGTCGGTCGCCACGGTGTTCGGTGAGAAGGTCGTGATGCGTCTGCTCGACAAGAGCAAGTCGATGGTCGGCCTGCACGAACTGGGCATGCCCCGCGAGACCTACAATGCGTACGCCAAGATCGTTCACGCTCCGTACGGCATGGTGATCTGTGCGGGCCCCACCGGCGCCGGCAAGACGACCACTCTTTATGCCACGCTGCTCGAGATCAACTCGACCGGCAAGAACGTGACAACGATCGAGGATCCGGTCGAGTACGTGTTCCCGGGTATCAACCAGGTCGGTACCAACGAGCGTGCCGGCCTTACCTTCGCGACCGGCTTGAAGGCTCTCCTCCGACAGGATCCCGACGTCATCCTCGTCGGTGAGGTACGTGACGCCGATACCGCCCGGATCGCCGTTCAGTCGGCACTGACCGGACACTTCGTGTTGTCGTCCCTGCACGGCAACGACTCGGTGGCCGCCGTGCACCGCCTGCTCGACATGGGCATCGAGGCGTTCCTGGTCGCGTCCGCTGTCGTGGCGGTCGTATCGCAGCGACTCGTTCGACGCGTGTGCGACAACTGTAAGGAAGAGTACGAACCGACCGCCGACGAGCTCGCTGTGTTTCGCCAACACAGTGGCGGCTCCGACAAGGTTAACTTCTTGCAGGGCAAGGGCTGCAGCTACTGCTCCAACACCGGCTACCACGGCCGCATCGGTGTCTACGAGTTGTTGCGGATCACGCCCGAGCTGCGCCGCCTGATCGTGGGTTGGGCGACCACCGAAGAACTTCGACGACTCGCTGTTGCCCAGGGCATGCGCACGATGTTGCGCGAAGCGATGCAGCTCGTCGAAGACGATGTCACCACAATCCCCGAAGTCGTGAGGACGTTGTTCGCCGCATGATCGTTTCGTCCGCTCGCCTGTTCTCAAATTGGAGCATCTAATGCCCAAGTTCGCGTATTCCGCCATCGACGCCATGGGCGCCGAGATCGAGGGCACCACCAAGGCCGACACGATCGGTACCGCCCGTACGATCCTGGTCGAACAGAACCTGTTCCCAATCAAGATCGAAGAGTCGCGCGGCTTGTTCGACTTCGAGTTGACCAAGGAGAAGGTCAAGAAGAAGAACCTGATGAACTTCACCCGACAGTTGTCGGTGTTCGTCAAGGCTGGTATCCCGATCACCGATGCGCTCACCACGATCGGCGACGAGTCGACCGACACAGCGTTGCGTCGGGCGATCGGCGATATGGTCGACGATCTGCGTAACGGCGGCCTGCTGTCGGCCTCGGCCGCCCAGCACCCTCAGGTGTTCCCGAACTACTACGTCGGCATCCTGCAGGCCGCCGAGCTGACAGGCCGTCTCGACACTTCGCTCGATTCGCTGGCCAGTTACATCAACCGTGAAATGGAGACCCGATCAAAGGTCGTCGGCGCCCTCGCCTACCCGTTGGTCGTCATGGTGTTGGCCTTGTTCACCGTGATGGTTCTTGCCGGCTACGTGCTCCCCCAGTTCAAACCGCTGTTCGAGGAACTCGACGCCGAACTGCCACTGCCGACCCGCATGATGCTGTTCGCCGCTCGCTTCTTCACCGATCTTTGGTACATCACGGCGATCTTCTTCCTGGTCTTCTTCGCCACGATCGCGTTCTTGGTGATGCATCCGACCGGCAAGGAGCTGTGGCAACGTCTGTCACTCAAGATTCCGATCATCGGCGGCATCATCGAGTACTCGATCCTCGAGCGGTTTTGCAGCGTGCTGCACACGATGCTGCGAGCAGGCGTGGCGATACCGTCTGCGATGGAGACCACTATCGAGGCGGTCTCCAACGTCGTCTACCGAGAACAGCTCGACATCGCCCGCCAACAGATGCTGGAGGGCTCGGGATTCACCCAGCCGTTGATCGAGACCGAGCTGTTCCCTGGCGCGGCGCGTCAGATGTTCAAGGTTGGAGAAGAAACCGGAACGCTCGATTCGCAGCTCGAAGTTGCGGCCGAGTACTTCAACCGTGAGCTCGAGTACCGGATCAAGACGTTCACGACCCTGTTCGAGCCGATCATGATCATCTTCGTGGGAGTCGTGGTCGGCTTCGTCGCGATCGCCCTCGTGTCGGCGATGTACGGCGTGCTCGGTGGCGTCGAGGAACAGAACACCTAAGGGTGCTCAGGTATGCCAGATCAGATCCACGAACCACTGGCCGGCGAACACCGCCGCCACGGTGCCGGCTGCCAGGAACGGCCCGAACGGCAGCGCCGTCTTACGTCCTGCCTTGCCGACGCCGATCGCGATCACTCCGATCACTGCACCGATCAGAAATCCCCAGAACAAACCGACCGGCACGATGGCCGGGTTGAGATAGCCCAGGTGCAGCCCCAACAATGGGGCGAGGCGTACGTCGCCGTCACCCATCCCGCCGCGGCTCACGACGTAGATCAGGCCCATCACCGCGAGCGCGATCCCGGCGCCCAGCGCCGCCTGCCAGATTCGCTCTGGCTCGTCGTTCACAAGCGATGCGAACACGATCACGATCGAACTCAAGATGAACGCCGTGTACGTGATCTCGCGTGGCAACCGAAACTCGTGCAGGTCGATCCACACCAGGGCGACCAATGCCGCCCCGAGGATGCAAAATGCCGGCAACACCGGGTCGGCCCCGAACTTCAAGCCGAACAGCACGAAGATCGTCGCCGTCGCGATCTCGATGATCAGCGGTTCGTAGCCGATCGCCGTACCGCAATGCCGGCACTTGCCGCGCAATACCAACCAGCTCAGAATCGGTACCAGATCAGGGGCTGTCAGCCGGTTGTCGCACGCGCCGCAGGCGCTCGGTGGCTGCACCACCGATCCGCCGCGTGGCACGCGGTCGACGACCACGGTCAAGAACGAGCCGACCAACAAGCCCATCACGATGCAGGCGATCAAGACCAGTGTCGTGTCCATCTCGTCAGCACGCTAGGCCCGATGGGCGCTGGCGGAAGGGAAATGTGATGTTTGATCCAGATCCGGTGCTCGTCACCCTGCTCCAGGCAACGGTCAACTCCGGTGCCTCCGACCTCCACATCACCGTCGGACGCGCCCCGACGGCGCGCCGCGATGGCACGTTGGTGAGTTTCGAAAATGTGAAGGTCCTCGACAACGACGACACCACCCGGATGGTGATGTCGCTGCTCGACGAGCAGCAGGCCCTAGAACTGCGTGACCGATACCAGGTCGACTTCTCGTTCGGTGTCCCTGGCCTCGGACGGTTTCGCGCGAACGCCTTTCGCCAACGCGACTCGCTGGCGCTCGCCCTTCGCGTAATCCCGTTTCGGGTGCGCTCGCTCGAAGAGCTCGGCGCCCCCCGTTCGGTCAGCGTGCTGTTGAACAAGCCGTACGGTTTGGTACTTGCGGTGGGCCCGACCGGTTCGGGCAAGTCGACCACGTTGGCGGCGATGGTCGATCGCATCAACGAGGCGAAGCCGGTCCATATCCTGACGATCGAGGACCCGGTCGAGTATCTGCACCAGCACAAGGTGGCGATGGTCAACCAGCGTGAGGTCGGCACCGACGCGGTCTCGTTCGAGGCGGGTTTGCGTAGCGCGCTGCGTGAGGATCCAGATGTCGTGCTGCTCGGTGAGATGCGAGACCTCGAGTCGATCCAGATTGCGCTCAGCCTGGCCGAAACCGGGCACTTGGTGCTCGCCACGCTGCACACCAACGACGCCTCGCAGGCTCTCGACCGCATGATCGACGTGTTCCCGAGCGACAAGCGTGATCAGATCCAAACGATGTTGGCGGGCGCCTTGCAGGGTGTCATCTCACAGCGTCTGCTGCCCGCCGTCAGCGGTGGGCGTGTCGCCGCCTACGAGGTGTTGATGGGCACCGAGGCGGTTCGCAACCTCGTGCGCGAGGGCAAGAGCCGCCAGCTCCGAAACGTGATCGCGACCGGTGGCCCGGACGGGATGCAAACGATCGAAATGGACCTCGCACGACTCGTCACGTCAGGCCTGGTGGCGATGGAGATGGCGCAGTCGGTGTCCGCATACCCCAACGAGGTCCAGGCTCAGGTCTCGACGTTGCGGGCCCAGGCCCAGGCCCAGGCGACGGCGGCTTCGGGCCAGGGGGCCACGTCGGGTTCCGGTGTTCGCAGCGACAGTTCCGACGCCGTGTCATCGAGCCAGGGTGCTGTCGAACCCTCCGACGAGACACCGGCTCCGGCCAACGAAGCCGGTGAACCTGCCGAGCCAGCCAGCGCCGGCTGATTGATGGTTGCGAACAGGCAGAACCCCTTCAAGTCGATCGGTGGCGCCACCCCGAGTCCAGCCGGCTGGCTGGTGCTGCCGGCGCGGTTGGCCGGCGTGACGGTGGTTGCCGAGGAAGCGTTCGTGCTCGGCACGCTGCAAGAGGTGCTCGACTACCGACCGAAGTTCGACTTCGCGGCGATCAACATCCCTTTCGGATACCCGGAGCGCCCGAAAGGCCCGTATCGGCAATGTGACCTGGAGGCGCGCCAACTGGTTGGTTGGCCACGGATGGTGAATCTTCACCCGGTTCCGTCGCGGCCGGCGTTGTTTGCCGCGAGCCGTAAGGAGTCGCTGATGCTCGAGCCGTGGCTGACCAAGAATGATTTCCGTCACTTTCGTTGGATGAAGGAGGCGGCGATCGAGATCCAGCCATTCCATAGCCGATCGGTGTACAGCGGCAATGCTGCGCTGTCGTTCCAACACATGAACAGTGACGAACCGCTGCTTACCTCGCCGTACCACGAGGAAGGACAAATCGAGCGTCTCGATCTGATTCGCACGAAGCTCCCTGGCGTCGACGATGTGGTCAGCCGCGTGCCTCCCGAGGGCGCCGGTCAGGTGCACATGTACGAGGCGGCCTCGATGCTGTGGACGGCTCGTCGAGCCTCGGGTCGTGCGATCAGCCGGATTCCGATGGATCCCGAGTGGGACGAGGGCGGGATTCGGATCGAACTCGTCAGGTGAGATTTAGCCCGGCGACGGGTTCTCCGCGCTGGTCTGCGAGCATCGTGTCGAGGAAGGCGGCGACCATGTCGGCCAAATCGCTCTGCCGAGCAAAGCAGGCATCGACGCTTTGGCTGACCTGGTCGAGCCCTGCTTCGACCGCGTCGATCCGCTCGCGTTTCGCTTGATTCGACGGACCCGGCGCCGCGCCGGCAACGTGATGGGTGCCGTCTTCGGGGTTCTCAGCCCTGAGCTGCTCTATCAAACCGATCAAGGCGTCGCGAGTGCGATCGAGATCGGCTCGGGCCTCTTGTCGCGCAAATTCTGCCTGTTCTCGGGCGATTTCGGCGTGAGCGGCGATTGTTGTGAACTGAGCGTGAAGCCGTCCGGACAAATCGGCGACCGAGGTGCGCAGTTCGTCGAGATCCGATCGAAGTGCTGCGGCCTGTTCATCGCCGAAAATGCTGTGTTCTCCCAGCGTACGGCGATTATTGTTGCGTCTTCCCAATACCAGCTCCGTTCACCCTACGCGCTCGAATGCGCGCGATGTGTCACCACATATGTGTCATCGGCATGTGGGGCACTTTCCTTTAACTTGATAAATCTCTGGAAATTTCCTACAGATTCCTCTAAAGTGAAGCCGCCGAGCCGCCGATGACCATGATGCGTAACCGGGAGCCTGTCTCACGGTGCGGTAACCAATCCGGTGAGATAGCGGCCCGAATTTGGGCGGAACGAAAGGGAACACCATGAAGAACCAGGACGAGGGATTTACCCTCATCGAACTTTTGATCGTGATCGTCATCCTCGGCATCTTGGCCACCGTTGTGGTCTTTGCCGTCGGCGGCATCACCGACCGTGGCCAGCAGAGCGCCTGCGATGCCGACCGCGCCAGCCTCGAGGTTGCTGTTGAGGCGTACTACGCCAGCCGCGGCGCCTACCCGGCGACTGAGGCAATCCTTACCGTCGGAACCGACAAGTTCCTTCGCGACGTCTCTACGACGTACGACGTGGGTGTCAGCAACGGTGTAGTTAGCGCTACCGCCGGCGGTGCTTGCGCCTAATCCAACGTTTCGAAAGGCCCCGCCCTCAGGGCGGGGCCTTTCGACGTTTTCCGGGGGTCTCGTATCGAGAAACCTGATCGATGATGGCTCCGGGCGGCCTGTCCTCGAGAACGCTCTGCGTCGGTCGCGCTGCGAGATCAGGCGTCGGTCGACTCGGCGGTCGCACATGACGCACCAGCATCCCAAAGGGCGAGACCGACGGCTGGGTCTCGCCACAGGATGCACGCTGAGCGATCGATCAGGATTGGATCCAGCTGTGGGGCGAAGACGAGGCCCTGATCGGGGTAGTCGCCACTCGACGTGACTCGAAACCGGTGGTCGGGCAGCAACCACTGATAGAGCTGAGCGTAGTAACCTTGAGCGTGGAGGCTGACGCCAGGGTCCAGTTGCTCAGGAACGAAGCCGATCACGACGATCGCCTGATCGGGAATCAGCCCGCCGTCCAGCTCGGCTACCGACGCCGAGTCGAGGCCCGCATTGAGATCCTTTCCGACGACCTCGTGGGTGCGAAGCGCACCGAACGTCAACACGACGAGCGCCAGCGCGCCGAACGCGATGGGCCAACGGCTTCGCCACCGTGCCGCCACGATCAGTCCGGCAAACGCGACCAGCCCAATGCAGGTAACGATCAGAGCGCTCGGCTGCTGTGGGGATTGCAGGGCGGGGATGATTCCCGGCACCATTTCAGGTACCGCCAACACCTCGTTGGTTCGGCTCCGCAGTGTCATGTCAGCGACCAGCCCGGTCTCCAGGATCGCAGCGCCGATGGCAAACACCGCAACCCTCGCGCTGCGTTCGAGCTCGACCCAGCGCTTACCGGCAATCGACGCAAGCCAGGCGATCGCAACGATCAGGATCGGCCACACGACGGCGTCGTTGTAGCGGCCGTAGATCTGCTGGTCGACTCGTTCCCGGTCGGCCATGAAGACCATCGACAGGCCGAGCAGCGGAACGATCGTCACCATCAGAACTCTGGCGTCGGCCGTCGAAGGCAGCGAGGATTCAGCCTTGCCTGCTGCGTGCCGAGTCACGATCACCGCTCCGAGACCAAGCAGCCCGGCGCTCGAGACCAGCAGATACCAGATCTGGCCCGAGGCCGCGAGCAGGACTGCGCCAGGGTCCGACAGCTGCCCCAGCACACCTCTAACGGTGTTGGTCTCGGCCGGGTCCCTCCACAACGCCGAGTAGGCGCGGTTGGCGTACCATTCGATGGCGGCTACGAGCACCACGGCTGCGGTGACGAACGCTGCGGAGTGCTTCCACTTGTTGTGCCTGGCCGAGGTGAAACCGGTGGCGAGGGTCGCCACCAGTACGAGTGGAAGCAGACGACTGTGCGCCAGGTAACCCGCCGCCGACAACGCGACGGCGGCAAGCCCGTGCCGCAGGTCTGGCGCATCGAAGTAGCGCAATAGCACGGCGACCGTTGCCAGAACGGTGAGCGTTATCAGAGGTTCCGCCCACAGGTGAGCCGACGCCGAGAGAGACGCAGGACTCAATGCGACGATGCCTGACGCCAGCACGGCGCCTCGGACCGAGAGCGGCGTCAGACGCAACGCCAACCGGGCGGTCACGACCGCAGCCGCTCCGCCGAGAACTGCACCGATGATCAGGCCGCCGCGGATGATCATCGTTTGATCACTCGTGAGCCAGAACAGTGGAGCCATCAGTGTCGAATATCCGGGCTTCCAGGTCGCGCTGGTTGCCATGTCCCATCGGGTTCCACCCGACAGCCAACGAGCCATGGCAAGCGTTGCGGGCTCATCAGGAAACAGGTGGAATACCTTCCGGTCGAGGCTGAAGGCGCAACGGCCCGCTACGACTACCAGGAACAGGAGCATCGCCGGGCGGCGCGGCAACTTTCGATCAATCCGTGCCGGCGACTCAGGCTGACCGACGGATGATGTTGGTTCTTCGGTCGCGATCGGCTGGTCCACGGCCGGATCCTACAAGCGCGCAATTGACCGAGCAGGGCATTGGCCAATGCCAAGAAGTGATCGAACCGTCTGTCGGTGGCGGGCGCTGCCGTCTACGTGTTCGGGTCGACGGTCGTTGCCCAGAGCGCGATTCCTACCTCGGGATCGATCCAAACCGTCTCGGCGGACGAGGCGAGCAGGATCGGGTCTCTGATTGGCGCCAACACGAAACCAGCCGGTGGATAGTCGCCGGTTGATATCACCCGAAAGCTCCGCTCGGGTAGATACCACTGGTAGGCATGGGCGTAGAAATTCTGGGTAAATGCTGAGGCGCCAGGGTCGAGCGACTCCGGTACCAGCCCGTAGACGATCTCTGCATCCAGAGCGAGCACCGCCGGGTCGATTTGGCCGACGGCCCGAGCTGATTCGCCGAAGTTGCGACCATTCGACAGAGTGTCGTGGGTGGCAACCCCCGCCAGGCCGAGCCAGCCTGCTGCGACGGGGACGATGACCAGTCCTCGCCAACGATCGAACATCATCGTCGCCATCAACACTCCGAAGCTTCCCAAGGCCAAACCTGTCACGAGTAGGACATTGATTCGGTCGTTCGATCCGAGTGCAGGGATCAGCCCCGGGATCATCTCGATGGTCCCCGCCGAGACACCGAACTGATCGTGGTGGGCGAGATCGATCAGTGCGCCGGCGCACAGCATGGTGAGCGGAACGCCTGCCAGCAACCAGCGTGCCGGGCGACCGATATTTCGCCAGTGCGTGCCGAGCCGGCCGACGGTCCACGACGCACCGACCGCCAGGATCGGCCACATGATGGCGTCGTTGTAGCGCCCATAGATCAACTGGTCGGAACGTTGCCGATCGGACATGAACAGGATCGAGAGCATCACCAGCGGTGTGATCACTCCCAGCACGATCAGGGCGTCTCTCCTTAGGGCCGGTGCTCGGCCTGGGTTCGCCAGCCGACCTACGAGTACCACCGTTCCGATCGCTGCCAGACCCAGGGTGCTCACGAGTAGGTACCACATCTGTCCGACGCCGGACTCGACTATCGCGGCGGGGTTCGAGAACCGAGCCAAGACCGACCCGGCTGTGTTCCTTTCTCCAGGCTCGGTCCATAGCGCATCTACGAAGATCTGGGCGTACCACGTTGACGCGTAGGTCGCTGCTGCAACAAACAGGACGATCCCTGCGCAAGCCGCCCAACGGCGTCGGGCGAGCAGCAATCCGACCGTGGCGAGGGCTGCGATCAACACCAGTAGAAGGAGTCGACCGTGGGACGAGTAGCCGATGACGGACCATGCAACCGTTGCCAGCCCCTTGCCGATCTGGGGATCGTCGTAGAAACGAAACAGAGACCACAATGTCATCAGAACCGTCACGGTCACCAACGGTTCGGCCCATACGTGGGCCGAAGCCGACAGCGAAGCCGGGGTGAGGGCCACCCCACCGGCCACGATCAGAGTGCCGACGCTCGACAGGTCGGTCAGACGACGGATCAGGAGCGCAGTGATCACGGCGGCCGCACCGCCGAGCATCGCCCCGATGATCAAGGCAAGCCTCATGATCGTGTCTTGATCGTCGGTCACCCAGAACACGGGCGCCAACAGCGTCGCGAATCCCGGGCGCCAGGTGCTGTTGGTGAACATGTCCCAGCTTTCGCCCCCGGACAACCAGCGCGCCATAGCAAACGTCGCCGGCTCGTCGGGGATCAGATGGAAGATCCGGCGATCGAGGCTGAATGCGAGTCGCCCGGCCGCGACGACACCGAACAACACGATCAGGCCGGCTGCGCTCGGTCGAGACCGCAGCGGCGGTGCAACAGCGAGGTCCGGGCCGTCGTGATCCGACATGTGGGGGCACGGTACCCGAGCGTTGGCGTAGCCCAGCGTTCATCCGCGATCGAAGGGCTGCCCGGATCGGTCGAGGCCCGGTTCGAGTCGCCGTACCGCAGGTCGATGACCACTAACATCGGTCGCTAGAAGTCTGCAGTGACCATCGGAGTCTGTCGACTCGACCTCATCATGTCTCGAAGATCCCCTGCACTTCACGGTCGATCTCGGCCCGAGTCGGATCCCGATCGCAGCGCCGCTGTCGTCGGGTCTGCGCAGTCCCTTCGCTCGATGCTGCCGTCGCTGCAATCCGTTCGGTCTCTGCGAGTCGACGAATGGGCGGTATTGGCCGCCGCCTCCGTTCTCGGCGTCAACATCTTCGATTTCACCTTGGTGCCGTCGTTCACTCCGCGACTCGCAGCGCTGGTCGTGTTGCTTCCGATCGGCATGTTTCGGATCGTCGAGCGGGCACTGCGGCGAGATCGGTCTGCTCAAGTGGCGGCCCTACTGGTTCTCTGGAGCATCGCGGCGGCGTGCTTGAGCGCCGCTCCGATGCTGTCGCTGTTGGGTGTGCTCGGCCGCGAGTCGAGTGCATTGATCACCGCTGGCGTCATCGCGGCATGGGCGGCGGCACGTGGTATGTCGCCCGCCGGCCGCCGGGATCTGCACCTGGTGCTCGCCGTGATCTTGGTGGTCAACGCTGTCGCCGGAGTCATCCAGTCGATCGTTCAGCCCGACGATGGGCTGCTGCGCCTGTACGACGGGCGCCTGACCGGATTCTTGACGGCACCGGTCTATTTCGGAGCTGCGATGGCTGCCGCTGCCACATGGTTGGCCTGTTCGAGGACAAGTTTGCGACTCGGGCTGCTCGGTGTGGTGGTGTTGGCCGCCTGTGTGAACTTCTCCGGGTCACGCTTCTCGGTGCTGACCGGGTTCGCCGGTGTGGTGGTCGGCGCAGCGATCTTCAGGGACCGTCGGTGGAGCAGCGCCGCCGGATTTGGTGCTGCGTTCATCGGCGGTGTCGTGGTGTCGCGGGCTGCCACCGACCTCGGCGGTGGCTCCTCAGCGGCGGAGCGAGCGATCGAGGCGGGGGGTGCCGGCCGGCTCACCGCGTGGCGGTACGGTTCGAAGGCACTGCTCGAGCAGCCGATCGCCGGTTGGGGCCCGGGTCGATTCCGTGAGGCTGTCCAGGGTCGGTTCAGCGCCGACTTCACACGTGTGCATGCTGCCGACGATCTCACCGCGATCTGGTTCGACGCCCACAATATTGTGATCGAATTGGCGGTCACCACGGGCCTCGTCGGACTTGGGCTGGCGGTGTGGTTTGTAGTCCTCGAAGCCAGGAACCTTCGATGTCGGATCGGGTTCGTGCTGGTCGTGTTCTCGGCCCCGTGGTTGGTCGAACCAGCGGGACTGGCGAGCTTGCCGCTGGCGATGCTCGTGTTGGGTTCGATCTCGCTCGGCCTGCCTGCCACGGCGGCAGAACCGGAGCGGCTCGAGCATCGATCGCGCCCGGCTGATCTTCTGGTGCTGTGTGGCGCGCTCGCCTCGTTGCTCGTATTGGTACCGGATCTTCGTCTCAAGTCGGCGGTTGATTCAGGGTTCCCGAACAGGATCGCTTCAGCTGCGTCGCCGTACCCGTTCGACCCGGTCGTTGCCGATCTTGTGTCGTCGGCGTACGAGTCGGCGGGCGATTTCGAAACAGCGGAGGAGTGGGCCGGCCGGGCGGTCGAGCGTCAGCCCGATCGGCCCTACCTCTGGGTCCGTCGCGGAGCGCTCTCGTTGGCGCTGGGAGATCCGGGTGGGGCGGCCGAGCACGCTGACCGGGCGCTTGCACTGCACCCTTGGAACGTCGACGCGCTACGACTCCGTTTGTTTGTTGCACGGTCTGGCGGAGAACCCACGGTCGATGAGTTGCAGCAAAAGCTCTGCGCCGTCGCTCCACCGAACTGTGTGGACGAAGCCAACCGATGAGCGACGAACGGTCCATCACCCGCCGCGCCCCAGAGTCTTCTCGTTGGAGCGGAGGAGGGGCCGGTGCTGCGGTGGCGCCGATGATTGCCGCCATCGCTGTCGCCGTAGTCGGACTCAGCCGGGCCGGTGACAATGGCTATTGGTTCGACGAAGCCGTGTCGGCGGCTGTCGTCCGGCGGACATGGTCGGGGATGGCTTCGGTGCTGACCGGCCAAGAGGCTGGGATGATGCCGTATTACATCGCACTCAAATCGTGGGCTGAGCTGTGGCCCTCCGATGACGGGTTGCGGGCCTTCAGCGTGCTCGGAGGCGCCGTCGCGGCGGGTTTGCTGTACGGGCTCGCTCGGCGCTGGTTCGATCAGGTCACGGCGATCACATCGGTGGTGTTGCTGGTCACCAACCCGTTCTTTCTACGTTACCTGACCGAGGTTCGGGCGTACTCGTGGCTATTCGCACTTGGGGTTGCTACAGCTTGGACGGTCGATCTCGCTCACAGAACCGGTCGAGGTCGCGACGTTCTCGTTGCCGCCGCGTGCGTTGGCATCGGCGTCGCCACTCATCTCCTGTTCGCCGTGTTCGCCGCTGCGACGATTTGGATGCTGTCCACCGGCAGAGGTGACCGGCGTCTGCCGCGCCGACCGCTGGTGCTCGGGGCGCTGCTGGTGATGGCGCTGGTGGCCCCGACGATTCCGGCGGTTATCGAGCGATCGGGGCAGCTCGACTGGATCGGCGGGTTCTCGTTCGACACGTTCGTGGGTCAGACACAGAATCTGATGGGTGACGGAGCTGTGTCGTTGTTGCTTCTGTGCGGCCTTGTAGTGGCGGGCCTGGTGGTACTTCGCGAGCCGAATCGCGCCGCCAAACTGTCCGTGTGTGTGGTCGTGCCGAGTGTCTTCGTGATCGCTGTCGCGGCGATTTCGCTGGTACGGCCGATCTTCGTCGCCAGATACTTGGCGCCGGCACTTCCGATGTTGGCGATGGCCGCCGCAGCCGGCTACACACAGCTCGCCCGCCGGCTGTTGTCGTCTCGTCGCTCGATCGCTGTGCCCGTGCTGATCTGTTGCGCAGTTCTGGTGCTCTTCATCGTCGACGGACCCTTCAGCGATGACGCGACCGGCCGAAACGATGCTCGAAGTGCGGTGGCTTGGATGTCCGAGAGAGCGACACCCGATGACCGAGTTGCGATCGGAATCGAGTCTCTGACCAACATCGGTGTGCTGCACTACACCGACCGGTCATCGGTTCGTGACCCAGGGCGCTTGGCGACAGCCGATGACACCCTGTACCCACTGCGGCGCCCGGCGCTGGGGTATATCGACGAACTTGCCGGCGCAGAACGCATGTTTCTGTTCCTCGAGCCCCCCGCCCCGATCGAGCGGTCGCTGCTCGAGTACGCCGAGTCCCTCGACGTGATCGAGCTCGCCGACTTCGGTTCGCTGCGTGTCGTGCTGCTCCAAATCGATACCGGTGGCGACAGCTAGATCGCTGCACAGGCTTGAAGGCCAGGCCCAACAAGGTGATTGTCGCCCAATCGGAATCTATTCCCGCGGGCGCCAGGCGCGAAGACGTCGAACGGCACTCCTCACTCGCGCCAGCCGCCCGGCGATCATTGTCCGAAAGAAGTTGCGGTCGTGTTCGTAATCGGCGAGCAGCAGTGCGGGCTCGTCGAGATTGGTGACATCGATCTCGCACTGTCGATTCTCGGTGACCGATGGTTTCGGCCGGGTGGTGTGTGCAGCGCGGGCGTCGCCGACACCGATGTTCCGAACGAGGTTGCGTGACGGTTGGACGGCGAGCCCCTGACGCGACAGCAACGCATAGCTCCACGAGAAATCCCAGGTATCGAGGTGACCCTTGGAAACTTGATCCCATCTCTGCACGAAGTAGTCGCGCTCCTCGTTCGAGGTGAATGCCGCACGCAGAGCTCGCCGGTGCGACGACGTCATCGCAGGGAGGTCTTCGGGGTAGTGCGCCCACGCCCTCCGCCAGGTTGCCCACCCCCACACCGCTGGGAACTGCGAGAAGCGGTAGCCGCCGTCGCCTGGTTCATGGCAGTACCCCGAGATGTGCATCACGCGTGGTTCGTCGCGGTAGCGCTCGAGCATCTCGTCGCAGAACTCGAAGAAGCTGGCGCTGGGAATGCAGTCGTCCTCGATGATGATTCCCTCGGACTCGTGGGAGAGAAACCACGAGATGCCCTCCTCGACAGCGCGTTTGCACCCGAGGTTCCGGTCGCGAAACAGCGTCGCCACCTCGACCGCCCCATCGGCTGCGGAGACCACTGCTCTCTGGGTCGCGGCGACGACTTCGGCCTCGGCGGGGTCTCTCGGGCCATCGCACGCGACGTAGAGTTTCGACGGCCGGTTGCGGATGATTGCTTGTGCGCTCGCTGCTGTGAAATCCGGCCGATTGAAGACAAGAAATAGCACTGGCGAACGAGTCACTCCGAGTGAACCTAGTCGTTGGGCTTGCTGTGGCAATCTCTTCGGGTGTATCGATCGTCGAGAGTCCCGCACCGTTTGAAGCGATTTGTGCCGCCGGTGTTGCTGAGGTATCGCACCGCCTGGCTGGCGTGCCGGAACCTTCTCAAGCATCAGGGCCTGTACCGCACGGTTCGATCCGGACGTCCGGTTCGTCGCGACGGAAGCCCGATTCCATGGTTCACGTTCCCCGCCATCGAGTTTCTGGATCAGTTCGACTTCAGCGAGGCCGACGCCTTCGAGTACGGCTCGGGCAACTCCACCCTGTACTGGCAAGCCCGCGTCGGATCGCTGGTGTCGATCGAGGACGACGCTGAGTGGTTCGAGGAAGTAAGCGCCGGGACGAACTCTGATCTCGTCGACTATCGGATGATCTCCGATCCGGAAGCGTACGTGGCGTCGATCGTCGGTGGCTCCTACGACCTCATCATCATCGACGGTTCCCATCGAGAGCGTTGCGTCGACCCGGCGGCCGATGCCTTGAAGGCCGGGGGGATGATCGTTTTCGACAACGCCGACTGGTTTCCAGGTGCGGCGGCCGTTTTGCGTTCGCGCGGATTGATCGAGATTGATTTCGCCGGGATTGCTCCGCTCAACGCATACACCTCGACAACGTCGCTGTTCCTGCACCCTGGTATCAATCTTCGTCCGAGAGGCCCCCAGCCGAGGGTCGGAGCAGGCGGCATGCCCGAGAACGTGAGATCGCCGAGCTAGTGCCGTGACCGTGAACGTCTGTGGTGATCGCGTCGAGTCAGGTTTGATGCTCGCAAGGCGGTGCGACGATCTACTGACCTTGCCCAAATATGAGGAGCAGCAACGCAGCGAGCGCCGAAGCTGGCCGGCGAAACAGGGCAAACGTTTGCGGTTGCGGCACTAGATCATCAGACGATGGTTCGGTCGGTTATCGGGTCGATCTGATTGCTCGGCGGGCAGCGAGCCACAACGGGATCGGCCCGAACAGTGACGAAACTGCAAACGCCATCACGGCGCCGTCCGCCTGCCACCCGATCGCTCCGGTCGTGGTGCTCGCCATCACCACGACGGCGATCAGCACGTGGGCTCGCAACGACTCGGTCACGTGCGAGCTGGAACGGAGCAGGTTGATGGCCCCGGTCGATATTGCAGACGAGAAGATCGCCAGACCAACGAATGGGAGATACGTCCGCGATCCGTCCCACGTGAAGCCGAAGACCCTGGTTCCGACGTTCCGAGGCACGAGCCAGACAATGAGGAACCAACCGGCTACGCCGATCGCGTTGAGAGCGGTCTGTCGAATCCCGCGAGTGAAAATCGGCTCGCCGCGCGAGTGGGCGCGGACAAGAATCGGCTGAAGGTACATCGTCGATGTCGCGAACAGGATCACGAGCGGTCCCATGAGCACCTGGGCCCCACGGACCGAGCCGATGCCCTCGACATCGCCGGTCATCCCGACGATCACTGTGAGCATCACGATGCTCGACATCATGAACACGACGTACTCTGCGCTGATTCTGGACGCGAGCTCCTTCGCCACCTTGATCCAGCGGCCCGCCGCTTGAGTCTGAAGTCGGGCTCCGGTCTGTGAGAGCCCCAGGATGACGCACGGCACAGCTCCGCCGGCCCAGGCAAACATCGCCAGCGAGATCGAATCGGTATCCGTTCTTCGCAAAACCATCAGACAGGAGGTTGCGACAGCGAACCAAAGCAGATCGTTGATGAACGCCGACCGCGCCCGGCGCTGCGCCAAAAGCGTGTACCGGAGCGAATCCTGGAGCAGGAGAGCAGGGAGGAAGATCGCCACCGACCACATCGCGACACGGACCTCGCCCCCAATCAAGCCACCGATCACAAAGACGACCAATCCAGCGCCGATGCCAGCCAGCCCGGCGAATGTTGCGCAGCCCGATGCCAAATCACCCGGGTCCAGTCCCGCCCGTGGGGCGAGCAACATCATCACGTCGCCGCCCCAGGTGCGAACCGCAGTGAGCATCACGATGAACGCTGTGTAGGCGATCGCCCAGGCACCGAAATCCTTGGCGACGAGCAGCCCGCCGGCGAGCGCCGAGCCGCCGAAGTTCGTGGCGCTCGACACGATCTGATCGAGCCCAACCCATAGCTTCTGACCGTCGGCGGGGTTTGTCGAGCGCGTCCGTGCCGCACGTGACGTCAAGTCTCGATGCTGTTCGCTTCTCCGAATCCGAACATCGTACGCAATCGACTCGGTACTACCGGGCACCGCTCGGTGGCGATTTGTGCAGGTCCAGATGCCTGCGATCCTGCCCGGAAAGGGACCTCGTCGCTCGGGGTTGTGAGCTTCGGAAAGGCACGTAAATGGCTACAGTCGCACGCGTGGCCGATCATTCTTGTTCGCTGTGCGGAACTCCGTCGGCGGGCCCGTGGTACGAACTCCCGAGAGGTCTCATACGCAGATGCTGCAATCCGTCCTGTGGGCTCGGATTCCTGGAGACCCAGCCAGACGATGTGGAACTCGGCCGCTACTACGACGAGTATTACTATCCGGAGCACGGCGGCGGTGGAGTCTTCGAGAACTCGACGCCCTCCAAGCTGGTGCAGCACTTCGCGGCGCTCGATGATCGGGTCGGGCTGCGGGGCAAGGCGGTTCTCGACTATGGCTGCGGAGTCGGCAACTTCTTGGAAGTCGCCAGCGCATCTGGGGCCGAGCCGGTCGGTTCCGAATACGACGATGTTGCAAGGCGTGAAGCCCAGGCCAAGCGGTTTCGTGTCGTCAAGACGATCGACGAGCTTGAACCGGAAATGTTCGACTTCGTCTACATGAACGACGTGATCGAGCATCTGCGCGACCCGGTTGCCGATCTTGGCGAGATCCGCCGGCGTCTCAAGCCCGACGGGGTGCTGTTTGTAGTGACAATGAACATGCGAGGAATCAAGCCGCGCCTGCGCGGCAAGAAGTGGGATGTCGTCACGAACCCGACCCATCTCTGGTTCTACGACGAGACGTCGCTGGCGGCCACGCTTCACAAGTCGGGATACGAGAACCTCGAGGTGCAGCGTTGGCCCGTGCATTTCGACCACCATCGTGGTGCCCGTCGGATGCTTCAGACGGTGCTGCAGCGTCGTGGACTCGATGCCTCACTCCGGATGCTCGCCCGGCCCGGAAACTGCTGATCGAATGCGGCTCGGAATCAGCGCCGAATTCGTCCGGCCGGGTGTGGTCGGCGGAACCGAGCAAGCGCTCCACAATCTCGTGGACGGAATCGATGCGGTCGCCGCCCCTGACGACCGCATAACGGTATTCGGCCGCGACAACTCAAGAAGCAGCTACACCAATGTCGGCTTCCGCGATCCTCCACGAACACACAACGTCCGGTTCGTGCAGGAGTCGCTGACGTTGCGGTCGGTTGGTGCGGACTTCGATGTGTGCTACTACCCGAACTATTTCACCCCGCCGGTGCCGACCCGTTGCCGCCTGGTCACCACGATTCCGGACCTCCAGTTTCGTCATCTGCCCGAGAACTTCTCTCGACAGAAACGATTGTGGCAGCGATGGGCGCACGGGTCGACGTTGCGTCGAGCCGACGTGGTCGCCGTCTACAGCGAGTTCGTCCGCTCCGACATCCTCAGCCACCACGGCGATCGGCACGCCGACAAGCTAAGGGTGCTTCGAATACCGGTCTCGTGGGACCGGTTCGAAAGTGCGCACCGATCCTCCCCCGATCGCCCTTATGTCCTGAGCGTTGCCAGCCACTACCGCCACAAGAACCTGGGGACACTCGTGCGGGCGTTTCGGGCGGTCCATGCGGAGTATCCCGATCTCGAGTTGGTGCTCGTCGGCCAGCTCGGCCGAAATCTGATCGGCGTCCGCCACGCCGATGACATCGCGGCCGTCATCGATGATGCAGGGCTCGCCGGCGTAGTGCGATCGACGGGCTACATCAGCGAGCACGAGCTCGGCGAGTTGTATCGCAATGCGGAGCTGTTCGTGTACCCATCGATCTTCGAGGGCTTCGGATTGCCGCCCGTCGAGGCACTTGGATTCGGACTGCCGGTGGTGACGACGGGAATGACGTCGATCCCCGAAGCGACACTGGGTCTCGCCCACTACGTCGACGATCCATTCGACACGGACGAACTGGCGAGCGCGATGATCGCCGAGTTGCATTCCCCGAGCCCTCCGACCGAAGAGCAGGTTCGCCGAGTTCGAGAGCACTACGACCCGCGGGCTGTCGCTGGTGAGTTCCTCGAGATTGCGCGCCGGTTGGTCTGAGGGATCCCTCAGCTTCGACGGTCCCGCCACAGCAGGCGGAGGAACTTGGCGTTGTAGATGAGATACCGCTTCCAGAGTCGGCCGGGCTCCCTGAGTAGCCGATAGAACCATTCCATCCCGATCCGCATCACCCACCGCGGTGCTTGCGACTTCGTGCCGGCGATGAAGTCGAACGCTGCTCCGACGGCGACGAATGTCCTGTCGCTGATCGCCGACATGCGACGCACCAGCAGATCCTGCTTCGGGGTACCCATCCCGACCCACACCAGATCGGCACCCAGGGCCTCGGCGCGCCGCACTGATTCTGAGATTTCATCATCGCCGAGCTCGCCGAACGATGGTGATTCGGTGCCGACGACGGTCGCCGCGGGCCACCTCCGGCCGATCGCGGCCTCGAGCTCTGCGAGCACCTCGGGCGTGCTGCCGTACAGATAGTGGCGCGTGCCGCGCTGCTGGCCGATCTGGAGCACACGCTCCATCAGGTCGGGGCCATACACCCGCTCGGCCCCCGAGATGCCCTTGCGACGAGCCCACCAGATCAGCGGTGTGCCATCGGGCAAATTGGCGGCGGCGAGTTTGAGCGCGTTGGCGATGTCGGTTTGTTCGTCTGCGAGTGCGAGCGTGTAGGCATTGCATAGATGCACTCCACCTCGTAGCTCACCTCGGGCGATCGCTGACGCAGCGTCGCTGAGGGTTACGAAGTCGATCGTTGCCGGTCCGACGGCTAATCGCTGGTGGCTCTCGTCATCCCACATCGCAGCGTGACCGTACCGCGGCACCGACGGGCGTGGGCACGATCGATCAGCTCAGGTGACGAACCGCGGCGCCGGTCCAGCGCGGGATCTCGTCGAGGCGAGCGATCTCGGTGGCGGTCGTCATCGCCAGAATCGTGCGATACGCGATCCACACGTCGAGTCGCAACGTCCAGTTCCGCACATAGTGCAGATCGAACTCGGGAGACTCGCCGATCAGTCGGCGTGCCGACGTGGAGACCTGCCACAGACCGGTACAGCCGGGCTTGACCGCCAGTCGCTCGGCCACGAACTGTTGGTCGAACGATGCACTCAGCGTCGGCATCTCCGGTCGCGGGCCGACCAAGCTCATCTTGCCGGTGAGCACCAGCCACAGTTGGGGGAACTCGTCGAGGTGGCGATAGCGGGCGACAGACGCGAACTTCGGGAGATCGAGCGACTGCAGCTGGTATTTGTCGGCGGCCTCGGGAGCGATGCGAGGCAACGTGCGGATCTTCCAGAACTTGAAGACCCCTCCGCCGTGTCCCAAGCGAGGCTGCGTGAACACTGGCGACCTTCGGTAGCGGACGGCCGAGAGCGCACCGAGACCTACCGTGGCCGGCGTCGTGAGCAACGCCGCCGGAAGGGCGAAAGCGAGATCGAAGAGCCGTTTACGCACGGGCGTACGACGCTTGGCGACCTTGATCGCTGCAATCGTCAGCATCGCGTCCAGGTCGGCCGTTTGCTGGGTTGAGGCTGGTAGTCCGCTCAGGGTGTCAGTAGTCACTTGGGTTCCGAAGGTCGCGTGTCGTGCCTGTTCTTCGGCAAACTTTGACTCGGCTTGAGTTTCGATTCGAGAAAATCACCAAGTTTCCTCGCTTCACCGCCGCGCCGAGCAGCCTACTGCAAAGTTTGGAGCACCGCTAGCAGGTCTTCTTGACCGATCTCGCCAACATGCTTGCCAAAAACCCAGATGACGGCCAGATCTGGATGTTTCATTTGCGTTCAGTTCACAGAAAAGCTATTATGATTCACGTGTTCTTGACGTTATGAAGGCGGGAACTGACGGACATGAATGGCGGGATGATCATGATGACGAAGCAGCACGACGAAGGGTTCACTCTCATTGAAGTGTTGCTCGTCATTGTGGTCTTGGGAATTCTCGCGACCGTTGTGGTTGTCTCGGTCGGCGGCTTAAGCACCGGCGCGAATGACTCCGGGTGCAAGTCCGATGCTCACATTTTGGCCACCGCCGCCGAGGCCTATTTCGCCCAGCGGGAGACACAAGTGATCCCGGCTGCTGATGCCGGTTCCGACGGCGTCGAGAAGACACTCGTCGCCGAAGGCCTCATCCGGTCACCATCGACGCTTCACGATCTCGACACCAACGGGGCGCTGAAGCAGGCCGCCGGATCTCCGTGCACGGTTTGAGGGATTCGTGAAAGACTGGCCTGGCGATGACCGCTCCACCCGCAACACCTGAATCGGTGGGCGACAGCCAATCCGACGGCGAACCCTTCCTGCCGCCGTCAACGCCGCTGGTTTCGTCGACGCCGGCGGCACCCGCGTGGGGGAACTCGCCGGCGGACTCGCCCGACGCACCGGTGCTGCCGGGCTCACAGCAGGTTGCAGCTGTGCTGCCTGTAGCGGAACCCGCCGCCTTTGACGCCAAGGCGATGATCGAGTCGCAGAAGCATGTTGTGCAGGCTCCCGTCTACGGAGCGATTCCGATCGGCACGCTGGACAGCGTTGCTGCCGCCGAGGCGTTGCGCGTCGAGGCGCAACGCAAGTGGCGGCGCAACCGGACGATCGTTCGGCTGATCGCGCTCGTCACACTGGGCGGCGTCGGAACCGCCGGATGGTTCGGTTATCAGGCCTTTCAGGCCGACCAGGACCAACTCGATGCCGATCGCGAGGCAGCCCAGGCCGACGGCAGTGCTGGGGCGCCGGGAGCTCTCACTCCGCTCGGCAACCAGCAGGGCGTGATCGACGCTGTCGAAGACGCCAACTCGGGTGTCAGCGCTGGAGCCGGCGGCCTGGTCGGTGCCGTGGACGACGCCCGCGCAGCGGTTGAAGAGATCAATCGAACAGAAGCCGTGGACGATTCGTCAGTGCCGGTCGGGTTCGCCCTTGTCGACGTCCGTCCTGAGCCGGTCGTCAGGCTCGGAACGCGCCTCGAGAGTCTCGGCGGTTACGAGCGTCACGTCATCGACACACGACAACTCGCTTCCGACAGCCCCGCCGAGTACGCTCGATTCGTCGCTCTGATGCAGGCCCTGACGCAGGTCGATCCCGAAGCGATCACGTTCGATGTCCTGCCGGCGATGGCGCCCGGCGAAATCGGGTTTGCGATCGCCCGTGACGGTGACCGGGTGATCCAGGCCATCATCGCCAGCGCCGACCCGCCGATCCACGTCGACTACGCCCCCTGAGTTGGGAGATGTGCCAGGCACATCTCCCAACTCCACTCAGTATTCAGCGGCTAGGCGCAGTACTTCGGCCTCGTCGAAGGCGCCGAGCCATCCGGCGAGCACCTCGCCGTCGGGGCTCAGCAGTGCCGCTGCGGGCTGGCTGCGAATCCCGAACACCTGCCACGAGATGAACGTTTCATCCCAATACATCGGGAAGCTGACCGTGCCACCCTTCTCGATGAAATCGATCGCCAGGTCGGTGTTGTCCTGGGTGCCCAACCCGATCATCTTGACCTTGTCTCCGTGCTCTCGAGCAAACTGCTCGACGTCGGGGGCTTCCCTACGGCAATACGGTCAATGAGGCGCCCAGAACCACACCAAGAGTGGCTTGTCGGCCGGCAACTCGTTCTTGAGTTGCACCCAGCCACCCTCGCCGTTGAGCTGTCGAACGGCGATTTCCGGCAACGGGCTCGAGACAGCGGCTTCAGGGCTGACGGCGAGTTCTGGCACCGGTCCCGGCGCTGGATCGGGCAGCACCAAACCGTCTGCCGGGTTTGACTCGCCGCCGGCACCGCCACAGGCGGCCAACAGCAATCCCGCTGCGAGCGCGACAGAGCTGATCCGTTTCATCACGGATCGCGAAACCCACTCCGCAAGCAGTCGTATTCCCGCCGAGTCATCAGCTTTCGGTGAAAATTCAAGACTCTCTCAAGACCCCCCACATTCGGTGAGCGAGGGCGCGCCCGCAGTCGAGCCGCTTGAGGAATCTTCGGTGCCTCTTGACCCACAAGTACGCGAAGTTCCTGCAAACTCAAAGTCAGAGGACGGGCGGCTCAACGACATTCGGCTGGGGAAAGATGACATGACGACGAGAGACCACCAACGGATCGAACGGGGATACACATTGACGAAGATGCCACTGCGCGTGGCGGATCCCGCCCTACGGGTCACAGACCAAATCCCTGAGACCGGATTCGATCGCTCGCTTCATTCGCCCAGCATCACCACCCAGGAGAACTCGTCATGCTGAATCCGTTCAAGCGCAACCAGGCCCACAAGCCTGAGATCGATGCCGGCCCATTGACCACTCGTCAGGACCTGCAGATCCGCAACCTGCTCGACTGCCCGAACCTTCGCCATGCGCTGGGCCTCGACGTCGACTCCGAACTGGCCGAACGCTCCGTCGCCTGAGTAACGGAAAGGTGTCAGACACCATTCCGTTACGCGTTGGCGGCGAGATCGAGCACTTCGTCGATCGGGAACATGCCGAGCCAGCCGCCGAGCAACTCACCTGTCGGAGACAACAGCGCCGCCGCCGGTTGGCTCCTGACGCCGAACGCCGTCCACGAGACGAAGGTCTCGTCCCAGTACATCGGGAACGAGTAGGTCTCGTATGTCACGACGAAATCGGCCGCCTGATCGCCGTTGTCTTGTGTACCGACGCCGATCACCCTGACCTGATCTGCATGCTCTCGAGCAAACTGCTCGACGTCGGGGGCTTCCTGACGACAATAGGGTCAATGCGGTGCCCAGAACCACACCAACAGTGGTTGGTCACTCGGTAGCTCGTTGCGCAGGTTCACCCATCCGCCGTTGCAGTTGATCCGGCGCACGGCCAGGTCGGGGAGTGGGCTATCAATCGATTCAGCCCGCACCTCGATCAGAGGAGAAGGCCCGTCGGCGGCCGCCGCCGGCATCGGAGAGTTGTCGGCCGAACAACCGTCGTCGGGCCACGCCATCGTCGGGTCGTCGTCGGCCGGCTCGGAGGCTGGTTCCGGTAACGACGTCGGCTCAACCGCCGCCGACTCGTCGAGCGAGCCGTCGGCTGATCCCTCGCCGGCCACGCCATCGTCGGTCGGGACATCGTCGATCAGGGGAAGCTCAGGATCGTCTTTGGAATCGCTGGCAGTCGGGGATTGGGCTGGTTGCGACTCCTGCGCTTGGGTGGCCGGAACCGGCGGCGCAGCGACCGGTGCGTCGTTTGCGCCCGATCCACACGCCGCCGCGAGCATCGAGGCGACGGCGATCGTCGCTGAGATCCGGCCAGCTCGCATCGCACCACTGTGCCACCTGGAACGGCGAGTTGGCGGTCGGTTCGAGAAACTTCCAGCGCTGCTCGAGCTGCCTGGGCTGTGCGGTTAGGGGCTGATCTGGGTTTCGTACGTTACCGCAGGTGCCTGGCACCTGCGGTAACGCTGTGTCAGCCGGGCGGGGTGGCGGGGATAGGGGAGTGGCTGGCGGTGACCAGCGACTGCCACACCTCGGCGTCCTCGTAACCGAGCGCCCACAGGGCGACGCCGCCCCAGCCGGCGCGTCGGGCGATCTCGACGCGGGCGGCCACACCCTCGGCGTCTACCCATCCGACCGTGCGGTTCTGCACGCAGGCGGTCGTGCCATCGTCGACCGTCAGCGAATAGGCGAAACTCCACTCCCCAGTCGCCGGGTCGAAGGCAGGAACGCCGCCTCGCCGGGCTGCCAGATCCTCGACCGAGCGCGCCGTTACCCCGGTGCGTCCCTCCGCCGACGCCGGACACACGCCTGCCGTCGACACGACCCAGTTCGTGCCATAGGACGGCACGCCCAGCACGAGCTTGTGGTGGTACCGCTCGGGGACTGCGATCGACGTGCCGTCGACCGAGTCCTGTACCCAAGTGAGCGGAGCGATCGGGCCCGGCTCTGCAACAGAATAGTCGTAGGCCATGATTCGGATCGCGTCGACGTGTTCAGCGATCGCCCCGTGGTCGTACACCCAATAACCGCGGTCGCCGGTGGCCGCAACGTCATATACCGGCGGGATGCTGACGGTCAGGGTGCGGCCGTCATCGTGCAACTCGCCGCCCAGCTCGGCGACGAAGGCGACCCAGTTCGGGCTGGTCGTCGCCCACGTCGCTGAGCCGTCGGCGAACGCGAACTGCTCGTAGTCGAGGTCGATCCCATCGGCGTCGAGCCGCTCGGCGAACTCGACGATCGCCGCCACATGCTGTGTGCGAGACGCCGGGTCGGCGAGGATCGCCGCCATCACGCCGGCGGACGTTTCGTCTCGGATCGACGGCACGATCCGAACCGACGAGTTCCTCGCTCGTGCCAAGAAGCCGTCGGCGAGTTGTAGCGACGAGTGCTCGTCGATTGCGATCGAGCTCACACCCCGAGCTCCGAACCAGAACGGTGACACCTCCCGCAACTCTGAGAAGCGATCCTCGACGTCGCCCAACGTGTCGACCAGGGTCCAGTATGGGGCCCACACATCGATCGCCACTGCACCCGGCGGCAAGGGAGGTGGACCGTCATCTTCGCCTCGGGTCGCGGCGAACCCGATCACCGCCGCGAGGGTTATCAGCACGGCGATCACCAGCATCGGGCGTCGGCCGAATTGCAGCCCGCCGCGACCGGTGGCGCCGACAGGTGGATCCCGAAACAGCAGATCGTCGACCCGAAGATCGCCTAGCGAGTCGATCAACGTCAGCCCCGGCTCGGGTTCGAGGGCGACGATGTTCGGCACGCCGATCACCCGGCAGCCAGCCTGCAATGCCGAGCGTACCCCGGTCGGTGAGTCCTCGATCGCCACGCAATCCTGCGGGTCGGCGCCGCATGCAGCGGCGCCCCGCAGGTACGGCTCGGGATCGGGTTTGCCCTTTCCCTCGGGGACCTCGTCGCCGGTGATCGCGGCTACGAACGACCGATCGGGCAGCGCAGCAATGACCGGGTCGACGAACCGCCGCCACGACATCGTGACCAGGGCGCACGGCACCCCGGCCCGGTTGAGATCGTCGAGCAGTTCACGGGCGCCGGGCTGCCACGGGATGCGGCGATGTAATCGGGCGATCACACCGTCGAGCAGACGGTTGACGATCTGCTCGGCCGGCAGGTCGACATGCCCGTGCTCTTGCATGTACGCAGCCGCGTCGACCAGAGCGAAACCCACCATTGCGTGCGCACGATGGTCCGGCCACACGTGCCCGAACTCCTCCACAAGATCGCGTTCGGATGCGAACCAGTACGGCTCGGTATCGACGAGCGTGCCGTCCATATCCCACAGCACCGCTGCGGGAAGTTGGCCGTGCGCGGCGTTGTCGTCCGAGCTCACTCCTGAACGAGTTCGATGAGGGTGCCGAAGCTGCCCTTCGGGTGCACGAACGCCACGGTCGTGCCTCGGCTACCCGGACGTGGCGCCTTGTCGATCGGCGTCGCCCCGGCTGCGGTCATCGCCTCGAGCGCGGCGGCACAATCGTCGACCCGGTAGCCAATATGGTGGAGGCCCTCGCCACGCTTCTCGATCGAGCGGGCGATCGGTGAATCGTCGCGGGTGGCGGCGGTCAGCTGGATATAGCTATCGGCCACTTTCACGAGCGCTTCCTCGACACCATCGGTCTCGACGATCTCGCGATGATGCACTTCGGCGCCGAACGCCCGCTGGTAGTAGTCGATCGCCGCTTCGAGGTCGCGAACGGCGATCGCGATGTGATCGATCTCGGTAAGGATCATGCCCCCATTGTGCCGCCCCCAACCCGGTTCTGGTCGTCAAGCTGCCGACGCGGTGCGGCCGTCGCGACCGGAACGGCGTGGGGGTGGGGGCGGGGCTAGGGCTTGGTGCGGAAGCGGGTGATCTTGTCTTCGCCGATCCGGTCACGCTTTTCGGGGTCGTCGATGCCGAGGCCCTCTTCGGGCGACAGGCACAGAACGCCGAGCTTGCCCTCTGCCTGATTGCGGTGCACGGCGAGGGCAGCCTCGCCGACCCGGTCCAGGCTGTAAACGTCGGACAGCAGCGGATGGATCTTGCCCTGGTTGATCAGTTTGTTCGCCGCCCATGCCTCCGAATAGTTGGCGAAGTGAGAGGAGAGCAGCCTCTTGAGCTTCATCCAGAAGTGGCGGTTGTCGAACTCGACCATGTATCCCGACGTGGCGGCGCAGGTGACGACGGTGCCGCCGCGCTTGACGGCGAAAATCGATGCTCCCATCGTTGCGCGGCCGGGATGCTCGAACACGATGTCGGGGTCCTCGCCGACCAACTCACGGACCTTCTTGCCGAACCGGCGCCACTCGCCCTCGTCCTGTGTGTTCTCGTCGGACCAGAACTGGTACCCCTCGGCACGCCGGTCGATCACGGCCTCGCAGCCCATCGAATTCAACAGGGCGGCCCGCTCGGGCGACGACACAACGCCGACCGGGGTGCCGCCACCGTTGAGCACGTACTGGATCGCGTAACCCCCGATGCCGCCGGTGGCGCCCCACACGAGCACGGTGTCACCCTGTTTCATGCGCGCCGCATTGTCGCCGACCAACATGCGATACGAGGTCGAGTTGCACAGCGCGTTGACGGCTGATTCCTCCCACGTCAGGTGGGTCGGTTTCGGCATCAACTGATTGGCCTTCACGACCGACAGGTCGGCCAGGCCGCCATAGTTGGTCTCGAACCCCCAGATCCGTTGGTTGGAAGCCAGCATCGAGTCGTTGTGGGCGCTCGGGTCCTGATCATCGACATGGTTGCAGTGCACGGTGACTCGGTCGCCCGGCTTCCAGTTGCGGACCTCAGCGCCGACCTTCAGCACGACGCCAGAAGCGTCCGAGCCGATCACATGGAATGGTTGGCTGTGACGCTTGGCAGATTCGGACTCGCGAGCGAGCCGATCGAGAAAGCCGAACGTCGGCAACGGTTCGAAGATCGATGTCCAGACAGTGTTGAAGTTGATCGAACTCGCCATAACGGCGATGTAGACCTCGTCGTGTTCGAGTTCGGGCGTGGGCACCTCGCCGACACGGATCGACTTTCTCGGGTCCTTCTCGTTCGATTCGACCCCTTCGAACATGCCCACGTCCTGGCGGCGGACGAATGCCGCCCTATACGACACGGGAATTGGGAGGCTGGCGATCTCGTCGCCCGACGCTCCGGCCTGGATCGCTTCGAGGATCTGCTTCATGCCGCAACGCTAACCAGCGGTAACGGCGGTGTCGAAGCGAACCGGTGTCGAGATGTATGAGCATGGCCGGGTGGGGAACCCGTCGCGGCGAGTTGCACCCGAGCGCGTCGTCGACCTCTGCTGTGACGACCTCTGTCGGGGTCCTCGACGACGGCCGTCGTAACCCTGCTGATCGGAGTCGCCCGAGTTCCCGATCGAAAACTGGGTATTACCTCGCGGTAGCGTTGCGGTATGTCTGGATCCGTGATTGTCGCCGGTGCTCGCACTCCCATTGGGAAGATGTCGGGCGCTCTCTCATCTCTGTCTGCAGCCGATCTCGGCGGTATCGCGATCGCCGAGGCGCTGAGGCGAGCCGGGGTCTCGCCCGAGCAGGTCGATCACGTGATCATGGGCCAGGTCCTGATGGCCGGCCAAGGCCAGGTGCCGTCGCGCCAGGCGGCCGTCAAGGCCGGCATCCCGATGAACGTGCCGTCGGTCAACATCAACAAGGTCTGCCTTTCTGGTCTCAACTCGATTTATCTCGCCGACCAGATGATCCAATCGGGCGACGCCGAGATCGTGGTCGCCGGCGGCATGGAGTCGATGACCAACGCCCCATATATCGCCCAGGGTGCCCGTGGCGGTTTCCGCTACGGCAATACAGAACTCGAGGACGCGATCATCCGCGACGGTCTGTGGTGCGCTTTCGACTCGTGCCTGATGGGTCTCGGTACTGACCGTTACACCGGTGACACGATCTCTCGCACCGAGATGGATGAAGTGTCAGCGGCCTCCCACGAGCGTGCCGCTACGGCGATTAAGGACGGCCTACTCGCGGAGGAGATTGTTCCGGTCTCGATTCCACAGCGCAGGGGCGAACCGATCTTGGTCGAGCACGATGAGGGTGTCCGCCCTGGCACTACCGCCGAGAGCCTGGGCAAGCTGCGTCCGGCGTTCGATCCCGACGGCACGATCACCGCTGGTAACGCTTCACAGCTCAGCGACGGCGGCTCTGCCGTGATCGTGATGTCAAAGGCGGCGGCCGCCGCAACGGGTGTCGACCCGTTCGGTGAAGTCGTGAGCTACGGCATGGTTGCCGGCCCCGGTGATGCCTCGCTGCTGCCCCAGCCCGCCAACGCGATCACCAAAGCGCTCTCGAAGACCGATCTGACGCTCGGCGAGATCGACCTGTTCGAGCTCAACGAGGCGTTTGCGGCCGTCGGCATCGCATCGTCACGCCAACTCGGGATCAGCTTCGATGTCGTCAACGTCAACGGCGGAGCGATCGCTCTCGGACACCCGATCGGTACCAGCGGCAACCGTCTGGCATTGACGATGCTGCACGAGTTGCGTCGCCGCGGTGGCGGCACCGGAGCGGCAGCACTGTGTGGCGGCGGCGGCCAGGGCGATGCCATCATCTTGCGCACGCTCTGATTTCGCGAGCACCTGACCCATTTTGGCTTGACATCGTTCCGTCATATATGTAACGTAACTGACATATACGACGAGGCGTTCTCCTCAAGGGTTCATCAGTCGTAGAACGAGGCGTCATTCGATCCGAGCCGGCCCGTCCGCCCGCTGCCGACTCGGCCAGGATGGCGCCTCGTCCGCGCCCCCCACCGTTACTGCAGGTGCCAGGCACCTGGAGTAACGGTTAGTCGATGGGGCGGCGGCCTTCGAGTGCTCGACCGAGTGTGAGCTCGTCGGCGTACTCGAGATCTCCGCCGACCGGAAGCCCTGAGGCGATCCGGGTGACGCGCAGGCCGAGCGGCTTGAGAGCCCGTGCCAGGTACATCGCCGTGACCTCGCCTTCGGTGTTGGGGTTGGTGCAAACGATCACCTCCTCGACCTTTTCCGGGCCGAGCCGTGCCAGCAGCTCGCGAATCTTGAGCTGCTCGGGGCCGATTCCTTCGAGCGGGCTCATCGCCCCCAGCAACACGTGATAGCGGCCGCGGAACTCGCCCGTCCTCTCGATCGACACGATGTCACGTGACTCCTCGACGACACAGATGATCGACGAGTCGCGCCGGTCGTCGCTGCAGTAGCCGCACAGCTCAGCCTCGCTCACGTTGAAGCAGCGCTCGCAGAAACGAACCTTGTCCTTCGCCTCTCGGATCGCGTGGGCGAGACGGTTGGCGTCGTCAGTCGGGACCTTCAGGAGATGGAACGCGATCCGCTGCGCCGACTTCGGACCGATACCCGGCAGCCGCCCGAGCTCGTCGATCAAGGATTGAACGGGAGGTGTGTATGGACTGACCATGGTGCGACCGACTCAGTCGTCGGTGATCAGTTCGGAACCGGGGAACGCCTCGGCGAGCCGATCGATTGGGGTTTTCACCGACGCCGGCGGAGCATCGGTCAGATCGTGGAGGTCGACCTCGTCGTCGGGCGGGGGCTGGTATGCCGCAGGCTCTGGGGTGGCGACGGGGCGAGCGGGTTCGGATCGCGGCGCGGTCACAACGGCCGGGGCGGGCGCCGAGTCTGCGGGCGCAGTCGCGGTTGGGGTCGCACTCGCACTCGGACTCGGGGTCGCAGTCGGACTCGGGGTCTGGGTTGGGGTTGGGGTCTGGGTTGGGGCCGGAGTCTTCGTTGGCGTCGCATGTTCGTCGTGCAACCTGCCGCTGACCACGAACTCGATCGTGACCGTGCTGCCGACTGCCCGCGACAGCGCTGTTTCGACCGCAGAACGGTGTTCGTTGCACTTGGCACCGTGGGCCTCGTTGGGGACCCCGAACTGCCATGTGTCGCCGGTATTGCCAAGGAATGCACCTGCCGAATAGAGCGCTCGCACGAGCGGCTTTACCTGCGACTTGACCGAGCGCTCCCAGGCATCGATGACCGACATCGTGGGGCCGGGCGGCGGTTCGGTGGCCGCCGGCGCAGCCGGGACGGTCGCCGGGCGACTTGTCCCGCCGTCAGCCGCAGCTGGTTCGGTCTTCTTTGGGGCAGAGGGCGCCGACTCGTCAGCGGTTGAAGCAGCCCGCGGCGCAGGCCGGCGCGCTGCACCCCCCAACACGGCTCGACCGGTGGTCGGGTCCTTGGCGGGAGCCGCGGGCGCCGATGCAGCGCCAGGGCCGGCGGCTTTGAGCTGCTTGACGGCCTGTTCGAGTCGCTCGATGCGCGCCATCAGGGCATCGGTGTCGCTGCCCGATTGGTCGTGCGTGAGCTGCACCAGTGCGACCTCCACCAGAATCCGCGGGTCGGGCGCATGGCGCATCTCGACCAACGCCGACCCGAGTCGCTCGATAGCCCTGACCAGCCCAGCAGCACCGAGCTGCTGGGCTTGAGTGGCTATCGCGTCGAGCCGGTCGCGGGGCAACACGACCAGCTCGGGTGCCATCAGAGACAGGAACGCATTGCGCAGATGACGCACGATGTCTTCGGTCACGGTGCGCGGGTCGCGGCCGAGGTTCACGGCGTGACCGATCGCCGTTAGCGCCCGCCCCTGGTCGCGCTCGATCAACGCCGTGAGAAACTCGTCGAGGTCGATCACGTCGCTGACGTCGCCACCGGTCGATGCCAACAGCTCGAGTGCCGACAGCGTGTCGCGTGCGGAACCGCCACCTTGGATTAGCGCCGCCTCGAGCGCCAGCGGCGACAGATCGAGCCCGGCGTCCTCGGCGACCCACCTGGCATGGTCGGCCATCGTGTCGCCGGGCAGCAGGTGGAACTGCAGATGTTGGGTGCGCGACCTGATCGTGTCGCTCATCTTCTGCGGATCGGTGGTGGCGAGCACGAACACCACATGTGGTGGCGGTTCCTCGAGCGTCTTGAGCAAAGCCGCCTCGGCGGACTTCGACAACATGTGGACCTCGTCGAGGATGTACACCTTGTGTCGCCCCGGCGTGCCGAGCGACGCCTTCTCGACGAGATCGCGGATGGCGTCGACGCCATTGTTCGAAGCGGCGTCGAGCTCGTGTACGTCGTAGCTGGTGCCGCGCTCGACCGAGACGCACGAGACGCATTCGCAGCACGGTTCGCCCTCGACTACGTTTTGGCAGTTGAGCACCTTGGCCAGAATCCGGGCCGAGCTGGTCTTGCCGGTGCCGCGCGGCCCCGAGAACAGATAGGCCTGGCCCTCGCGCCCGGAGGCGACCGCGTCGCGCAATGCCCGCACCACATGATCCTGACCCTTGAGCTCGCTAAATCTGCGAGGTCGGTAGCGGCGATAGAGCGACTGGGTTGCCATCGATGCCGAGCCTACCTACCGGGTGCGCGCCGTCGGGAGAGCGGCCGAACCGAGCTCGCCTCGTGATGGTCACGACAGGTGTGTTGCGACGGCGTTGCGAAGTGATGTCAATCATCGGGTGGGTCGGATGGCTACCGTGGTCGATGTGGGTGTGCGAACCTTTGTTCCCTCACGCGCCGGCTCACGCTCGCGCCCGGCTACATCGACCCGACGGTCGATGATTCCGACGACCTCCGCTACGTGGGGCGGCACCGGGAACAAGTGGGTGCTCGGCCTCTTGGTCGCCGCCGTTGCGGCGCTACTGCCGAGTGGGGCCAACGCTCAGGACGCAAACTCGCTTAACTCGATCGACCCGGCCGATGGGACGTCGCTCGAGGTGTCGCCAGAACTGATCACGTTGTCGTTCAACCAGGAGTTGGCCAACGATGACGTGCCCAAGCTGAGCCTGGTGTGCAACAACTTGATCCAGGACGTCGGGCTCCCGAAGACCGACCTCGACGGTGTGATCGTCACGGTGACGATCAACACCCCGGTGCCGCGCGGGACTTGCTTCGTTTCGTGGTTCTTGGAGGATGCCCTCGGCGACACGATCGTACGCGGCAGCTCATCATTCGGTGTCGCCTCCGATCCGTCTGCGTTGACGGCCGAAACCGACACCACAACGACCAGTCCGTTCATACAGGTACCTGTCTCGCCGGCGACCGGTACCGATGACGCAGAGCAGAACCCGGGTGGCACCGGCGGCGCACTGTGGCTCGGCCGTGTGCTCTCGACGCTCGGCATCCTGGTCGTGTTCGGATCGTTGAGCCTGATCAGCATCGGTTGGCCCGAGGGCCCCGAGTACGTGGTCACGGTTCGGTTCCTGCGGGCCGTCTGGCTGCTTGCCTTGCTCGGAACGGTGCTGTATCTGGTCGCCTTCGCCGCCGAATTCAACGGCAGTTCGCTTGGGTCGGCGATCAGTCCGAGCGCCTGGCTCGACCTCAAGGACGCCGGCTGGCCCGGCCGCGGCGCGCTGCTGCGGATCGCCTTCGTAGCCGGCAGCGGTTGGGTGGCGATGCGACCCGAGCGAATCATCGACCCGCAGAGTGCGATGCTCGCCTGGGGTCTGCCAGGGGCGGCGCTGGTTACGGTCGCCCTCACTCGGGTCGATGGTCCGGCGGCCCCGATCGGTTTTCTGATCGGTGTCGCTCACGTGCTCGCGGTCGCCGTGTGGTTCGGTGGTGCAGCGTTGGTCGCCCGCGTGGTGCTGGCTGGGCCTGGCGAGGAGGACCTCGTTCAGGCCACCCGCGCTTTCGGTCGCGTCTCGGTGCCGGCGATGCTGGTCGCCGCTGTTACCGGTGTGATTCAGGTGATCCGCCTCGACGGTGGCGAGCTGTTCAGCAGCAGCCATGGACGCGTACTGCTGCTGAAGGTGATCGCCGTGGCGGCGATGCTGGCCGTGGCGCTCGCCGCCCGACAGCAGGTCACCTTGCGACTCGATCGTGCCCATGAGATGACCGTTCCGCTCGCCGACCGGTTCCGCCGCGCGTTCGGCGCCGAGGCGGCGCTCGGCGTGGTCGCCCTGGCCTTCAGTGGCTGGATGCTGACGCTCACACCGGCCCAGGTCGACCCGTACGCCTCAGAGAAGTACATTCCCGGTCTCGAGTACAACGATCCTGCATCCGGTCTCGAGGCCAAAGTGTTCATCGGCCCCGGCAAAGTGGGTCTCAACGGTCTCAAGGTCGAGGTCGAAAAGCCGGCTGAGGGCATCACCAATCTGACCCTCAGGTTCGTTCCGCCGGTCGGCTCGAACGCATTCATCGTGCAACAGGCGATCCCGTTGACAACCTGGGGCACGGCGATCCTCGAGACCGCTGACGGGTTGCCGTTCACGGTTCCGGGCACCTGGACACTCGAGTTGTCGGCTTCGACGACCACCGGGGTCTTGGAGAACGCGACCTACACGTTTGCCGTCACCGACACCGAGGGCGCCTTCGTTACGATCCCGCCCTCGGTCAGCACCGTTCCGGTCCAGGTCGAGCTGATCGACCAGGTGACCACCACCGCTCCGTTCGGAACTACCCCGCCGACAGCACCGCCGACGGTACCGACATCGTCGGTGGCTGCCACCGAACCCACCGGCTGATCACCGGTCAGCCTGACTCCGCCAACAGATCCTCGAATCGCACCGCCTCGGCGACGTCGAGCTGCTCGTACCGGCACGACTCGGGTGTTCGATCCGGCCTCCATCGCTGGAACTTCACCCCGTGCCGGAACCGGCCGCCTTCCAGCTGGCCAAATGTGACCTCGACGACCCGCTCGATTCTGAGCGGGACGAAAGACAAGTCCTTGTCGACGTTCCAGCGTGAGAACCCACCCGGCATCCGCTGCGTGCTGCGCGCTTGCGCCTCGGCCCAATCGCGCCACGGGTGTTCGTCGAGTGCATCGGTCGTCAGCGGCCCGAGTTCGTCGACCAGTTCGCGCCGGAACCTGACTGTGAACGCGGCGCACACGCCGACGTGGTGGAGCCGACCTTCGTCGTCGTACAACCCGAGCAGCAGTGAGCCGACTCCTTCGCCGTCCTTGTGGACGCGGAATCCTGCCACGGCGCACTCGGCGGTGCGTTCGTGCTTGACCTTGACCAGGCTGCGCTTGTCGGGGGTGTAGACCCCGTCGAGCCGCTTCGCCATCACACCGTCGAGCCCTGCACCCTCGAAACGCGTGAACCAGCGCTCGGCGATCTCGGGATCTGTGGTGGCGGGTGTGAGGTGGACGCCGTCGTTCGGGGCGAGGTGCCGCTCGAGCAGTTGGCGTCGGCGAGCGAAGGGTGTCGCGGTTAGATCGTCGTCGTCGAGCGCCAGCAGGTCGAAGGCGACGAACGACGCCGGGGTCCGCTCGGCAAGCATCCGGACCCGAGACTCGGCTGGGTGGATCCGCTGCTGGAGGGCGTCGAAGTCGAGACCCTTGCCTTCGGCCTGGACGACGACGATCTCGCCGTCGACGACGCAGCGGTCGGGGAGCGCGTTGGCCAGTACCGGAAGCAGCTCCGGGAAATACCGGTTGAACGGTTTCTGGTTGCGGCTGGCGAGTTGCAACTCGTCACCGTCGCGGAACGCGATGCAGCGGAAGCCGTCCCACTTCGGCTCGTAAAGCAGGCCGTCGTCGGTAGGAATCGTCCGTGTCAGCTTGGCCAACATCGGCTTGATCGGGGGCCGAATCGGGAGTCTCATCGAGTGATCCAGAAGTCGATCGCAGTCGAATCGAGCGATTCCATGCAGCAATAGTACGCCACCCCAAATAGTTGGGAGATGTGCCAGGCACAACTCCCAACTAGTCGATGTCGAAGCTGACTCCTTGGGCGAGTGGGAGTTGGCGGCTGTAGTTGATCGTGTTCGTCTGGCGCCGCATCTAGCCCCTCCAGGCGTCCGAACCCGACTCGCGTCCTCCACATGTTTCCTTCTCACCACCGAAGGCGCCACCGATCTCGGCGCCCGAAGGGCCGATCTTCACATGCGCGATCCCGCAGTCGATGCGGTCAGGCCGTTGCGTGGTCGGCAACAGCCTGACACGCGGCGGCGATGATCGACAGTGCCGTGTCTGCCTGCTCGGCAGTGACGACCAGTGGAGGAGCGAGGCGGATGCCACGCTCGCCGCACGTGAGCACCAGTAGGCCGCGTTCGAAGCACGCTCGCTCGAGTGCCTCGGCGGCGTCGTGGTCGCCGACGTCGAAGCCGATCATCAGCCCGCGGCCACGCACCCCAGTGATCAGTGGCTGGCCCTGCTGGAGCGACCGCAACCCCGCGAGCAGCTGATCGCCGCGCTCGGTGGCGTTGGCGGCAAGTTTGTCCTGCACCAGATCCAATGTGGCGATCGCTGCGGCGCAGGCGACCGGATTGCCGCCGAATGTCGAACCGTGCTTGCCTGGTGACCACCGCATGATCTGGTCGCGGGCGATCAGCGCCGCCAACGGCAACCCGCTCGCCAACCCCTTGCCGGCGGTGATGATGTCGGGCACCACCGCGTCGTACTCACACGCCCACGTCGTGCCGGTGCGACCGACTCCCGATTGGACCTCGTCCATCACGAGCAAGATGCCGTGCCGGTCGCACAGGTCGCGCAGTGATTGCAGCCACCCGGTGGGAGGAACGATGTACCCGCCCTCGCCCTGAATCGGCTCGACGAAGATGGCGGCGACATCGCCAGGCTCGGTCATCCGTCGGAACAGCACCTGCTCGATGTAGTCGGCACCCGTGAGTTCTCCGTCGAAGGCGAACGGGGCGTGATAGCTGCCGGGCGTGACGATGCCGAAACCACTGCGGTACTTGGCCTTTGACGACGTGAGTGACAGGCTGCCGAGTGAGCGTCCGTGGAATGCCCCGTAGAAAGCGATCACGTTCGGTCGGTTGGTGAAGTGGCGAGCGAGCTTGAGCGCACCCTCGACGGCCTCGGTGCCGGAGTTGGCGAGGAACACCCGCGACGGTCCCATTCCTGACGGGACGGTGGCCGCCAGTCGCTCGCACAGCTCGGCGTGGACCGGGTGGTAGAAGTCACTCGAGCAGTAGTGCAGGCAGGCGTCGACCTGGGCGTGGATAGCAGCGTTGACGACGGGGTGGGCATGGCCGGCGGCGTTGACGGCGATGCCGGCGTTGAAATCGAGGAAGCGGTTTCCGTCTACGTCCTCCAGCACGACACCCTCGCCGCGCTTGACCACGAGCGGATACACGCGGGTCAACGATGGACTCGAGACGCGCTCGTCCTGTTCGATAACGAGGCGGGCATTCGGGCCCGGCAGCGCGGTCGCGATGTGGGGGGCTACCAACGGTGCAGGCTTGTCGGTCAGACTCATCCCGACATCCTGGCAGAAATCCTCCGCCAAATCCTCCTAACTGGAACAAATCATCCAGAGTTGGGAGTTGTGCCAGGCACAACTCCCAACTGGCCGATGGGGGCATATGTGTCGTGAAGATCAATGCGATCGAGGTGCCAGAGGGCGCCGGCGCCGAACTCGAGCGTCGGTTTGCGGCACGCGCCGTGGTCGTTGATCAGCAGCTCGGTTTCAAGAACTGGCGCAACGGCCAGCCGTTCGCAGAAAAGCGTTACCGAGGGTGCCTGGCACCTGTGGTAACGGGCAGGGTGATCGAAACTGGTGTCGTGTCGACCGGCGATCGCTCGTAAGCTCCTTTACCCGTGGCATTGATCGTCCAGAAATACGGCGGCACTTCCGTTGCCGATCCCGACCGCATCAAGGCGGTCGCCGACAATGTTGTCTTCACCAAGAAGCGCGGTCACGACGTAATCGTCGTGGTGTCGGCGATGGGTAAGACCACCGATAATCTGATCGCCTTGGCCGAGTCGGTCTCGAAGACCCAATCAGGTCGCGAGATGGACATGTTGCTGACCACTGGCGAACGCCAGACGGCAGCCTTGATGACAATGGCGCTCGCCGACCGTGGGATCGACGCCATCAGCTTCACCGGAAGCCAGGTCGGCATCATCACCGACACTTCTCATCGCAAGGCCAAGATCATCGAAGTCAGAGGCGATCGTGTTCGCCAATCATTGGCCGAGGGCAAGGTGTGCGTGATCGCCGGATTCCAGGGTGTCAGCACCGAAAGGGAGATCACCACGATGGGCCGTGGGGCGACCGACTTGACCGCCTCGGCGCTCGCTCAGGCGTTAGGTGCCGACGCCTGCGAGATTTACACCGACGTGACCGGCGTGTTCACCGCCGATCCGCGGATCGTGCCCCAGGCACGCAAACTCACCAGGGTTCACTTCGACGAGATGCTCGAGATGGCCGGGGCAGGTTCGAAAGTGCTTGCCCTGCGCTCGGTCGAGTTCGCCCGCAATCATGACGTTCCACTCCACGTCCGGTCCGCGTTCACGTGGGAGCAGGGCACATGGGTCAGCAACGAGGAGCCAGCGATGGAAGATCCGATCATCTCCAGTGTCGTCACCGACATGACCGAGGCCAAGGTCACCGTGCTCGGTGTTCCCGACCGCCCTGGTATCTCGGCTGCCCTTTTCGAACCGCTCGCCGAGGCCAATGTCAACGTCGACATGATCGTCCAGAACACCTCGATCCACGGCAAGACCGACGTCAGCTTCACGATGCCGATGGCCGATATGGCACAGTCCGAATCGATCGTGCAGCGGGTGGCCGAGGAGATCGGCGCCGCCGGTGTCACCCACGACAACGACATCGCCAAGCTTTCGGTTGTAGGTGCCGGCATGAAGTCGTCGCCAGGGATCGCCGCCACGATGTTCCGGGTGCTCGCCGACGAGGGGGTCAACATCCAGATGATCTCGACCTCCACGATCCGGATCTCGGTGATCCTACCGGCGAGCGACATGGAGGCCGCCGCTCGCGCTCTGCACAGCGCATTCGGGCTCGATTCAGGCCAGCCATACTCGGCGCCATTGCCCGAACGCAAGTGACTTGACCCGGGCCGCCCGGGCTTACCGGCCGTAAGAACGCCACAGCTAGCGGATCTGTGCGGAGGAAAACGGGCGAAGTGTCGTTTCCGCTGAGATCTCTGGCACAATTCGGTTGATGCGACGTCGGAGCCAGTTGATTCCCTGGATGGCGGCCGGTCGCGTCTCGGAGAAGATGGTCAGCGGCGACGATGTGGTGCGCCGAACCGGGTGGGTGTTCAACAACGCCACCGGCGACGAGCTCACATTGGCCGAGTTCGTTGCGACCGGAGACGATGAGGTCCCTGCCTTTCTCGAAACGTTCGGCCTGCGCGACGCCGCGAATCAACAGCGCACTCTGGTCGAGATCGGCGCCGGAATCGGCCGTATGACCTGTGCTTTGACCCGCGAGTTCGGCACGGTGATCGCCGGCGACCTCGATCCGGGCTTCCTCGAACGCTGCTACGAAACTGTGGGCCGGTTCGGAAAGGTCGAACGGTTGCGCACGCTCGAGATCGCGGATGGCCGCACGCTCGACCTACCGCCCAACTCGGCCGATGTCGCCTTCAGCTACATCACGCTGCAGCATTGCAACGAAGACGATGCGCTCGAACTGGCCTCGGAGTCGGTTCGGGTGGTTCGTCCGGGGGGCAAGATCGTGCTCAACTTTCGTGGCCCAGCGATCAGCGATCCGTTTGTCATCCCGGCCGGTGCACTTGTGCGCAGCCTGTACCGAGTGCCCAAGGTTGGTGACTGGTTGTCGCGCCAGCGTGCGGTCACCCGGGTCGCCTGGCAGGCCTCGCGCCTTCACCCCGATGACGCTGTCGGCCCTCTGGCTCCCCAGATCACCGACATCGAGGTGTGGACCAATCCC
>Ga0255048_10000084_pt1 | contig 60317 bp, 93 predicted proteins | sample JV7_2_2_MG_FD_183619 | JGI IMG/M metagenome (GOLD analysis project Ga0255048, IMG submission 183619) | Seawater microbial communities from Jervis Inlet, British Columbia, Canada - JV7_2_2 | ecosystem: Environmental > Aquatic > Marine > Inlet | place: Canada: British Columbia | collected 2016-10-06 | reverse complement strand
GTGTGTGTGTTCTGGGGTTGCGCGCGCGCTCTGATTTTGAAACAGCCCTGTATATGGATCGCTACAGGCTATAGGGGCGGCGCGCTATAGTACCCACGATGACTGCGCCGATTGACACGAGCCTGATCACCCAAAGCGAGATCAAGTCGTTCCTGTCGCGCACCCAGTGGGCGGGCGCAGCGCCGGTCGCCGACGCCATGGCCCCGGGCGCCGAAAGGCCCCAACGCCGGAAGCTCATCAACCGGATCAACTACGCACACAACGCGATGAAAAAGAAGGCGGCGAAGCCCGGTGCGGACGCTGAGGCGCTGCTCGACCCACAGCGGGAGATCAGAACGCTCCCGACGCCAATCGGGTTCAACCGCGAACCGGAACCACCGCCGCTGCTCATCCCGCCGGAGAAGCTGGCCGACACCGCAGCCATGTCCAGGATCCAGTACCTGGAGTGGCAGGTGGGCACCCTCACGGTCCAGCAGGCCACAGCCAAGGCCGGCTCCGTCGCCGCGGTCCAGGTCGCCCGCGAACTCAGCCAACGCCACGCCGAACTCTCCGCCCTCCGCACCGAGGAGCGCAAAGCCACGGGCGCAGACCTCGACGACATGGACGACCACACATGGGAGGTTCACCTCGCTGAGCAGGCCCAGAAGATGGCGATCGGCGACCTGGAGCCATTCGTGGAGCGCTACACGGCGCTGACACACCTTCGCCTCGTCCCGGATGAGGATGCATAAACCCCGAGGAGCACAGCATGGAAATTCCAGAGAAATTCACGATCACGATCACGGTCGAGTTCGGCGGCGCAGAGATGATTATCGAACAGGTGAACCGCCAACTGCACGAGATGTACGAGAGTCACGGCGCCACAATCATGGAGGAGCGCGTGGTGGCGAGATCTGCGAGCTTCGCACACTACGACGCAAAGCGCCTGCGTGACCACCTCATCGACACCGTCATCATCGACAACGGGCGGCCGAACCCGTGGACGACCGGCCCGATGATTGATGGTCTGTGCCAGAAGTTGGGGGTTGATGGAATCGGAAGGGAGATGGACAGCAGGCGGTGGGAGAGGGAGCGTGAAGCGACGGCGGCGGTGAAGCCATGAGGGCCAACGACATGGCGAAACCGAACGCGGGCGGGATGCTTCCGTGTCCGTTCTGCGGCAACACCAAGGGCTACATGATGAGGGAGAGCAACCTGTTCTTCGCCAATTGCCCAGGATGTGCCGCGACGAGCATGTTCTCAGCCGACCCGGTCAAGGCGAAGAAGGCATGGAACCGCCGCCACGCCCCCGCCGTTGGTGGGCTGCATCCGGCGGCGAGGGCGATGGAGCGTATCCGCGCAGCCATCCCTCCAACGTTGGGGCCGGCTGCGTCATCCGATTGGGTTGAGAACCATCACGACCCCGTTGTTGTCGCTCAGCATGTCGAAGCCATTTGCGCCGAGAACCCCTACAGGATGCCCGATCTTGATCGAGCCATCGGGCGCGCGGCCGAAGCGGCAGCATCCGACGAATGACGGAAGACGAACCGGGATACCGCGTAGACCTCAACGAGATCCTGAACACGGCACGGATGCGCCACCGTCGCCAACCGCTCCGGGACGAGTGCGCGACGAACCCCCAGCGCAACTTCGAGGGCAAGTGGGCGCGGTACGTCCTGTGGCGGGCCGGCAACCAGATCGGCAAGTCCCACAGCCTCGCACGCCTGATCGTCCGGTTCTGTCGGGGCGAGCTCCCGTGGCAGAAGCACCGCCCGCCCGTCGAGGTGCTGGTGGTGTCCTACTCGTGGGAGCAAATGGATCCGCTCTGCGAGAAGATCTGGAACCTGCTACCGAAGGACGAGATCGCTCCCGAGGTCCGCTACCAGAAGGGCAACGGGTTCAGGGGCTTCAAGATCCCCGTCATCCCGTTCGTGAAGGGCGACGGTGCGGGATCGGTCATCCGGTTCGCCACCTACCAACAGGGCACGAAGCGAATCGCGGGCCCGTCAGTGCACCTGGCCGTGCTCGACGAACCGCCCCCAGAGCAGGTGTACGGCGAGATCATCCCGCGCCTGAAGCACCACAAAGGCTACCTGAGGATCGGCTTCACGCCGACGCCGAACAGCCCAGACCTCGAATACCTCCGCAAGCGCGTGAAAGTGTGGCAGGAGGCGGGCGAGCCTGAGGGAGGATGCGCTGGCGGCATTGTCGAAGTCCAGACCACGCTGACGGCGGACGCGTGCACACCTCGGGGGCGGCTGATCGAAGTCCCATGGATGACCGAGGCTGAGATCGAAGCCTACGCCGCCGACCTGCTCGACCGAGAGCGGGCGATGCGGATGGAGGGGTCGTGGGACCAGATCGTCACGGAGCGGCTACTGAGCAACTGGTCGGACGCGTGTGAGCGGTGGTGCAAGCCTCCTGACGGGGCGTTCGTCATGGTCGGAGTCGACCACGGGACCGACCTCGGAAAGCAGGCAGCGATCCTCGTAGCGATGACCCACCACGCCACGCTCGCGCCCCGGGTGTGGGTGATGGACGAGGTCGTCAACGAATCGGCCACGACGCCGGAGATGGACGCGGCAGCAATCCTGAACATGCTGGCGCGCAACGGGTTGAACTACGACAACGTCGACGAGTGGATCGGCGACAGGTCCACAGGTTGGAACAAGTGGGCCGTCAGGAAGAGCAACAAGGATCTGCGCGTCTACCTCGCCGCCGAGATCAAGCGCCCATATTCGCGTCTCAAGTTCATCCACACGCCGAAGAAATTCACCGGCTCCGAGGACTACGGGCTCAGGATCATGAATGCGATCATGGGCCGTGTGGACGAGGAGACGGAGCGCAGCCACTTCCTCGTCAGCCCGCGGGCGAAGGCGTTCCGGGAGGCGTGCAGGACGTACCGGGGCGACAAGCGGGACCCGGTGAAGGACGTGCTCGACGCCGGTCGGTACCCGATTGAGAGACACGTGAAGCTGGGCGGGTGGTTCAAGGCGAGGGCGATCTACGGGTAGTGACTGTTGCGATCTGCAACAACAACGCATAGGATTCAGACATGCCGCAGGATCTCTCGCTGCTCATGCGCCCACCCATGCCCACAGAGGCAGACGAGGCGCGTTCGCAGTTGACCGCGGACATGCACGCGGTCCTCGATGACGACTGGGACGAGATCCTCGAAAAGTGGACCGAGTACGAGATCGGCGAAGAGCGCTTTGCCACATGGGGCCACGTCGACACATCGATCAACGACCTGGGCGATCTCAGCCGCCAGCTCGCGACCCCGGGCCTGTACGGGCGCCGACCCGTCTACCGCCACGAGGACCCGATTACGGAGATGGTGATCGGTCAGGGTGGGCAGTGGGATCAGGCCGGCATCACGTCGAAGTTGCAGCACGTCCAGTACATGGCACTGGGTCTCGGTGACTACCTCGTTCGCCCGCACCTTGACGAGAAGTTGAACCTCAGCGCACGCCTCGTCAGCCCTCACAACACGTTCGTGCTCGCACACCAGGACTACCCAGAGCGCGCGGTCCAACTCCGCGAGCTTCGCCTCAGGTGGTGGGAGGCCATCGAGGAGTGGGTGTATGCGTGGGACTGGTACGACATTCGGAAGGGCCACGAAGCCTACAAGGTGGTGCTGGCCGGTGACGCGTCCGGCGGTCGCATCAAGGCCGGCGCAGACGTGTCGAACGTCTTCCTGTCGACGGAAGAGAACCCGTCCGGCGACTGGACTGGCGACGCGTACCCCTGGCACGACGACGACGCGGATGAGAATATCATCCCGTACTCGGTCTACCGGAGCGTCGACGCGGCGAGGACGTGGAACTTCCGGGCACGCCACGGGGCCTACAGGGGTACTTTGAACTCTGGACTGCTGGGCACCTACGCGAACCAGGCAGCCCGAGACGCGTCAGGTACGGCTGTTATCGCGTGGGGGCTGGTCCCCATTGGAGGCAACGTCCAGAACGCGGGCCAGAAGGACCAGGTAAAAACGGTCGTCCTCAAGGCCGGCGGCGTCCTCTACCACGAGACCGACGGGCAGTCGCAGCCGGGGGTCAAGGAGGTGGGCCCAGGCGCGAAGCTCCAGGAACTGGCCGAGTACGCCCGCAACTACTCCGCCCGCATCATGACCCGGTTCGGCCTCTCGCCCTCGGACGTGTCGAGGCAGTCGGCCAATCCCGCGTCAGCTTCATCGCTCATGGTCAGCGACAGGGGGCGGCGCGACTACAGCCGGCAGGTAGAGCCGCTGTTCAGGCGGTCGGACGCTCAGACACTTCGCGTCGTCGCCGTCATGTACCAAGCGCGCGGCGTTCCAATGCCGACCACCGGCTATACCGTCGAGTACATCCCGATCCCCGACAGCCCGCAAGAGCAGAAGGAAGAACGCGAGCAGTTGACGTGGGAGTCAGATCAGGGGCTGCTCTCGCCGATCGACCTGTACCGGCAGACGCACCCGGGCACGTCGCACGACGACGCAGTGGCGGCGATCGTCAAGGCCCGCGTCGAGACCATCAAGATCGATGAGATGACAAAGCGGGCGGTCGAAGCGGCCGGGCTCGCGCCAGACCCTGAACCTGAACCAGAGCCGGTGGTCGATGAGTCCGCCGACGACGATACCGACTGACACACCGAGGAGCACCCATGGCAAACCAGCATCCCGTCATCGACGGGACCACGCACGAAGATGCACTGACTGTGGCGTGGGTTGAGGCCCACTATGTGCCGAAGGAGACCGTCCGCGCGGAGTACGTGCCCAAGGACGATCACCTGAAGCGGCTCAAGGCGAAGGACGACAAACTCGCCACCGTCAAGACCGAACTCGACACGGCGAAGACGGGATTGCTCGAGGCGCAAGGCACGTCGAAGGACGCCGAGGCCACCGCCACCGAACTGGCCCGCCTCAAGGGCGAGATCGCCTTGCGCGACGACAACGAATCGCTTCGCACCGCCGGCATCGTCAACAGCAGGAACGAGGTCGACACCGGAAAGGCCGACATGCTCCGCTTCGCCCACCAGAAGACGATCGACGCGATGGACGAGGACAAGCGGCCGGAGGATCTCGTCGCCCACTTCCGCACGTGGCTCACCGACAAGGAGGGCGCCGCTGCCCATCCGAACGTCGGACACTGGGTCAAGGGCGCGGCCACGGCCGATCCCGCGAAGCCCACACAAGTGGCGCCCAAGGTGGTGATCCCCGATCCGAACAAGGCTGCCGATCCGAAAGCGCCAGGCCAACAGGGCAAGATGACACCGGACCAACTGCAGGCGGTTTTCACGTCGCCCACCTACCTCGCGATGTCGCCAGAAGATCAGGCAGCAAAGGTCAAGGAACTCAAGTCCACACTCATGCCGGGCTAACGCCCAACCCTTGACGCTGTCGGCGTCATTCGCTAACCTGCATACATCTCGGACACGCCTGTCACAGGTCCCCGGCCAAAATCCGGCGGTAGACACCCGGCCCTCCCGAGCTTGACATCCCGAACTTCCGCACGGTCTCCCACGTAACGGGCAGTAGCGGCGAACCCATCAAGAATGAGGGCCGCTACTATGCCTGACACCACTCTGACCCTTCCGGTATCCTTCGCTCAGACGCAGGGACCCGTCGGATTCTCCTACATCTTCGCCGCCGAAGAAATGCGCCAAGTGCTTGTCGACAAGATGAACATGATGGGCACCGGCGTTGTCCGCCTCGTCGGCGACCTCGCTGGCTCCGGCTCGGACACGATCCGTATCACCCACGTCGACGGCCTCGGCTGGGCCGCTGACCTGACGGCTCTCGCCTCCGAGACCGACACCCCGCCCGAACTCGTCCCGGTCGTCGGGTACAGCACGGTCACCGGTGGTTGGTACGGCGCGCAGCACTCCGAGACCTACGGAGAGCGCATCCTCGCCCGACCCGACGTCGCATCGGCCCTCTCGGTCGAAGCCGTGACCGCCATGATGCCCGACACGTGGCTGGCGACCTTCCGGCTGTCCGTCGTCACCACCGGCGCCACCATCGGTACCGCCATCGGCGCGGCCGGCACGAACCTGTCCGTCGACGACATGATCGACTTCGTGAATGCGTACAACGAGGAAGACGGTGTGGAGACCCCGCCGATCGTCACGTGGCACCCCGTGCAGTGGAGCCAGCTCGGCGACAGCGCCCGCAGTGAGCCCGCGTTCCAGAACGCCGTCAGCGACTTCGCCAGCGTGCTCGGCGTCAACGCCAGCCGGCGCGTCGATAACGTCCTGGGTCTCGGCTTCGCAGCCAACATGACATCGGACGTCACGACCAGTGGCGGCGGATACGTCGGCTTCGGCATCCAGCAGGGCGGCATCGGCTACGCGGTCTCTCGCGTGTCCCCCATCCAGTCGACGAACCCGAGCGTGTACGTGGACCAGTTCGGCCTCATCGTCGAGCAGGTGGGCACGGACGCCGAGCAGGGCATCCGCAAGGCCCTCGCCCGCTCGTTCTTCGGTGTCGGCCTCGGCGACTCGAGCGTTTTCTTCCAGCGACGGATTCTCAGCACCACCTGATCTCTGTGGGCCTGCCCCGGGGTGCCGCTTGGTGCTCCTCGGGGCTTCCCCGGGGTCGGGTCCATCCACACGAGGAGCACACATGCCAATCCCCAGCCAGCCAGCAGCCGTCCAAGCGGGCGATCCCTACGGCAGCGATCCCTACGGATCGAGCGAAGGCATCCGCGCACGCCCGCGGAATGCGTTCTTCCTCTGCCACGACCCGGGCGACTGGTCGATCGGCTCCCACGGCCTCGACGAGAAGACCTGGCTGCCCGTCTTCGCGCCCCACATCATCCGCCCAGGTTCGGCCGGAATCCGCTCGCTGACGAAGGCAGAGGCCGACCAGGGCAGCCATGCGCGGGCCTACGAGGACGCGAAGCACGCCCGCGAGGTCAAGGGCATCGTGTACCTCGACGCGAAGATCCCCGTCCCTCCCGAGTTCCACCCGACGATCCCGGCCGAGTACCGCCAGCACCTGTCAGCCGCTCCAGGCTACGCGGTGCGCTACCCCTGCACCGACCCCCGCCGTGGCCGCACAGGCTTCCGCTGGGTCGAGTTGTGGGACATCCCCCAGCCGGCAGTCAGGGGCAAGGCCACGCGCTTCGCCTACGACCGCGCGAACTTCAACCGTTGGCGGCTGTGGCTCGTCCAGACCGGCATCATCAAGCCGCCCCTCGCCCACATCATCGACGAGAACCTGGCGCGTGTGGCCCAGCGCGTTCAGCGCGCGACCGTCCACCCTGACCCGCACATCCGGGTCGACAAGGTCAACGCGACATCGGCCACGCTGAAGTCCGCGAAGAACGCGAAGGTCCCGGCGCTCGCCACAGACGAACCGCCGCGACCCGACCCGCCCCCGGTGAAGAACCCTCCCGCCGACAAGGTCGACGACCCGCCCGCCGATCCCCCCGCAGTGGTAGCGAAGCCCAAGGGCCGCACCGAAGCGCAGAAGAAGGCGTCCCGTGAAAAGGCCGACGCAACCCGGGCGCGAAACAAAGCAGCGAGGGCAGCCAAGGTCGCAGCGAAGGCCGCCGAGGCGACCACATGAGCGACACCGTCAACGAAGAACGCCGCCGCGACGCCATCGGCAAGACCGCGAAGACCTTCCGTGAAGCCGCAGCCAAGAACGGCCACCAGATGACCCAGACTGATGCCGAGGCTCGCGTGCGAAGGGCCGTGACCAGCGGCGACCAGAAACGAGACAACAACAACAGATAGCAGGAGCCATCATGGCCGGTCCCCTCTCTCGCGAAACCACTGGCGCCCACGGCATCATGAATGACCTGTTCGCCCTCGCAGCGGTCAAGAGCGCCTACTACGCCGCGACCCTCACTGGCGACCTGACCGTCGACGATACCTACCCGTCGATGCTCGGTCTCGACCCCGGCGGCACCCACCGCGACGTGACCCTCGACGCCGAGGCGACCGCTGACGGAATGCTGCGCCTCATCGTCAACAAGGCCAACGCTGCGGAGAACCTCGTCATCAAGGACGACGCCGGAGCCACGATCGCGACCGCCAACCAGGACGAAGCCGCGCTCGTGCACTGCAACGGGACCGCGTGGTCGCTGGTCATCCTCTTCACCGCGCCCCTCGCCTGATACCGACCCGGCTGACCCAGCCTCGGAGTGACCCATGGCCTATCTGCAAGAAGCGCTCAAGAACCTCACCGCTCAGCTTCGGCTGAAGGGCGGGACGGAAGCGACGACACTCACCGGCGACCTCACGCTCACGAAGAAGTCGCCGAACTTCGTCGCCTACGATCCGGGCGGCACCTCGCGCGATCTGACGATGCTCGCGGAGGATCTGGCAGAGGGTCTGTTCATATGCATCTACAACAGCGCGGATGTGGACGGCGAGAACCTCGTCGTCAAGGACGATGCAGGCGCTACGATCGTCACGATCAACCGGGATGAGTCGGCGATCGTCGCCTGTGACGGGTCCTCGTGGTTCGTCGTCCTGAGTCCCGCCGGCGAAGTGGTCATCACCGACCTGACGATCTCGGACGCTGGCGAACTCACGATCGCTACCGGCGCTGTCGTCGCGACCGGAAGCCACCACTCGATCGATACCGAGGGCGACGTCGCCAGCGATGATCTCACCACGATCACGGGCCTCGCTTCTGGAAAGTTGCTGTTCATCACGCCGGAGAACGGCGCGCGGACAGTCGTGATCCGTCACGGCATCGGCGCGAACTTGATCGCCACCCCGCTCGGCCAGAGCATCCCAATGGCCGACGCGACCGACTGGGCCCTGCTGTTCAACAACGGCACGCAGAGCACGGTCCTCGCCTACTCGACCCTGACCGATACCCCGGTCGAGGCCACCATCGCCGCCGGTGTGCTGGCGGTCAACCGTCGCGTGCACTCCGTCGACACCGAGGCTGATGCCGCCACCGACGACGTAGCCACGATCACCGGCGGGCAGGTTGGGCAGGAAGTGGTCCTGTACGCAGAGAACGCCGCGCGATCGGTCGTCCTCACCCACACCATCGGGGCCGACGGTATCCAGTGCCCAAAGGGCCAGAACGTCGTCCTGTCGGACACCACCGACTACGCTGTGCTCCGCTACGACGGAACCCAGTGGATCCTCATCTCGAGCAACACGCTCACCGATGAGGTCTCGGAACTGACGATCGCGGTCGGCGTGATCGCCGCAACCAGGATCATCCACAACGTCGACACCGAGGCCGATGCAGCGACCGACGATCTGACCACAATCACCGGCGGACTGCTCGGCGCCGAGCTGACCCTCTACCCGAACAACGCGGCCCGCACGGTCGTAGTTCGTCACGGGGTCGGCGCAAACCTCATCCAGTGCCCACACGGGCAGTCGATCGTCCTCGCAGAGACCACCGACTACATCAAGATCCGCAACGACGGCACGCAGTGGATTGTGATCGGCTCGAACGTCCTCAGTGACACGGCGGTCCCGGCGGTCATCGCTGTGGGCGTGCTCGCCGCTACCGCTCGGGTCCACGCGGTCACCGCAGAAGGCACCCCCGCCGACGACCAGATCGACACGATCACGGGCGCCCAGGCTGGGGCGGTCCTCACCATCTACGGCGCAGTCACGGCAGAGGCCCTGACGCTCGCGCACTCCATCGGTGCTGACGGCATCCAGTGCCCCTACGGCCAGCAGATCACCCTGTCCGCCGACACCGACTATGCCGTCCTCCGCTACGATGGCACGCAGTGGGTTGTCATCGCCGCGAACGTGCTGGCCGATGTCTCGACCGAACTGACGATCGCCGTTGGTGTCGTCGCGGCCGTCGCCAAGATCCACAGCATCGACACCGAAGCGGACGCCGCGACGGATGACCTGACGACCATCACGGGCGGGCAACTCGGGGCAGAACTGACGATCTACCCGAACAACGCTGCGCGATCGGTCGTCATCGCCCACGGCATCGGCGCCGACCTGATCCAGACGCCGCTCGGCCAGAGCATCGTACTCGCGGACACGACGGACTACGCGAAACTCCGCTACGACGGAACGCAGTGGACGGTCCTGGCTTCGAACGCGCTCACAGAGGAGGCCATCGGGGTCGCCATCGTTGGCGGCACGTTCGCAGTGACGGCAGCGCTCCACGCCGTGACCGCACAGGGCACTCCAGCAGCCGACCAGATCGACACCATCACGGCCGGCATCCTCGGCCAGGTGCTCACGATCTACGGAGCAGTGACGGCCGACGTCCTGACAATCGCCCACAGCATCGGCGCCGACGGCATCGCCTGCCCGCACGCTCGGAACATCGTGCTGACCGCGGACACGGACTATGCCGTGATGCGCTACGACGGCACCCAGTGGATCGTCATCGCGTTCAACATGTTGGCCGCGCACTATCCGACGCTGAGTACGACATGGACGATGGGCGTAATGGGCCTGTGGTACGACGACGGCGACGGAGTCGAGACCAACGGCGGCGGCATGGTGGGAGCGACGCCAACGCTGACCAACCAGGCTGCAGCGCTCGCAAAGGTCTACGACAACGGGACCTCGACGTTCGCGAATCTCGCGGTGTCCGGAGGGATCGCGCCGTACACGTCGAACTGGCAGATTTTCCCGGATGTCCCGACCGACGAAGATGCCGTCTATTTCGGTGGCGCCGTTCCGTTCCCAGAACTCGGCCTTGACATGGGCGGCGTCGTCCAGGCGTCCGGCGGAGCGGTGTTCACCTGGGAATACTCCCAGGGCGCCGCAGCGTGGGCGGCCGCAACCATTCGCGTCGATGGCACGGGCACGGGCGCGGCGGTGGACGGGTCCCGGTCATTCGAGGCTGACGGCGCGATCACGCACGTCCCGCCTGCGGACTGGGCGACGGACACGGTCGACGGACAGCTCGGCTACTGGCTCCGCTGCCGGGTGACGACAGTGGCGAATATCGGCGCGAACCTCGGCGTCACCAACGCAGAGGAGCACAGCCTCATCACCCCGACGCACGGGTTCTACTGCCCGGCAAACGGTACGGTGACCGGTCTCCGGCTGGCCGACGGGGCCGCGGCGCTGCACACCACGCGCGATGTGCTGTTCATCCTCGTCAACTTCACGACGGGCCTGAGCACCACCGAACTCACGTTCGCACAGGCTCTCAGAAACGAACGGTTCACGGGCCTGTCGCTGGCGGTTTCCGCTGGCGATCGACTGGGCGTAATCTGCACCCAGGACGATGGCGGCGGCGCAGAGCCTGACAACGTCCTGTTCGAGCTGGAAGTCACCCTTACCTGATGGGCGCCGCACTTGCTGATCACCGACACCATCCTCCAAACGCACCTCCCACACACCGGCGGCTCCTGGCTGTCCGGTGTGCTGGCCGTGATGCGTGATGGCGTCGGTGTTCGCGGGTGCTCGCATCACGCTCCGATCTGGGAGGCGCCAGACGATGTGAGGGCCGACCGCGTCATCATCGGAACCGCCCGCGGCGCACATGAGCACTACGCCACGATCTACCGCAAGGCCATGACGAACCACCCCATGTGGATGGAGCGCCTCAGGGTCTACGGCGGCGGGTCGCTGGCGTTCCGCGACGTGCTCGACGGCTGGACCCGCCCACGGCATGAGCGCATGCCAGGACGACCAGGGCTGATCGTCGAACTGCACAACGACGCAAGGGCAGCGCTTCTGGCCTCAGGGGCGGGCCTCAGCACGTTCTTGCACGTCTACACCTATGGCGAGGCGGGACGATGGCGGGAGCCAGCCACAGCGCCTCAGCGGTGGGGCGTTCACGCGCTCCTGGACACCGCGAACCTGCACGAGGCCGCTGCGGAGATCATCGGCGACGACTTCGCCCCCGAGAGGTTCCCGCGCCACAACGTCACGCCGGCCCTCGACTGGATGCCGGCGAACGTGACCCAGTGGTATGACGAGGAGATGCTTGACTGGGTCGAGCAGGCTGACGGCGGACTCGCTACCATGATGGGACGCGGTCCATTCGAGAAGGCGTACGAGCCCGTCACGATCGTCAACCGACGGATGGCCGCATGAGCGCATCCGGCGAGACCCTCTACACCGCGCGCACCCCCTACCCGGACGTGCTCGGGATCAACCGCATCAACACGGTTGCGATGGAGATCTACAGGGACGGGGCGCTCGTGGCCCCATCGTCCGGCACGATCTCGCTCCTGTCCCCCGACGGTACGGCGGTTGTGGACGGTGCTGCGGTGACGGTCACGGCGAGTATTGCCACCTACGCGATCCCAGCGGCGTCGCTCGACCCGGACGACGCGGGCGTCACGCTGGGCGAAGGGTGGCAGGAAGTCTGGACGCTCGTTCTCGCGACAGCAACGCGCGTCTTCGACCGTGAGGCAGCGCTCGCCAGACGCCCGATCTACCCGTCGATCTCCGACGTCGATCTGCAGGCGTCCTACCCGGACCTGTCAGCGATCCGCGGGTCGACGATCACGACGTGGCAGGGCTTCATCGACGAGGCGTGGAAGCGCATTCACCTGCGGTGGCTTGCCGAGGGCGGGATCACCTACCTCGTCAAGAGCGCGTATGCGTTCCGCGAGGCCCACATCGAGCTGTCGTTGGGCCTCATCTTCCGGTGGATGTCCAAGGCTCAGGCAGGGCGCGGGAACTTCCTCGAACTGTCGGACAACCACCTGAGGGCCTACGAGCGGGCGTGGGCGCGCGTCAACGTCACGGCCGACCACGACCACGACGGACTCGTCGACGACCCAGAGAAGCGCAGCCACCGTGGGACGGTGCTGAACTTCAACGTTCCACCCGAGTACAGGGGCCGACGCTCCGGCCGACGGAGGTGGTGATGAGCATGCCCCTCCACGAGGTGCTCGAGCGCATGAGCGGAGTCATCGGTGGCAGCGACGACCTGGGCTTTGCTGCCCTTGACGCGTCCGCATACCAGCGCGCCACCGACTACACCGACATTTGGTCAGAGGCCGCCTACCCGTTCAGCGTCGAGGAGTCGGCCGACTCAGTCGCGCACCTCGAGTACGTCGTGCTCCCGATCGTCTCGACCGCCACCAACTTCACCCGCGATGGGCACGCGATGCTCATCGAGTTGACCTCCCGCGTCGAGGTCCAATTCGCCTACTGGCTCCGGCACACATCCCAGGTCGCTGACATGCGCGACGCCTCGGCCGCCGCAATGGACGTCTGCCGCGCGATTGCAGACGAGGCGAACTGGGGCACGGCCAATGTCAACGTCCGTGTAGAGACCCGCTTCGAACCCAGGGTGATTCCGGACGAGTCCTGGATCATCGTCGTCACTTCATTCCTGATTCAGCATGAGGAGGCTCTCTAATGAGCACCGTTACGGGCGACTACAAACAGTCTTTCAAGTTCGCGCAGAAGCCCGGCTCTGACTATCAGGGGCAGGCATACGCCGAGATCGACACCAGCGTGCGCGTCAGCACGGGCACCGGGAAGAACCAGGCCAACCTGATGCACCACGACGCGGACAACGCGCTCGCGGGCACCACCGCCGAAGACATCGACTTTCTTGCGCTGCTCGACCCGTTCGAGACCGCAATTGCCGCGCTGGTCGAGATCTGCTTCCTCCGTATCGAGTGGGACAGCACCAACGCCGGGAACGCCGAGATCAAGCAGAGCGCAGCGAACGGCTGGACATCCTTTTTCAAGGACGTGTCCGACATCGTCATCCTCGAACCCGGCACCGCGCTGACGCTCGAATGTTGGGAGGCGGCAGCCTACCTCGTCGGCGCTGCCAACAAGTCGATCAACGTCAACAACCTCGGCACGGCGGCCACCTACAAAATCACGCTCATCGGCCGCAACGCCTGATCGGAGATCATCATGGCACGCTACACCAGCAAGAATTCGACACTCACGATCACCGACTCGGGGGCCGGGCTGTCGATGCTCGTCGGCCCTGGTGAGGGTGACTTCTCCGTCGACAACGTCGGCTACGACAACAGCGAGACCCTCAACGTCACCGATCGCGGGGTGCACGATGGCCTCGTCGAGGGTGACGACTTCATCCAGGCTTGGTCGATCACCATCAGGCTACGGAACGAGGCGATCACTCACGCGACGATCGACCGCATCAAGGACGCCATCGCCGGCACCGGGTTCTGGACGCCCACCTTGGACGGTGGGGCGGCCGTGTCCGTCGACGCCACCCGCTGGGCCTTCATCCTGATTTTCACGATGAACGACGGCACGACCACGAGCACGGTCACGCTCCCCAAGGCGACCGGGCTGATCTCCGTGGCCGAGGGCAAGGACGGCCACACCATCAGCATCAGCGGCAGCAACTACTTGGCGCCCACCTACACCTGAGCCTGACCACCAACACCGAGGAGCACCACATGAACATCAAGATCGGCGAGACCGAATACCCGGGCAAGTTGCCCTGGATCCCGCGAATGATGCGCGTCGTTGCCGCCCATCAAGTCGCAGTCGGGATGCAGTTCAACGACGACGAGTCCGCGAAGATCGACGACGACGGAAACCCCACGTTCGGAAAGCCGGACGAGGACGCGCTGGCGATGGTGACGTCTGCCGCGCTCGGGCTGGCGCTCAACATCCCCACCGAGGTAGCGCCGCTCCACGAACACGAGACCATGTTCGAATATGGCAACGCGGTCATGGGTGAGATGCTCGCCGCGGGCCACAGTCCAGCCGACTTCTACAAGGCCGGAAGTGCGCTCATCGATCTCTACTACGCGTCGATCCCGCGCGGCCCATCGAAGGAGGCCGTTGAAGAGGCCGAGGATTTTTCCGATACGGCGTCGGGCGATGGACCTTTGCCGGATTCCAACTCTGTGAGCGACGATGCGGAGACCCCCTCAAGTGGCTCCGTCTGACCGAGGAGGAGCAAGTGTGGTTGGTGTCTTACGATCGGAGGGCGAGGGGCCTGTCAGGCGGTCGTGACGACGGCCTCGACTATGGCGACATTGATGTCGCGACTCCGCACGAACCAGCGGCAGGCGAGGGCTACGAGCGCGCCCAGCGCTTCAGGGTGGACTGATGGGCTTCGGTGTCTCCAGGCGGTTCTGGCGGGCGTCTGAGGCGTGGTTCTCGTCGCACGTGGCCGCACAGGCGAAGGCGCGCGGCGAAGGCGTGAACGTCAAGGGCGCGCGAGCAAAGGAGACAGTCTGGCGCACGAAGGGCAGCAAGTACCTCGGGAAGCACAGGTCACCGAAGAACGCTCTGATCCGAGTCGACACTGCGCTACAGGAGCGACTCATCGCCCCAATCGAGCGAATCGCGCCGGCCCTGTCCGATGCCTACGATAAGCACCTCGGGAAACTCGCGTTCAGCGCATGGCGGCGGTGGCCGGTATACACCGGGTTGTCGAAATCACTCCTCGCCCTGGAGTACGCCCTCGAGGCAGGTGGCGATCGGTTCGTCGGTTCGGTCCGAAGTCGCGCCCCCTACACGTTCTTCATCGGAACCAAGCCGTGGTCCAAGTTCAAGGGCCAGCCGCACCGCATCCTGATCGACAAGCCGTCACGCCTCGTCGTCGACCAGATCGCCAAGGACGCGATCAAGGACATCGTGCGCCATGCCTGATCGCTCATATGCCCTAAATATCGTCGCCGACATCTCGCGGTACCAAAAGGAATTCGCGAAGATCGAGGGGTTCACCGACAAGAAGGCTGCCGCGGCTGCCCTCAAGATGGTCAACCAGATGCAGCGGGCACAGGCCCAGGCCGCGAAGGACGCGAAGAAGGCGGCAGACAAGAGCGCGAAGGCGTGGTCGGGCGCGTTCTCAGGTGTCACGCTCGCCATCACGCCGGCCGACATCAAGCGCATGGGCACCGCGGCGATCGACCTCGCCCAGGACGTCGCCGACCTCCGCAACGAGCTCACCGACACGAGCACCCGCACCGGCATCGCGACGGACACCCTGCAGGGGTTGAGGCTCGCCGCAGAGGGTTCGGGGCAGGAGTTCACCAGCCTCATCAGCGGGTTGGCCCAGTTCCCGAAGCGGTTGACGGACTTCGAGCGCGGAACCGGCGAGGCGGAGAACGGGCTTGAGGCGCTCGGGTTCACGGCTGACGATGCGGGAATGCTCATCGCGGACACTGACGCGGCGATGAAGGAGATCCTCATCCGCCTCAAGGGCGTTGAGGACCCCGCGAGGCAGGCTGCTATTGCTACGGAGATCTTCGGCAAGTCCGGATCGAAGATGCTCCAGGCCCTCAGCGGGACCGAGCTTGAAACCTACGTCAAGTTCGCCAAGGAGTTCGGCGTCGATGTGGGGCAGGACGCCGCAGACAGCGCGAGCGAGTGGCAGCGTTCACAGGCGGAGCTAAACACCACTCTTGACGCGTCCAAAGCGAAACTGATCGACACGTTCAACGTCGATGAACTGCTGTCAGCGTTTACTCTCGGGATGGTCTTCGTCGGAGAACTCACGACGTCAATGATCAGCGGGATGATCGACGACTTCACAGCCGGCAAGAATGCGCTTTCCGCGCTTTTCTCTGGTGACCTTGACGAGGCAAAGGCCCTCGCCTTGGGCATCGACGGCATAGCTGGCGGGACCACGAAGGCTGGGATCGCCGCGGTAGACGCAGCCAAGTCGTTTTTCGATCTCAGGCGGGAGATGCGGAAGACCGGCGATGAGGTCGTCAGGGTTGACGCTGCCACAAAGAAGGTGACAAGGGGGCGAAAGGAGGCGAGCGATGGCGTCAAAGAGCAGGCCGACGCCCTCAAGTCGCTCCAGACCATCACCGAGCAGGCCACGCAATCGCAACTGTCGGACGAAGACAAGATCCGGGTGACGCTGTTCAAGCGCCTCGAGTTGATCGACGAGACTGCGAAGGCTGCCGACGACGAGGCTGCGGCCCAGGCTGCGCGGGTCGCTGTCTACGAGGAGTCGCAGGCGGGTCTGCTCGCACTGGATGAGGCCAGGGCCGCCCAGGTCGAAAGCCTCGCTGCCAAGTCCGCAAACATTCTCGCAAGGGAGACCGACGACCGAAGGTCCGCGATCGAGGAGATCAACGTAGCCGAGCAGGAAGCGCTCGAGAGCCATGCTGCGATCACCGCGCAGCGGATGGACATGTTCGTCGAGGATCAGGCCGTTCGCGCCGAGATCCTGGCTGAGGCTGAGGAGCAGAGGACAGCGCTTGTCGAGGAGTTCGCGAAGCGGCGGGCAGACGCGGAAGAGGAGTCGGCTGACGTCGCCATCGACAAACAGCGCGAGATCCGTGACGCGAGCATCAGCGCATTCTCGTCGCTTGCCTCCGCCGTCGCTGACGCGTCGATGACTGCGGCACAGGCGCAGACGGACGCCACCGGCCGCGGAGCCATGCTCCTGTACGGACTCGCGAAGACGGCGGCAATCAGCAAGATCGGATTGCAGACCGCAGAGGGCATCTCGATGGCGGCAGCGTTCCCGCCACCGGCGAGTATCGCCCTCGGTGTGGCGGTGGGCATCGCGAACGCTGCAGCGCTGGCCGTGGTGGCGTCTACAGCGCCTCCGCAGTTCGGCGACACCCCTGGAGCCATCCTCGCCGGCACGAGTGGCCTGACGGCGAAGTTCGAGCCCGGCGACTTCGTTGTGGCAGCGAAGACGAAGGAGGGAGTCGCGGATCAGGCTGCAGCCCTCGGCGGTGGCGGCGGTGGACGCTCCACGATGATGGTCTACAAGCACAAGGTTTTCGACTACTTCATGCAGGACCATCTGCGACAGAACAGCTTCCTCACCCGGACGATCCGCAGCGGGTCCAGGGTCGGGCACCGCCAGCGTAAGGGGGCCTGATGTCCGACGTATCCAAGGCAGCAGGGCAGGACTACCGGGCGATCGGCATCCAGTCTCCGCAGTGGCGGGACTCGAGCATCATCCGCGACCTGACTCCGTCGTTCACCGAAGCGAACCCGCGTCCAGGGGTAGCGTCAGCGCTGGCAAAGTCCGGGATGGTCATCGAGACCAGTGGCAACATGAAGGCGGTTGCTACCCTCCGCCCCAGCCTCACCCTTACCACGAATAGGGGCGGCAACCCCGGAGCGAAGTACGGCCGGCACACGTGGCAGACGAACCTACCTGGCCCAGCCTCGCACGAGGTCGAGTTCGGGTGGGACGCGCCGACAGCGATCTCCAGAAGTGAAGTCATTTACGACGGGAGCGCGGTGACCCTCGGCGGAACCTTCCGTACGCAGGCGAACACCGTGCTGCTGCCGATGGTGATCGGTGGTTCCGCGTACATGTTCCGAAAGGAGTTCGACGGCCTCGGGTACGCCGCCACCGGTGCAGTGATCTGGAAGCCGTGGGCGCAGGGCGCGGCCGTCTTCATTATTCCAGGTAGCCACACGCTGATCGGCGGGTCGACTTGCCTGATTCAACTCCCGGAGGGGCGCCTTCACTTCTACTACATGTACAAGGACTCGACCGTCCCCACGTCGCCGATAGGCCAACTCGGCCACATCTGGTCGGACGACGACGGGGCGACGTGGTCGACAGGCCAGAAGCATATTCTGGACAACGCGATCGACATGCGCAGCACGGCGGGCGCGGGAAACGCGGGGTACAGCGTGCACCGCGTACGCGCCGCGTTCAGCAACGATCAGGTGCTGTTGTTCATCACCGGCGAAGTCCACAATTCGACAGTGTACGCGACCATCCGAAACGCGGCATGGCAGTACGCGTCTTCGGATCTCGGAAACTCGTTCAACCGCCTCGACATCGCGGATGCAGGAGTAGGGAACGCCGACGGCGCGTTGCTGACCACAGGGACCGGAAGTGAGCACATTGCGGCGTTCCATGACATCGCAGCAGCCGCGGACGGATCGGGCTTCGTGGTCTCCTACAACAGGGTCAGCACGGCGGCGGGAACGCTCGGGAACGTGCTCGTCAAGAGGCTGGGTACGGCGTGGACCAACTGGCTCAACGTCACGCCGGACACAGTGTTCGGCGTCACATCGATCGGCGTCCTCGCCAGCCGGTTGATCACGGGGACGAATACATCCATCGCGGTAGATGACAACGGTGTGTTGGCGTGCACGTTTGTCTGTGATCCGACCTCGACGGCACAATACCGCGCCCAGGCATTCGTTGATCTGTCGTTCGACCACGGCGCGACCTGGATAGACTCGTCCGGGTCGTTCGTATCCCTGACCACGAACACCTCCGATCCGTGGTGGGACAGTGGCGCCATCGACTTCTACCCGGCCAACTTCTGCTCGACGTTCCAGTGCGGGCGGCTCCTGATCTTCCCGCAGTTCGTGGTCAACGTCGACGACAACCCAGCGCTGGACGATACGAAGGTGTGGGAGATCGACCTCGGCGGATACTCGACAGCCACCAGGGCGCACCGCCCAGAGATCGAATCTGACAGCCTGCAGGGGCAGTGGGATGTGAACTGGCTCGCTGCTCAGCGGATGGCGGACACGACAGGCTGGACATCGGCAGGTGCTGGTACAGAGGTGCTCAACAACGCCGGGTACACCACGTTCACGACCGGCGGCGGCCAGACAATCACGAGCACGAACGCGACAATCCAGGCCATCGCTGGCGGCGAGTTGGTCATCCACGGACTGGTCGGGTTCAGGACACGCGTAGGGACCGGGCGCCTCGACATCTTCATCGGCGACGGCGTGAACGCGCTGAACGTCTACATCGAGCAGGACACCACAAACATCGTCATCAAGGATCTGCAGGCGCCGGCAACGCTGTACCAGCAGGCCGACATCGATCCCACCGAGTTCAATCAGTTCTACTTCGTGATCGACTGGGGCGGAAAGCGGATGTCCATCTGGGCACGGGCGTCGGCCAGTGACACCGAAGCGAGGGCATGGAAGGAGATCGTCTCATTCGCCACGGTGGCTACGGCAGCGTCAGCCGCAGCGTCGCGTATTGGCGTCGACCTTCCAGCGAGTTCCACGGTCGACTTCTGGTCAACGAACTGGGGCTCTGGGTTGTATGGCCGCGCTGGGTTCAGGGGTGTGACCGCAGCAACGCAGGGCTTTGTCGCGACGATCTACGGCCGGTCGTGGTCGCCCTACCCAGTCCACATTCACGCTGGGGACGGCGTGAGGGTCGCGTCAGTGGACGGTCCATCATGGGACGGTGACATCTGGACAATCACGCAGCGGCACGAATTCGGGCTTGAGAACATCTTCCCGAACGTGGCCCCCAGTCCTCGCCGCACATGGCGGTCAGAGTCGGCCGCTGGAGACATCCCCGCCCAGGTGTTCCGGGTACGCGTCGGCATCGACACAGACCCCGCTCCGTGGCTCGGGCGGGTCATCTTCATCGCCGGGTTTAACTGCAACTTCCCCACGCTCAACGTGGCGAGGCGCGACAACGTCGGTGCAGGTTGGACACCGCTCGGCACACTGAGCTTCGATTCCGGAATGACCGGACTCAACTGGATTCGAGATGGCCGATATATTCGGCCGGACACTGCTGGTGGAGCGACGTCATCCGCTGAGCACTACAGCTACAACATTCTCGCCGATTCAAGTTTCAAGGTATCGGCGACTGAGGTTCGGAATATCACGACGAATAGCGAGGGCGTGTGGCTGGATACAACAGCGATCACGCCGCGCCTCTACTGCTCCGACATCATCGGCACGGAAGGGGCGTCTGGGGCGGCCGGCGCGATCTGGATGAAGGACGGCGTGCTCATCATCCGCGACTGCCCCGACGTGTTCGAATTGCAATTTACGATCCCGCTCGGCAGGACGGCTACCGGATACTTCGAGATCGGCGATCTCCTCGTCGGCCACGTCGCCTATTTCGGCAAGCAGTACGCCAGGGGCCGCGCCTTGTCGCTGAGTCCGAACTACAACCTGACCACCGCACGATCCGGAGCCCGTCGCGCCCAGGCGCTCGGCCCGGCCAGGCGTGGAGTCGAGTTCGGTTGGCCCAGCGGGGCGGAGATCAACCACTCGCAGTTGGCTACGGTCCCGGCCGGTCCAGATGTTGATTACATCCTCCCGGCTGTCGGTAGTACGGATCCGGTCGCGTCGCCCGCTGACACTGATCTGAAGATGGCCGGGCTGATGGAGTACCTCCGTGGCGCCGTCGAGCCGATCGTCTACCTGCCGAAGGTCATCATGGAGACGAACGAGAACATCGACACCACGCTGGTCAACCGCAACACCTTCATGCTCGGCAGGGTGATGAGCGACGCGCAGACGAAGGCCATTCTCGGGAGCGAGTGGGCCACCCGCAATGGTGAACTGATGCAGATGAGCAACGTCCTCGTCGAAGAGGAGATCTGACGATGGGCACGACCGCCGGCCCCCGCGCAACCATCAAGCGTTTCGACGCTGCGATGCTGCGCGGCGTGGTGGTCCACTACCTGTTCGATCTCACGTGGGCTGGGCAGACGTTCCGACTTTCCAGGAGCACGCTGGTCGTTCCATCAACCGCGACCGGTGAGGATCTCCAGTTCGAAGGGATCCTCGAGGACGAGATCGAATGGGAGGAGGCGCTGGAGCTGTTCAGCGATACGGCCGAGTCGAACTCATTCCCGTTCTCAGTCGTGTTGCCAGCCAACGTCCCGCAACTCGTCTCACGGGGGCACGACCTCGCCGCCGCGACCGGGGAGCTGTCCCTTTGGATTGAGGGCACCAACTACGAGGATCGCCGCATCCTCATCCAAGGACGGCTGACTGATCCCGAGTACGGCTTCGAAGGCGACCCGATCACGGCGAGCCTGCAGAGCGAGTCATTCGAGGACGCCGCCCTTGTGCCGCCAGTGGGGCAGGTGGTCACGCTCATCACTTGGCCCACGGCCGTGAGTAGCGCGGTGGGCTTCTACTACCCGTTCGTGTTCGGCGACCATCCCGTGAACGATGCTGGGAACTTCGTCCTGTCCCGCGGGTACCTCGTCAACAACGATCCGGGAGACGAGACGATCCTGATCGCTGGTCACCCCGTGTTGGCATCGGCCGTGTTCATCAAGCCCGGGGCGTCCACGGTGCAGGTGTCACTCCCCGTGTCTGGTGCTCTTGACGCGCTGGGCCAGTACGTGAGCATCGTCGGTGGCGTGGGCGTGGGCCTGGGGGCGCTGGTGTACGACCCAGGGGACGACTTCACGGTCAGGTGGACCGACAGTGGCAGCGGCCACCCGGCGAGGGACGGGGGCATCCTGGGAGGCGGTGGCGACCTGCTCGAGCACATGTTGAGCCTCGCCACGGTCCAGGTGGACTGGGGCAAGGTCTCGGCGGCGAAGGACCTGCTCAACCGCTTCCGATTCGCAGGGACCATTGAGGAGCCGGTGAGCCCGATCGACTGGATATCGGCGAACCTGTCACCGCTCCTCCCGATGTCACTCGTGATGGGCCCGCTCGGCGTGTACCCGGTCGTGTGGCGGTATTGGGCTGGGCGGAACGACGTTGTCGAGCGGATCGACCTGTCCATAGACCCGTCAATAGAACTGGATGGGCCCGTCGAGTATGACGGCGCTATCAGCAATATCGTCAACACGTTCACGCTGCGGTACGGGGTTTCCATCTTCAGCGGCGAGACGCGATCAATTCTAACACTGGGGCGGAGTGAGGACGGTACCCCATCTGGGTCGCTGGCATCAGAGCGGAGCATCCTCCGCTACGGCGTTCGCAGCGATGATGACGAGTCCACGATCGTATACGACACAGGCACTGCCGGGATGATCCTCGACTGGTGGGCCAGAGCAAGAGCGCTCCCTTCGCGCCTCGTCCACTACATCGTTGGCAATGAGCGGTCCTGGCTCGATCGAGGCATGGTCGTCAGCGTCACCCACCCAGAACTGTACCTGGAAGACTACGTCGGGCTTGTCGAGAACGTAGTGCACATGGAGAGCGGGGCATTTCGCCTGTCCGTCAGGCTCCTCGAGCAGCCGTCTCACACGCTCCACACCGGGGAGTTCTGATGGCGCGCCTCAGCCTACTCGAACCATGTGACCGTCAACCACGTGGCGGCCTCAGGATCGGCGCCCGCCCAATCGATCGTGAGCGCGCCGTCGACGATGTTGTAGTAGTCAGTGACGTCGTGACAGTCGGACGCACACGTTCCGTCCGCGCACGGTTCACAGTGCAGCACCTGGAAGTGGGCGCCAACGTCAGCGGTGAACACGTCGCCAGGGTAGACCTCGTGAGGAACCATGCCGCACGATCCTCCCGATCCCCCGTCGGTATCGGCACTGGTTTCCTGGCACGCCATCAGCGCTACGGCCGTCGCGAAGAGAAGTCGTTTCATCAGGTGCTCCTTTCCCACAGATTCGCCCGCACACGGCCCGCCGTCAAGCGTGCCACAATGACCACGAGGTAACCCCATGGCATACGCAGCAACCGTCACCATCGTCAGGCGCCTGAACGACCTCATCGTCACCGTCGCCGAGACCGACTGCAGCAATGCCGCCGGGGCTGAATGGGACACGAAGGGGGACGGCACTACCGTCACTCTTGTCGGCAGCGATCTGCTGCCTGTGAAGGGCAGGATCATGCGGTATCAGGCGACGCTCGTGTCCGGAACAGGGACAACGCTCGATCCGGTCGTCGGACCCATCACCGACCCGGGCGCAACGGCGAACCTCGCACGGATCGCCATCAACAACGGGACGGCCGCGCAGCCGATCGACCTGTCCGAGGCCGACGGGTTCGCATACTACGCGATCGGCGGGCAGTTGTTCGGGCGAAGCGTGCCGAACAACGCGACAGTGGACCACGTCGTGACGACCCAGTTCCTCGTTAAGCCCGGCTGGGGGTGACCTGTGGCTCAGACCGTCACAGTAGAGGAGATTCTGCAGGACATCGGCGTCACGCAGTCGGGCGCGTGGACCGTTGGGCAGGGCGGCGCCCCGTGGTCCGTCTCACAGTCTGGAACGTGGGACATAGCGACCCTGACGACCCTCACCGGCATCACGAACACCGTCACAGTCGATGGCACCGTGACCGCGAACCAAGGGGGATCACCGTGGGCGGTGTCACAGTCGGGCACCTGGGACGTCGGCACTGTCACCAGCGTGACCGAGGTTGTGAAGTCGGTAGTCTGGCTCAACGACGAGGCAGGGGCGCCGTTCACCAACGCCAACCCGCTACCCGGCGCACTGAGCGACGGGACGACTCAGGCCGCGGTGGACGCGACAAAAGCGGCCCTCCTGGTCGGCGCTCACATCGTTGACGACTCCGGCGTCCTGCAGGGGATCAAGGTTTCCGAGGGCATGGCCCACGTACTGAGCATGCCCTACGGATACGCCATCGCCGAGGGCGATCTGTCGGGCCACAGCGCCGTCCACAAGTTCGGATACAACGGCGATATCGACGCGGTGCTCGAGCCGATCTGGACATCCGGCGGCAACTATCCCTACCTGAGCGCCGGCGAGCAGCTCAAGGTCTCGGGCGGCGCCAACGATGTGAGCACGCTCCGGGACTCCGGGAATGCAACGGGGGGATCGACGACGACGATCGAGGACACCGGCGCCGACTTCGTCGCGGCGACGGTCGCGGTCGGCGATGTGGTGATCAACGACACTCAGAGCGAGTACGGGATCATCTGCCTTGTCGAAGCGACAAAGCTCACCGTCTATACCGCCATGTCGACCGGCTTTAGCGCCGCCGACGCGTACCGCGTGCTCAACGCGTCCGGCACGGGGGCAGCGGCGGTCCGGGTCCTCGGCCTCGATGACGACTACCTCGAGATTAGCGAGGTAGTCGCAACCAACGGGGCAGCGCCGGTAGCGACTTCTCAGAGCTTTCTGAGAGTCTTCCGGGCCTACGTCGTGATCGCCGGCAACACCGGCGGGAATGTCGCCGCGATCCTGGTGCAGGACAATGCGGCGGCGGTGACCCAAGCCGAGATCCGAGCCACCCGGAATCAGACCGAAATGGCGATCTGGACTGTGCCGGCGAGTAAGACACTCTTCCTCACCGCCACACACGCGGGAGAGTCCAACAACGTTCGGGCCGAGGTGAGCGTATTTCAGCGACCCCGGGGCGGCGTGTTCCGGCCGATCGGCCTGGCAATGGCTGTAAAGCAGGGCGGCGACGGGCACGACTACGCAACCCCGTTGTCGATTCCGCAAAAAACAGACGTCGAGATGCGGGCTATTGGGGACGGGGTAAACGCAGCAGTTAGCGCCGGCTTCGAAGGCTGGTACGAGTAGGGGCAATGATGCGACTGCATGCCGTCTGTGGGCACGGAAACAAGGGCAACCGATACGACCCCGGCTCAGGCGCGGACATCGACGGCGACGGAAAGATCAGCGCCGACGAGTCCGAGGCCATGATCGCCCGACGCATCTGCGCGGACCTTGACACCGCAATGACTGGCCTCGGCTGGGTCGTCCACATCTACCCGGATGGCGGCTACTCGAGCCGGAACAAGCAGATCAAAGCGGTCATCTCGGCCCACCCCGACGATCGGCATGTGGTCTGCTACCTGCACACCGACGCGTCCGCCGACATCAACGTCCGTCACGCCCTCATCAACCGCGACCCCAGAAGCATGTACGGGGGCCGCTACGGTGTCCTGCTCGCCAATGCGTGGGACCAGTACCTACCTGCCCAGATGCGCGGTGGGAAGCGGACACGGTTGCTGGCGTGCGACCAGAACTCGGATCAGCGGTGGCAGAGGAACTGTGCCGCAGTGGTCGCTCCGGCCTACGGATTCCCGGGGAAGTCGTTCGGCCTGCTGTTGGAGGTGTTCGTGGTCTCGGCTTTGACCGGGATGGGCGATCACATGCTGGACCAGTGGGTGGCGCATTCGGTGACGGCTACGACCATGGGGCTGTTGCGGATTGAGGGGGCATGGACGTGATCTGTTTGGTCGAATCGGTGTTATCCTCCCAGCAGGAGGCACCATGTCGATCATCATCGAGATCAGGGCAGCAGAGGGCGGCGCAGACGCGAAGCTCCTTGTGGGCGACCAGTTCGCGATCTACGCGAAGATGGCGGCCAGGAGGCGGCTTTAGCGTCGAGATTGCAGAACAGCGGCCCGGGATCATCGTGTTCCGCGCCACCGGAAAGGGTGCGGAAAAGGCGTTCGCAAACGAGGCTGGCGGCCACAGGTGGCAGCGCGTTCCGCCGACCGAACGAAGCGGCAGGGTTCACACATCGACCGTGACGGTAGCCGTACTCCGTGAGCCTACGCGGTCAGAGGTGACTATCAACAAGCGGGACGTGGACCGCAAGACGTGCCGAGGATCCGGTGCGGGCGGGCAGCACAAGAACGTCACCGACTCCGCCGTCCAGTTGACCCACCGCCCGACAGGCATCACCGTCAGGGTGGAGTCGGAGCGCTCACAGACGCAGAACACGGAGACCGCCTACAGCATCCTCCGCGCCCGGTTGATGGAGGCGAAGCAGCAGAGGGCGTCATCCGCTCGCGACGGAAAGAGGCGCAAGCAAGTCGGTTCCGGGATGCGTGGCGACAAGCGGCGCACCATCGCCATCCAGCGCGGGCAGGTGGTTGACCATGTCACCGGAAAGCGCGTCCGGGTGAAGGACTACCTGCGCGGCCACATTGAGGGCCTGCAATGAGTCTTCCACCACTCCCCCGCCCACCCTCAACCCTCGTCCAAGGCGCCACCTACGGAAAGACCGTGCTGGTAGTCCTCGGCGCCTTCCTGCTCACAGCGTCCGCCTACGTGCTCCTGACGCCCGCTCAGGCCGGCAATGTGGGCGTGGTCCTGGGCCTGTGGTCGACGTGGTTCGCGGCTTTCGGGATCGTCGTCGGCGCTGAGGTCGGCGGCATCGCGTACAGGGACGGCAAATCGGGCGGACTGACGAGTGGGAACGGCGGGGCTATTCTGGCCGCGATGGAGGCCGGTGCTGTTGCCGCGCCTGTTCTGGGGGATGAGCCATGAAGCCGCTATCCAAAGCCGCCCAGGACGCCCGCAGACCGCTCCCGCCTGAGGTGCTCGCGTGCCCAGAGGGTGACGCTGGCCGACCGGTTGAGGGGCGAGGACGGGCGGCGAAGACGGCGCCGCGCAAGTTCCGCGAGCCTCGCTATGGCGACGTGTTCGCAGAGGGCGTCCAGTGGTTGGACGGCCTCGCTGGCGAAGACGATCACCATGGAGACGAACCATGAACTTCAACCTCGGCTGGATCCAGATCCTCGCAACGTGGCTCTGGCCCCACGACTGGGTGATGATCGACACGTGCACGACCCCATGGATCGGCACGGACCGGTGGACCGAGGACCGGTGGCGCTACTTCCGCGTGCTCGGCCTTGAGATATCGGTGATGACATGACCCCGGAGATCAAGATGGACCCGATCACGCTCGCCCTCATCGTCGGAGTCGTCTGCACCGGTCTCGGGATCGGTGGCACGCTCGGGGTTCAGGCCATGGGAGGCAAGTCCGAGCAGGTCACTGACGTGACGATCACCACCGACGCCCCAGAGACCGTCGAAGCAGTCGGCGGCGTGGTCGACTCAGTCGTCGCCGAAGACGTGACCGACGCCGAGACCCGGGCGGCCGTCGTTGAGCAGTCCCCACAGTCCGTGCTCGCCCAAGCCGTGGTCGACCTCGAGGACCCGGCCACGACCGCCGCCGCCTACGGGTACGCAGCGTGCATCGCGGGCGCTCAGGGCAAGCAGGAGGGCGCGGGGGCGTTCGGGTGCCCTACGAGGGGGACGTCACTCGACAACGCGGTCAATGGCCTCTCCAAGCGTTCCGACGCTGCATCCAGTGCCGCCTTTGAGGCCATCGTGACCAGCCATTTGTCCAAATTGGACATCTGCTATGCGTCCGAGGGTGAGGGTCTGCGCGACGAGTGCCTGACGAGGCTGGAACAGGAGTAGAGATGTCCGACCGCGCCGAACTCATCCTGGACCGAGTAGCCGAGGCCAAAGTAGCCATCGAGAAGGGGCACGCACGCGTCGACTCCATCGCTGACCGCACGACACACATCGAGGCCGCCCTCCCGCACATGCGAACCGACATCGCCAGCGGAAGGAAGGACATCGACGCGCTCAAGAAGTCGAAGGGCAAGACCGACGTGGCGATGGGCCGACTCCTGCTCATCGCGGGGATCCAGGGCGTGATCGGAGTCGCAGTGATCGGTGCTATCGTGAAATTGCTATTCGGCGGTGGGTGACCGGATATGATGGACTTCCCAGAGCGCGAGGCCGAGACCATGGACGAAATCCTGATAGCGGTCGGCGAGTTGTGCCAGAGCGCGAAGCACTACGCGGGCGTGGACGAGCACCCGCAGGCTGAACCGAACGGGCAGGCTGGTCCGCCGGTGGCTGCTCAGGTGGAAGAACAACCGACAGCGGAGATGTGACAGCTACACCGGGTCGAGGTGGCGCCACGTCTTGCGCTGCTTGATGTTCGTGATGGTGACGGGGCGGACCCCGAAGCGCTCAGCGATCCGCACCTGCTTCATCCTGCCCTCAGCAATCAGTCGCCGGATCTCCCGCACGTCGTCCTCGGTCAGCCGGGCCAGCGGATGCTTGACGCCCCTGTTGTCGGTGCCGTGCAGGAGTTTGTCGGCGATGTTCTGCTTCTGGGTGCCTTCGTAGAGATGTGCGGGGTTCACGCACCACCCGTTGCCGCACTTGTGCAGGACGAACATGCCCGGCGTGATCGGGCCGTTGGCCTCGATGAACGAGAACTGGTGGGCGCCGACCTTGGTGACACCGTTCCAGAACCGGCCGTAGTCGCCGGTCTGCCTGTACGCGAGCCACGGCCAGCACTCGTCTGGGCCGCGCTTGTCGACCTTCGCCCAGAAGCGCTCACTGACCGACTTGAAATGCTTCCACCGCCTGGGTGTGCTACTCTTTCTTGGCATCGCGAACCTCAACTTCGGGGTGCTGTTCGGATCGGGTCACACCCCGGTCCGGACGCCAAAATAGTACCATACGAGGTGTCCCATCGGCGACGTGAAGATCAACGTGTACTTCAAGCAGCATTTCGAGATCGACTCCGGCGTCAACGAGTACCGCTTCGAGCGCCACCGGGGGACGCCGGCCATCGACAGCAGCAGCCCGTGGTTCGCTCAGTCCGTCCAAGACGACATGCTGGACAACTGCTCCACCATCGCCGACTTCCGCGACCAGATGCCCACGGCCGTGAAGAACTGGTGGGATGCGCTGCCGGTGGGGGAGCGGTCGCAGCGGTATGACGCGTTCAAGGCGATGGCGGGCAAGTAGCCTACCGCCTTCCCCTCATCGCAAGCCGGTCCAGCGCCATCCTGTGCCGCTCCGGGTCGATCTCTGCGCCGATGTACCGCCGACCTTCCAGAACGCACGCGCGGGCCATGGGGGCGAGTCCGGCGTAGAGGTCGAGGACGAGATCGCCGGGGTCGGTCCAGGCGCGAACCATGGCCCGGAGCCACGCGATCGGCTTCTCGCTGTGCGCCCCCGGCCTGCTCGCGTGGCCGTTGATGATCGCTTCGTTCGGCCTTCCCGTGCTGCCCTTCGTGAACAGGGCCACCGGTTCCGTCTGTCCCCTCCAGTGGTAGCCGACACCGACTGTGCCGGTCTTCAGCCACGCGCCCCCGGTCGTCTCTGGGCCCCAGCGTGGGCCAGCCATTCCCGCTGCGCGCCACTCTGCCGACTTCGGCCATGTGTACCAACACACGAGGCGGGCGTCTGGCGCGGCGCAGTCGTGGGAGGCGTCGATGTGGTTTACAATGTCGGCCTCGGTGATGAGGGCGTACTGATCCTGCGCGTTCCCATGCAGGCCGGCGTTGACGTAAGTCCATGGAGGATCCGCATGAACCAACCGCGCCCCCCTCACCTCGGCGAGCACCTCGGCCACATCGCAACACCGCAGATCGATGCCGTCGACGGATGGGGGCTTCGGTCGTTCGAGGAGTCCGAGTTGAGTCACTCCGTCAGCCTCCCCAGCCACATCCCCGCCCGTATCGCCCGCCTGAGCGTCCACCGCCCATCAAACCGGGTCTCGATCAGCAGCAGCAGATCGATCAGCCTCAGGGCCAACAGCGCGCGTGCAGTGCGGTCCTCGTCATCGCTCGCGGCGAGGTCCTCGGCGATGTCGCGGATCTGCATTCTCAGCCTGCACAGGGCGGCGACGAATGAGGCTTGTTGGAGGCGGCGTGATGTCCTCTCGTCACTTTTTCGGTGCGCGATTTCGCTGAGGCGATCGGTGAGAACGGTCGAAAGCGGGTTTTCGTTGACAAGTTCCATGCCCCCTTCAGATGCAATCTCTGTTCCATCATAGCGCACGGTCCGCACCCGTCGCCGCAGACCAGCACGACCCTGCATCGAGCTTCCGAGCGCCCGCGTGCACGAACCTCGGCCCGGTATGCCGCCTCGGCGCCGGTGAGGTCATGGGGCACCCAGTAGGCGCCCGTGCCGACGCAACCAGCGGTTGGTGTAGCGCTCACCCGAATGCCCGTTGATCCTCAGGTAGTGGGCGTATCCGGTGCTGGACCGGATCGAGACATACACTGACGAGCCGTCATAGAGTTCCCACTTCTGCCCGGGCACGATCTCCTGCACATCCACGGTCAGGCGATCCCACGCGGCCCGGGCGAACACGCCAGCAGCGAAGCAGGCCAGGCACCCTATGCTGAAGGCCAGCGGAGTCACGGTCCCTCCCCCCGCCTCAACCGCACCACCACATCCGCCCGAGACTCCCCCTCCCTCCGGTGCGGCTCCCACAGCTCGGCCCACTCGTCCTCGCTCACCCTGATCGCGACGCCATCGCGCCGGTTCTGGGCCTTGGGGCGGGGGGTGCCTGTGGGGCGCCCGAGTTTGGTGGTGGTGGCCCGTGCCAGCGGGGTCAACTCCGACACGTGGCACTCATCCTCCATGTGCATCCACACGGCGGAGCTATCTGAATCGCCGGGGTCGATCACGGTGAACGAGGCGGTCTCACCAGTGATTGCAGTGACCTGTACGAGCGTGTTCCCGTCCTTCCAATGCATACCTCGATCCGGTTCCGCCATCGTCTCATCTCCTCGCCCCATCCTCAGGAGCACCCCGCATCATCGCAGCGGGCGGGCAGGCTGAATGCCTGTGCCGGGGCGTTGTGGCCGCCCCGTTGCCGTCAGAGGCGCCCACTATTGGCGACGACGAGGGCGAGCACGGTCTCCGCCTCTTGCTCATCCTCGGCGGCGAAGACTGCCCCGTCGACGTCGACCACGACGATCACGGTTCTGCCGTAGCGGTTCGCGCGGTGCTCGATTCTCGGTTCGTTCGACATGGCTTCTCCCTTCTTGTGACTTCACTTTAAGGTGCCCCACATTAAAGCGCCACACATTTATTCAATCAGGGCGAAAATAGATCAGAGCACGCCCGCCAACCGCTGCAAAACCCCCACATCAACCTCCACCGTAGACGCCCTCCGACCACAGGCCAGGCACACACGATGCCGCCAAATCCACCCGTCGGGAGCCAGCACGTCGCACAGGCGCTTGATCACTGAGGGAATCCAGCCCTTGGACCGGTGGTCGCGCGTGTCCTTGACCGTGGTTTCGCCGTTACACCAGTGACATGTCATCCTTCGTCCGGCCCCGTCGGCACCTCGAGGTACGTCTTCACCGGCTTCGTGCGGAGGTCCGCCAGCGCTTCACCCAGAGCGTCGCCAACGCGGAGGAGGGCGATCTCGGTGCGCAGTTCGGCGTTCTCCCGGTACAGGTCGAGCCAGTCGAGGCACACATCCTCAGCGAATCCGACACCGACGAAGGCGTCGACCTGCTCGCGTGTCAGTCGTCGGTCACCCATCGGCCTTGCCTCCGTGTTCGGCGAGGGCGGCACGAGCCTGTCTGCCCGGCATCTTTTGATAGTGGTTCGGGCTCTCGTGGTCATCGCTCATGTCGTCGATGAACGCACCACACGGGGGGGCACCGAATATGGTGATGGCGTGGTAGTTATCCGCGTTGGCGTAGAAATCCAGAGCCGCCCGCAGTCCGGCGACCTCGGCGCGGAGGGTGTCCCGCTCGTTCATCGCCTCGTCAGTCATGCGCGCGAGCCGAGCCTGGCTGTCGACGGCCTGGGCACGCTCGGCCTCGGCCGTGGTCGCGCGCTCGTGCCAGTGGACGACGGAGCGGGCGAGGTCGGGGGCAGCGGCCCACAGTGCCGCGTCATACCGGGCACGCTTGGAGTCGAGGTCGCTCTGGGTCGAACCGGCGATGACGATGGTGCGCTGCTTGAACAGCTTGGACGCGTCGACGACAGACAACTCCCAGCGGAAGCCGCCGTCGGACTCGTCGATGCGCTGGACGTCGTACTCGCCGGGGGTTGCTGCATCCCGCAGCGCCCGCGCTTCCGCGCCCGTGTAGATTTTCGGCATGGTCATGGCTTCTCCTTCGTCTCGACGCCCTCGCCAATCCCCAGCGACACGGCCAGGGCGAGGATGTCGCGGGCGTCTTGTTCGGTGTAGGGGCCGGCGTGCATCCGGTGGTTCTTTTTGATCATGTAGCCGGTGACCTCTTGGATGCGGGCCAGCAGCAGCCAGAGGCCGGGGAGGACGGGGGCGTCGTTGAGCCAGATGGGGAGGGTCCTCGTTCGCGTGTGCCGCTGCACGACGTGTCTGTAGTCCGCCCTACACACGTAGCGGCTACTCGTTTGCCCCGTCGGCGCTGACGACCATCGTGTGCCGGCGTCGCACTCTCGGCACTCTGGCTTCGGTCCGATAATCGTGTGCACCGGCGGGACGAACCCACAAGGCCCGCCGTCGAGCAGGCTGGCGTGGTCGGGATGCGGAACCAGGAGTAGGGTCGTCATAGGTTTCCTCCGTTTCTCAGCGTGATCCCGTCCCACAACACGGACACCCACCGTCGCCGTCGAGCAGCCGTCAACGCCTCCCGGACCATCTCTGCCGAGACCTTCTCGCCGTGCACCAACTCGTCCACGGTCAGTACGGCGAACGCCTCGCTATCCGTCTCCCGCAACTGGGTGAGCAGCCGTTGTCGGCGTCGCTCGTGTGTAGCTGGCAGGTAGTGGCGCTCGAAGTCGTCGATGCTCCGGATCTTCATGACTCCTCCAGATTGTACGGGCTCGCCTCACGCTCCCACGTCCCCCACGCCACCCGACCCACAGCGCCGGTCTCGACGTGCTCGTAGATGGCCCGGTGTGCGCCTCGGCCGAGGTAGCGGACTCGGTGGCCGCGCCAGAAGTAGATCATGTGTCGCTCCTGTAGCCGTCGTCTCCCCGTTCCCGTCGACCGTCTTCCCCTTTCTCTGGGCACAGCCGGTCCTTCGGGTATCCGTCGCAGTCTGGGCACTCGACCTCTCCGCTCCCCTCGCATTCCGCGCACTCATCATCGTCGGTGCCGTAACAACAGAAGCACTCTGTGTACCCGATGTCACAGTCACAGTCGTCGTAGTGTATTCGTCTCACGATTCCCTCCCACTCGAGTTGATCACCACCACCGCCAGCACCGGCACCCACACCGGAGCCGTCGCGATGGTCCCGGCGGCGAATCCGACCAGGATGGTGGACTTGACCCAGATGGGGGCGGTGTTTATGGCGAGTTCTGCGATGAAGCGGGTCATTGTGCAGCCTCGTGATCTCGCAGTTTCGTGAACTTCATGTAGAGCCCGATCGTGTCGTCAAGGAATTCGGTGTCTTCTCCTTCCGCAGCATCCTCGTCTCGATCATTCTCGACCTCCTTGAAGTGGCGATCGAACCACGCCCAGAACCACGCCGGTGTCCATGCCGATTCAGCGCCACTGACTCCGGGCGTGACGCCGGCAGCGATGATGTGCCGGCGCTCCATTACGTCGCCCTCGTCATTCTGCGCGATTGCCTGCGCTGCGGTGCAGACCGTGCACCAGCGGAATGCCTCCAGGTCGTCGAACTCGCTCGACTTCTCGGTTCGGGATCGGCCGCGTGTGCCGGCCTTGATCTCCTGCTGGCACGAATGGCACTTGTGCACCTTGCGGAAGGTCACGATCTTGTCGCGGAACACCCTCAGCGGCAGGTCGTAGTTGCCCCACGGTTCCTCGTGTAGCGCTTCGTTCAGGTCGATCATCTCTCCGCCCTCCGCTCTCGAAAAAACACGCCCTCGACCGCGACCACCGCAGCCAGGCATCGCCTCCACGCGCCCATCACGAGCCTGTCTGTGGCTCGGCGGATGCGGCGGGTCATTTGGTGCGCCCGGGATCGCTCACCACGTCGAACCCATGCGCCCTCAGGTGCATGTCCACCCGTTCTTCCATCGCCGATCTCTGCTTCATCGGCTTGAAGATCAGGCTGCATCCGGTAATGCGGCAGTCGGCCCGCCACCTGATACGGATGACAGCCTGCCCGTCGTGGCGGTACATGAACGCCACGGTGCGCCGGCTGAGCGGTGAATCCCCGGGCGTGTCCACGTCAGCGAGCCACCGCCACGTCTCGCCCGCCTCGCTGTCTGCTGCGGTGTCTGGGAGTCGTCCAGGTCGAAGGGCAATCATCACCCACGCTCCTCGCCGGCCGCCGCGGTCTGCTTCGTTGGGTTCGGTTGTGAACGCGAGACGGCCCCACTTCCTGTCGGTGGCGAGGAGGCACTCTTCCATCTGGTACAGCCTGTGCGTGGTGTGTGACGGGCAGTCACGGTGCCTGCACGACTGGCCCGCCGCAGAAGGGATCCCCACCCTGTCGAACACCTTGTGCCCGATGGCGATGGCCCGGTCGTGCTCCTCGCACTTGCCCTTCCAGTAGTCGCGGTCATCGATCAACTCCTGCACCCCGGCCACCGCAGAATCCCCGCCGATATCCTGGGCCGCGAGCAGGGCGCGGATCTGGTCGAGTTGCTCACGATCTGTCGGCTGCGGTGGTCCCGGTTGCGCCGGCAACACCCAGTCTTTGTACTTCTCCAGCATGTGCTCGGACTCACCAGACGTCACCACGTCGATGTAGTCATCGGGCGAGATGAATATGAAGTTGTGACTGTCGAGCATGAACACAAGACGCATTCCGTCTTCGGCCCACTTCACGAGGCAGACGGTGTTGGCGAACGGCTCGCCGCCGGTCGAACTCCACACCGCCCAGTGGTACGGCCTGATGTTGCGCGCGAGGATCCGATGGGTCGTTGGCTTAGTCATCTTTCACCTCGGCCGCGTCGACGGGGGGAAGCGTCTCGGGAGGTACGCCCTCACCGCTGATCATCTTCTTCAACCTCCGAGCGTGCGAACTCAGCACCTGCGCCCGCGCGAGTTTCGACTCAGCGGACTGCCTCACGCACCGGCCGGAATGAGCCTCTTCCCGCAGAGCGGAGGCGGCATCGAACGACGACAGCGCCAGTTCCTTGACGGCGCGGACGAGGACCGCGTGTTGTTTCGCGATGTCGCCCAGCGCCATGATTCGGCCAGCCGTCGTCAGTCTCTGGACCTGTGATCCGTGGGCCGCGAACATGCTGCCAGCGTCGACCAGTGTGGGCGCGTTGGCGCTGTCGAGCGCTCTCTTGATCTCGTCCGCCTCAGACTCGGCTGGCGAGCGCGGGCGCTCATATGCCTCGTCGACGAACGGGAGGCGCTTTGCATCCACGCAGTCCTCTGCCGGCGCGGCTTCGGGTGCGGGGTCGGCGGGCTTGGCCTGCTCCACGGGCGCGGGGGCGAGGTCGGCGAGGGTTCGCTGCGGACACATTTCGTCGAACGATTCAAACTCGTCTTCCATGCAACCACACAACTCCCTCCAGTGCACAGGGCGGTCACTGGCGTCATCCTCTCGCGCCTCGTCAGCGAGCCGACCAATCGCTCTGCGGGCATCCACTGCAGCCTGTAGCGCCCTCGCCGCCGCGTGCAGCCCACCGTCTGCGGCGGGGGTGTGGCGCTGGTTCCAATGGTGGCGCGTGCTCGATGTGTGCGGCCCCCTCGCGTGACACCGGACACACACGACCGGCTCAGTGTTGTTGATGTAGTTCGGGCGCTTGTCGTCGCACCACGGGCACGGCAGCAACCCGTCCGCGTTCGACTCCGGCACAGCCAGCAGCACATCAGCCGCCGCCACAACCTCATCCCGCGCCCGCTCCCACCCGGCCCACTCGTCCGGTTGGTTCGTGTTGAGGTTGCTGACGTCTTCGAGCAGGTCTCGGGCCTGACTCAGTAGGTCAATCGCGCTCATGTTCGCGGCCGTCACTTCGACACCTCCCGCAGCGCCGCAAGTTCCCGCTCGACGCTCCGCATGTCAGCCAGCAGTCGCCGCGAGCCATCCAGCCCCACAGTCACCTCCGCACACGCAGCCCTCAGCGCCGGCCGAAGTTCACCCCGTTCGACCTGGAGCAGGTGCAGCGCCCGGTCGATGCAGCCGCCCGGGGTCTTGGTGGCGTGCGCCATCTTGATGGCTGTGATCAGCCGGGTGGCCAGCGCGTGCGGTCTTTCCGGCCACTTGCTGACACCCAGCGCCCAGGCTGCTCGGTCGAGCATGCCCGCCAGGCTGTGCAGGGCCAGCTGGGCGTCTCGGTGGGAGTCGGTCTCGAAGAGCTCGCAGACGGCCTGGGCGAGACAGGCCTCACCCTCGGCCCTGGACTCGGCGGCGATCTCGAGCTCGGTGATGCGGGCGCGGAGGCGGAGCACCTCCATCTCGTCCACCGTGGCGCCTGGCATCGGGTGGCCGGCAGCTCGCCATGCCCAGAGCGCCCCCTCCATCGCGCTGCCGTCGTCGCGGGCATCCTGGGTCATCTGGTAGCAGTTCACCAGCGGCTCGTCTTCGTCGAGGTCGAGATCCCGGAGCACGGTGAGCATCTCGATGCCGGTGTGCGGGCGGGCCAGGCTGCAGTCCTCATCGTGCCCGCACTCCCCGCAGTGCTCACACTCCTTGCAGACCTGGTGAGGGTGTGGCTCGAGTGACTCGCCAGCCCCGCACTCCCACTTCTCGCACTCCTCACACTGGTCATCGACGTCGTAGCCCTCGCCCTTGTCGCGGTCGGGCTCCTCGTCGCCAACCTGGACACCGAGCGCCGCCGCTTCTGCCTTGATGGCGGAGACCCCGTCGGCGGGCGATCGGTAGATCCATCCAGGACATGACGGTGCGTCAATGGCGGGCATCCCGGTGTTGAAGTCCCGGTTCTTTCGGCACCATACGGCTACTTCGTCCGGGAAGTTGACCACAAGGGCGCACGAGAACGGATGGGAGTTGGTGTTGTTTCCACAGGTCCAGCAGTTGGCGTTGTCCGTGCACGGCTCCCCGTCGCACCCCGGCCCCTCGGCGTGACAGCCGGCGCAGTCGCTCTCTTCGGATGGCGATCTCGGCTCATCCAGCCCAGCCATGTGCCGGAGTCGCATCATCGCCGCCGCCACGTCCGGCGTGCTCGCGTTGACGTGCAGGGCGATGGTGGTTGGGTCGGTGAGCAGCGCGGCCCGCGCACGCTCCAGGTGCTGCTTCGCGCCCTCTTCGCTCTCCACCGAGTTCCGTAGCATCGCGATGTGCTCGATGATCTCGTCGTCGTCCGTGGCGGTCGCGACTGCGATGTCCTCGGCGTCGTAGGTGGCGATGGTCTCGATGACTCGGCGGCGGAAGTATGCGAGCCCGTCGATTCTCTTGGCCGCAGCGTCCATGAGCGCCGTGTCCTGGAGGTCGGTGATCTCGCCGGTTCTGTTGCGCAGCCGTTCCTGCAGTGTCGTGGTCTTGGTGGTAGTCAAGCTGCCTCCTCACGCCGCAGATACGCGGCAAATGCGACCGGCTCACCAAACGCAAGCCAGCCAGGGTCGATGTCGTAGTGGGTCGCGAAGATGTCGATGTGGTGCAGGTGCGCCAGCGTCCGGCCGCTCGCCAGGCGCCGGCACTGCCGCCCCGAGATGTCCACGCCGGCGATCTGCAGCCGTCGGGCCAGGGCTGTCGGGTTGTCGTCGGTGATCTCGAGGATGGTGCGGAGGTTGGCGGGGAAGCGGTCGTAGATGGGGGTGGGCATCAGGAGGATCGCTTCTTCTCGATCAGCGTGAAACCGACTCCCATCTCGGTGACCTTGCCGTTGATGACGCGGTAGCCGGAGTGGTGGTCACCACCTTCCCAGGTGAGCATGAGGTCGGCAGCACCAAGCGTCTCGCTGAGGACTTCGACGAGCACACCGTCAGAGCGCCCACTCCCCTCTCCGTACCATCCAATCCTCTCGATCACGAAGTATCCGGGCAGATCCCTGGACTCGCGAACAGCGGAATCGTCGGTCAGGAAGGTGTCTTCCGGAGTGTCGTCTGCGTGCTTCACGGCAAGCGCGGAACGAACACCCGCCGCGATAAGTAGCCGGCCGGTTGTGAGGTGCTCGATGTTGTCTATGTTGTAGGACACAGTGCCTCCTCAGAATGGAACGTCGCTGTCGACCAGTTGCACCACCTGCCCAGCCGTCATGGCTGCCGGTTCCTCAACGCGCTCAGCGGCCTCGCCCAGCGCGAACCCCACGAACACGCTCCGCTCCCGCGACTCCGCCCAGCACAGCCGCAGCCGGTCCTGCGCCCGCGTCATCGCCACATAGAACAGGCGGAGCGCCTCCTCGTACCCGGGCCCCTTCTCCGCTGCGGCCTTCTCGCCGGGCCAGGGGCGGCGCCCGCTGGTCTCGCAGCCGAGCACCCACACGCAGGGCCACTGGAGGCCCTTGGCGCCGTGCACAGTCGCCAGGGTCACCTCGTCGGGCGCCTCTTCGTCGACGGGCTCCCGGGGGCCGAGTTCGCGGGCGGAGAAGGCGTCGAGGAACATCTTGACCGTGAAGAGGCCGGCGCCGGGCTCAGTGATCCTCCCAGCATCCCACTCGTCGACGGCATCGCCGAAGCGCGCCACGTCGCGCGCCTTGTTGATCAGGTGCAGGTCGGCCTCGAGGATGTGCCCGAGCGCGTTGCAGATCTCGTCGGCGGCGACCTCGTCGTCGCAGTTCGTCACCATGTCGCGGGCGGCTACCAACTCCGCGAGCAGCTTTCTGCCCGCCCCGCCGACGATGTCCACCGCGCAGTCCAGCACCGTCCCACCCTTCATCGCAGCCAGCTTGATCCGGCTCATCTCCCCCGTGCTCACCCGCGGCGAGAAGGCATTGAGGCTCAGCCACAGCGCGATGTGGTCGTGCGGGTTGACGACGACGCGCAAGCAGTTGACCGCCCAGCGCGCGGCATCGCTCGCCCACACGTCCGGCGTGCGCTTGGCGACGCGGTAGGGGATGCCCCGGGCCTCCAGGGTCTCGGCGAGCTGCTCGAGCTGGCGCCAGGTGGGGGCGAGGGCGGCCATGTCGCGCCACTCGTTCGGGTAGCCGTGGGCCGCCTGGATGTCGGAGGCGATGAATGCCAGCGTCTCGCCGCGCTCCCGCCCGTAGATCTCGGCGATGGCGTGGCGGTCGGCGTCGTCAGGTGGCCGGCCCGCCTCCTGCTCCAGCCCCGGCACCGCCATCTCCCGGCCGACTCGGGTGGCAGCTGCGACGATGGGCGGGCGTGAGCGCCAGTTCACCGGCATGACGATGCGCTCCCAGTCGGGGCGGTTCGACAGCTCGACCGACTGGCCGGTGGCGCCTCTGAACGTGTAGATCCGCTGGCTCGGGTCGCTCACCATGTAGAGGTTGGGCGGCGCCAGCGTCGCAAAGATCTTGTGCTGGTCGTCGCTCAGGTCCTGGCTCTCATCAACCAGCACGTGCCGCCAGCGTGCCCGCAGTTGCGCCGCGATCTTGGGCCGGCTGAGCAGCCCGAGGAAGGCCTGCTCCATCCCGTCGTAAGTGACCGCCTGAGCCTCCCGCAGCATCTTCTGCACCCGGTCGATGACGTCCTGCTTCTTCCTGAGCGACCGCGCCGTCGTGACCTGCCCCCGCTTCTTCTTCGCTCCGGGGGCCGGCACCACGCCCATCTCCCGGCCGGCGTACAGGTAGAGGTCGTCTTCGTCGCGCTCGTCGTAGATGCTGAAGCACTCGTGCATGCCGAGCACGTCGTGGTACTGGCGCATGAGCCGCACCGCGACGCTGTGGATGGTGCTGATCTGCATCTTCCGCGCCTTCCACTGCTGGCGCTGGGGGAGCAGGTCGGCGACGCGGTCCCGCATCTCGGCGGCGGCGGCGTTCGTGAAGGTGACCAACAACAATTCTTTCGGGTGGTGGTTGACCAGGAGGCGCTCGGCGCGCTGGGTGAGGACCGCGGTCTTTCCGGAGCCGGGGGCGGCGAGGACGGCGACGCGGGGGCCGCGTGTGGCGATGGCGAGAAGTTGCGTGGAGTGCAGACGCACTTCACGCACGGCAGCCGCCGCGGTAGGCTGTTGGGGCATCCTGACCTCTTCTACAGATTCGGGGTGCTGCCCCGGGACCTGCTCCAACAGGCCCGGGGCTTTGTTCATCTTGACACGTGTCGACATATTCAGCAAGCCTCAGGCCGCGCTCTTCGCGGATTCCGCAGACTCGGCCCCGAGCCAGTGCAGAGTCACCCCCTCACCCATCTCCCGCAGCTCCTCCATCTCCCACCCGATCAGCACATTCGCCAACCGATCCTCCTGGACCATCTTCGACAGCCCAGCGAGTGTGCGCACCCGATGGCTCGCCCCGATGATCTGGAAGTCATCGAGCACCACGGCCGGCCAGGGGCTACCGCTGAGTCGCGCGAACGCCACCGCCAGGGCCACGCCGACGAGCGCCCGCTGCGCCCCGCTCAGCGACCACCAGATGACGTACTTCTCCTTGGTGAGATGCCGAGCCGGCCACACCGCAGGATCGACGTAGGCGCCGAAGTCTCCCTCTCCCCGGATCTCCACCCGCAGACCAGCGCCGCACTCGTCGAGCAGCTCCTGGGCGGCGGCGCAGACTGGGACATAGGCAGCCCGTGCGACCTCGCTCTGCAGCTCCTTGAGCGCCCTGCCCAGCGCCTTGACCTGCTCGAAGCGCGCTACCGCGGCCTCGCGGTCGACGGTGAGCTGCTGCAGGTTGCGCTCGCGCTCCAGGTGGGTGATGTGCTGGGCGACGATCCAGTGGGCCGTGTCTTCGCCCGGGTCCTTCGAGTCGCCGAGCTGGGCGACCAGGGCGTCACGGGTGGCCTGCAGCGTCTCGTGGTCGCCGGTGAAGCCGGTTGCCGCACTGGAGCGCTCCGCCTCTCGCTGCTGGTGCCCCTGCAGGTTCTGCTCGGCGGTCACCAGCGCCACACTGGCGTTCTCCTGGCGCCTGGTGGCGTTGCTCTGGCTGCGCTCGGCCGCGTTGGTGCGGGCCTCCAGGGTGCGCACGGCCTCGAGCGCGTCGTTATGGGTCTTGTTGGCTGCGGCGTGACGCTCCTTCGTTTTGTCGCGCATGCGCTCCATCGTCGAGAGATAGGACGTGGCCCGCGTCATGTCAGCGGTTGCCTCATCGAGGCGCACGTGCGCGAACTTCAGGCGGCTCTCCAGCCCCAACGGGTCCGCCGCCCCGCAGTTCAAGCAGGTGCTGTCACCCTCGCCGTCGATGAGCGAGTCGAGCGCGGCGGTCTGCCCCTCGGCCTTGCCGAGCGCCGTGGCGGCTGCAGTCTTCTTCGAGTGCGCCGCCTGCACGGTCGCTTCCTTCTTCGTCAGCGCTTCGGCTTGGGCATCGAGCTCCGTCTTGGTGGTCTCGACGGTGGCCGCCCGGCCCGGCATCTGCGCCTTGATTGCCGTGTGGCCCTGGGTGATGGTCTTTAGTTCCCGCTCCGCCTCATCCGTCTCGGCCTGGGCAACGCCGACAGCCGTGACAAGCTGATCGGTAGTGGCCTGGCTGGACTCCTGGGCGCTGGCGGCCTGAGTGATGGTGGCCAGCTTCTTCTCGACGTCGGTGAGGTCGGTCTCGAGCGTCGCGACCTTGGAGCGCGCGGCGTCGAGGGTGCCGGTGGGCGGGGTCTCACCCATGGCTCCCTGGACCCGCTTCACGGCCGCCTCTACTTCCTTCCTCGTGTCGTTGGCCTTCTTCTGCCAACTGTCCTTGCTCCCGGAGCTGGGGACGATGCCGGTGGCTTCCAGGAGCCATGTGCCCACGTCCGCTCCCTCGAGCGGCTGCAACTCCACAAGCTCACGCAGCGCGTTCATGGGCGGCGGGTTCTTCGCGACGAAGACGTTTTCCATGTCGACGAGGACATCCGACTTCGACAGGTCCAGCCTCGTGCAGAGTCCGCTGAGCACACGGTCAGTCGTCCACTCGTCTGTGGCGCCGGCGACCTGCAGCACCTGATCGAAGAGCTTCTTACGCGCCGAGTCTCCGCTACGCGTGAAGTCGCTCAGGTCCCAGCGCACGGTGTGCTCACCGACGATGGCGGCGGCGCGTTCGTTCGCGGCATCCCAGCTCTTCTTCTGGCGCGGGCCGTCCTTGAGCCGGCGCGACAGGGGCGTGGTCTCCGACCAGTTGAGCTGTACGGTCACGTCGGGGCGGGGCCCGATGAAGTCGCGCTCGGTGTCGGTGTCGGTACTGGCGAGTCCGCGCAGCCCGGCGCTGACCATCAGCAGGATGATGCTCTTACCGCTTCCGCTCGGCGCCCCGAAGACGTCACAGCCTCCGAATTCCACCTTGCCTGTCCAACCCTTGAGCCCCTCTCGGCCGCGCGCCTCTGCGCTCACGAGCCGGTTCATGACGCATCCCGCATCTCAGCGAGGTACGCGCCCAACTGGGTCTCGTCCATCTGGTCGATCGAGATGCCGCTCAGGCCGGCGGAGTCCAGGCACGCGTCGATGGCGACGGGTCCGTGCTCGTCGAGCAGTCGGCCCTCCATCTGCACACACTCTTCGCGGAGGTCGGCGTGGGGATCCTCGTCGTTGGTGGGTTCGGGCTTCGGCTCGGGGGCCGGCTCCGGCTTCTTAGCTGCCTTCTTGGGGGCCTCGGCGGCGGTGGTCTCGACGGGGACGGGTTCGGGCTTCTGCTCGTCGGGTGCGCCGTTGGGCAGGTCCTCTTCCAGGTCTTCGGTGAGCTGGCGGGACTCGGGCGCGGCCTCTTCGAAGTCGACCTCGCGCGTGATGTCGACCACGTCGCCGCGGATGATCTGGTCGACGCCGTCCACCTCGGAAGCGCTCGCCAGCATCTCGACCATCTCCTCGAGCTCAGCCTGGCCCCGACGCTCCACCCAGGTGACGGTGGCGATGTCGATGTAGGCGGGGCTCACCACCTTCCATTTCTTGTCGCCGACGACCTCGTCGCGCTCGGCGATCTTGACGCCCTCGACCTTTCCTTCGCCCTGGATGAACACGTCCTGGAGCAGGTCTCCGTACACCCAGGTCTTGCGCGTGACCGGGTTGTGGTCGGCAGCGAGCCGTTCGGCCTTACTGCATGCCCGCTGGCGGATGGTCGCGCTCTGGTTCTGGAAGGTCGAGAAGCACTCCCGGACAGCAGGGCTCCCCATGTTGGCGCAGATGTTGGCGTAGGGCGGCGTCAGTGGGATGACCGCCCAGCCTCGCAGCTTGCCATCCTTCTTGTCGGCGTCGACGTCGTCGTCGCTGAGGATCTGCATCACGTCGGTGCGCTCGTCGAGGTCCTTGTCACCGAGCAGCGCCTGCCGCAGGATGTGCTCGGCGTCCTGGGTGATGGTCTGGACGCTGGCGGTGAGCGTGCTCGACTCGGGGTTGCGCGTGATGCAGACGGCCGTGGCCTTGACGTGCCGGATGAGCGAGGTGCCGGGGTAGTATTCGACGCGCGGATTGGCGACGAGCGGGGCGACGCCGGTGACCGGGTCGACCTGGTCGAGGTCGCGGATCGTCGGGGGGCAGGTCAGCGTCCCGCCAATGGCCTCCACCAGCTTCATGTAGCCGGGCTGGAAGGGCTGGACCTTCGTGTCGTTCTTGATCGCTCGCGGGTCGCAGGCGCAGTAGAGGTCGGTCCCGAAGTGCAGGCGAACGGTCGTGGGCACGGCGATCATGAAGCCAGCATCGTCCGTCCGGACGGCGACGTGGTTCTTGCTGAGCACTCGGAGACCGTTGTCTCGGTGCAGGTCGAGGGCGTGAGTTGTCATGGCGTTGTGTCCTTTTCGGTTGTGGAATCCTCGGAGCCCCGCCAACCATGGGCAGGACTCGCCCCAGCGGGGTCCGAGGACAGGTGCATCCCCGCAGCCAGAGCGGCAGCGAGGAAGATGATGAAGGCGGCGGAGGGCCACTGGTTCAGGAAGGTCGGGTGTGGGCTAAGCGGCATGGGAGGCCTCGCAGCTCGTGCAGTTGTTGTTCTTGCTCCAGGGCGCCCCGCAGTCGCTGCAGGTCTTGCCCGAGCCCTCGCAGTCCTCGCACTCGATGCGGCGCGGCACGAACTGGCCGGTGCGGCGGTCGAAGCGGTAGCGCAGCTCGCCGTCGCCGGTCTCGGCGTGGAGCCAGCCGGCGCCGTCGCAGTTCCAGCAGGGCTCTGGGGTCATGGGGATGCCTTGGAGAGCGCTTCACAGTGTGCGAGTCGGGGCCAGTAACCAAGTTCGTCTCTGATGAAGTCTCGCTTGGCGACACGCCTTCGGATTTGTCTGCGCACGCGGCGCCGAAAGCTAAGATGCCCACCAATGGTGAGCCCGTCACCGAAGATTAGCGCACACCAGTCGCGAAGTTCGCCGCACACGTCGTGATCGTCGCGCACGATGGCATCGATCCTGTCGCTGATCTCTGCGTCAGTCACGGCGACACCCCCACATTCTCACCAGCCCACGGCACAGGCTCGGCCCGGTGGATGGCGGTGAGGACGACGATGATAGCCAGGAGCCCCATCGCCCCAGCGACGGCGGCGAGGTAGGCGAGGCGCCCGACCTGGCGGTCGTGACTGGGCGGGGGGACTCGCTCGGGGCCGAGGTCGGCGGTGACGACGTCGAGGATGTGGCGGGGGCGGGGCGGGGTCATTTCGTCGTCTCGATGCACGGCGTCGGGAACCTGTCGATGTCATTCTGCATCTCGATCGCGCTCGCGATTCTGCCGAGCCGCTTAGCGAGGATGATGCCGATCAGCGACAGGTGGAGCGAGATGATGACCAGGAGGAACGCGATGAGTCTGCTCACGGTGTCACCTGAGCAAGGGCGCTGGCGAGGATGAAGCGGTCATCGTCGGTGGTCTCGCCGCGTATATGCGCCGCGACGATCTCATCGAGTGCGACGGTTACGGACATCGCGCCGTGCACGTTCCTGCCGCTGGCGACCCACTCGATGACACGCTGCATCGCGTACCGCAGAGCGAAGCCGAACCCCACGCCCTCTGCGACGTCGACCTTGACGTCGGCGCTCTTCACGTGCCAGTGCTCGGTCCCGATGCACGTCAGCACCTTGATGTTCCCGCAGGCGTTCTCAGGCCCGAGCGCGATGGCGGGCATTCCCTCGTAGATGCAGGGGACGCATCGCGCGGTGATCGGAATCGCCGGCATGATGTCCAGCCAGGTTTCGGTGGTTGCCATCGGGTCGCTCCTTGTTACGCTCAATGATATGCCACGTATCGGGACTAACCGCAAGCTACTTGAGCGAAAAAGATTAGTGAGCATGTAGACATGCAGGAAATCCGCGACGTTCTCATCGACGGCAGAAAATATATCGGCGCTGGGCTTGCACATGTTAACCGAGCCGAGTACGCTCAGTGGCGAGGTGAAGATGAAACTCTCCGTAGCCGTGAAGACCTACCGACTGTCGGCGGGGCTGACCCAGCAGCAACTCGCGACCGCCGCCGACCTGGCCGTCCCGCACATCTCGCGGATCGAGAACGGACGCGTCCGAGCGATGGGCCTCGACGTGCTCAAGCGGTTGGCTGTGGCGCTCAAAGTGGAGCCGGGCGTGTTGGCGTCGTGCGAACTGGACGGGGTGGCGTGATGGCTGGGAAAAAGACAATACAGCCGAGAGATGCCTACCACGCAAGAGCGCTGGAAAAATCAAGGGCAGGGTATGCGCTTCGGCGGGCACGCGTACCTCCTCCCACCGAATGTGCTGCGTGTGGGCTCCCGCAGGGCGAAAAGAAGAACGGAGCGCTGCTGGTCGCGATGCATCACCACGATTATTCAAAGCCGCTTGATGTCGTCGGCCTGTGCCCGAAGTGTCATTCACGGGTCCATGCTGGGACAATTCCTGACCCAGCCACGGGTGAGCGATGTCGCTACATCACGGTCGGCAAGAACAGAACGAACTCGCCACTTCACAACGACCCAGCGGCCGGCGAACGCTGATGCCCGCCGTCCACCCCTTCACGCTCGACGACGCGATCAGGGTCGGCAAGACGTCCAGGCCCGCCCTCGCCGCAGCCATCGGCGTCGGCCCACACACGATCGATACCTGGGCGAGCATCGCAGACTGCCACATCGCGACCAGCTACCCCACCGTCGTCCACCTCGACGCCATCCGCGTCCACTGCCGCCTGAGCGCTGGCAGGACCGCTGGGCTGGCCTTGTGGTTCGCGAACCGGCTCAGGCTGTCGGCAAAATGACAACTAAGGAGTCCGCCATGTACGACACAGTCGAAACCATCGATCAGGTAGACGACTTCATCGAGGGCATCTTCGGCGAGGGACGCGTCATCAAGCACGCGGTCACGGCCGACTTCACAGATCGCATCCTGCCCGTCATGCTCTGCGAGGGCAGCGGGTGGGGCACGAGCAAGCGCGAAGAGGTCAACTGCCCCGAATGCATCGCGCTTCTCGACGGTGCCGAATGACTTTCCCGCGGGCCCACCCGAACCCTCATCGTGGCGACCTGAACAAGGCGCCGGTGGTGGATGCAGCGGCCGGGTGGCCCGCGGACGACGTTGCCAACCCGCATCCCGCGGCGCGGCATTCAACAGGTCGGCGCTCCCGTTTTGGGCGCCGGTCATATCGAGTGGGAGACCCTCCGGCGCCCGGCACTTTGGCGAGTAATCCCGGGCGCCACCCTCTCGAGACTGCCAGCCGGCTCCTTGGGAGCGCAGACTCGCGCACCGGGACCACACATCAAGCCGGCTGGCACCCCTTCCCCGAGTCCAGGCCCGCGCGCCCATTTACACCGGGAGGCCCCGTGCCCGCGGGGTGTGCGTGGGTCTGGGGCTTCGGGCATCTGGAGATGAGATGATCGACTGCCCAGCACTACACCACCAGAGCGACAGCTACCCGGACCGCTTCAAGGGCCGCGTGCCCCTCCGCGTCCGCATGCTCCGCACAGTCGGCCCGGACTTCTGCTTCCTCGCCCCCAACATCGAACCCGCCCAGCGCGGCGTCGAGTACCCGGCGTGGACCAACAGCCACGGCGCTGTCTGCCGCGCCGTCGACGGAAAGGCGGATCTGGGCCTCAAGCCGGACGAGTTCGAGGTCACCGCCTGGCTGGAGCGCGACGGCGACGGGTGGCGGGAGGTGGACGCTGGCAGCATGCCGATTGCCAAGCTGATGCTCAACGGAACAGCGATGAGCCCGGACAATAAGCGCGCCGGTGAGCGCCTCCTGTCCGAGTGTGAAGTCGCGGAGGTGTTCAGCCAGGAGGGCGACTTCGAGGCGATTCGGAGCGCGGAGCGGTGGCTCCGTGAGCGCGGGATGAAGACAGGCGCGGGCTGTGTTGGTTGCCCGACTGCGATCGCGATGGACGGCGACACCTTCGTCGGCTCGTCGAAGTGGCGGAACCTCTACCCGGAGACCATCTACACGCTGCCCGGGTGCATCACTGGGGAGCGCCGCAATGGGCCTGTGGTGGTGTGGCTGCGACCAGGGACGGTGACGAGATGAGCAAGCGCGCCACCGGCACCAAGGAATGGTCCAGCAAGAGCGCCAACGTCATCAGCGGGTGCGGAAACGGCTGCCTCTACTGCTACGCGAATTCGACCGCCGCCCGCTACGGCCGGGTCGGACCTGGCGGCTGGCAGGACGAGGTCCCAGGTGGAAACGCGCTCGGCAGGGAGCCTCGCAAAGTCAATGGCGTCGTCATGTTCCCGACCACCCATGACATCACGCCCGCGAACCTGCCGACCACGAAGCGGGCGCTCACCGGACTCCTGGAGGCCGGTAACAGCGTGCTCATCGTGAGCAAGCCGCATCTCGACGTCATCCAGGAACTGTGCCGCGACCTCACCGAACACCGGGACAGGATGCTCTTCCGGTTCAGCATCGGGACGGGACGGCAGCGCACGCTCGACTTCCTGGAGCCTGGGGCGCCGCCGTTCGAGGAGCGATACCAGGCCCTCGGTCACGCGTCCCGTGCAGGCTTCCTGACCAGTGTGTCGATGGAGCCGCTACTGGAGCCCGATGAGGGACAGGTGGTGCAGCTGGTTGAGGTGCTGGCTCCACTTGTCAACGAGTCCATCTGGATCGGCAAGCTGAACAAGGCAGAGCGCCGGATCCGGAACAACGGGCACTGGAGTGAGAAGGCAGCCAAGACCGTCCACATCATCGAAGACAGCCAGAGCGACGAGCGGATCCGGAGCCTGTTCGAGCGGCTCAGGAATCACCCGTTGGTCCGGTGGAAGGAGTCGATCAAGGATGTCGTCGGGATCGATGCGACGGCGGGATCTGATGAAGCATGGACGGGTGCGGCATGACCACCGATCGCCTACTCGCCCGCCTCACCGCCCACGTCGTCGACGTCTGCGGCTGCAACCTCATCCCCGTGCGCATCGAGGTGACCGACGTGCTCGTCTACGCCCACTTCCACGCCTGGGACCAGCGGACGCACAAGAGCGGGGAGATCGAGGAGAGCGGGTACAACATCGAGGCGGCGCTGCGGAAGGCTGTGGCAGCGTTCGACGGTTGGTTGGCAGACGTGAGAGGAGACCAGCATGGGTAGGTGCCTGATCCGACTCGACGACAGCGACGGCGCGTGGTTCCTGGAGTGGTCCACAGTTGTGGACGCCCCGGCAACCTACGGGCTCCGCTACGAGGACGCCTGCGAAGCGTGGGGCAAAGACCGTGTCGACAGGTGCGCAGACAACGGGACAACGTGGATGCACGAGCCCGCGCGCTACGGCGTCAGCGAAGTGACCGGCAATCGCGCTGGGTTCGAGGAATGCAACCTGACCAGTCTCGAGATCGTCGAGTGGTTCTGCCAGAAACAGGAGCCGGCCCCGGTCGAGTGTGGCTCGGCATGGCTCGGCGACGGAGACCCGCGCAACTTCGGCCACCCGGACGGGCACCTGTGGAAGCCGCACGGACCGGTGGAGCCCTGATGCCCCGCAACCGCCACCAATCCGGCTCCCGCGCCCTCTCCCTCGGCACCGCCTGGGAGGACATCATCGAGCAACACCTCACCGCCTGGCGCTCCCAGGGCCGCGTCCTGGACTTCACCCGCTACGGCATCCAGGCGAAGATGACCCGCTCCGGGCTCGTCGCCACCGGCACCATCGGCGTCCCCGACTTCGAGGCGCTCACCCCCGCCGCCAGCTTCCGCTTCGAAGCGAAGCACAGCAGCGCCGAACGCTGGAAGCTGTCCGAGGTGCAGCCCGCCCAGGCCGCGCGCCTGACCCGCTGGCATCGGCCTGAGGCCCGTTGCGTCGCCGGGGTGGCCTTGCGCTACGTCGTGCCGGCCCGGGGGCTCCAGCGGACGCTGTGGCTCGACTGGGGCTGGCTCGGGCCGAGGTGGGCGGCGTGGTCCGCGGGCGCGGCTGAGAAGGGGTGGGCGACGCTGGGGGTGGAGCAGGCGGAGGCGAGCGGGGTGCCGTGGAGTGTCGACGTTTTCGAGACAGGGAGATCAACATGATTCGTGGAGCCGACTCAGGAACGCCAGTCCGATACAAGGGCGTGGTTCACATCGTCAAAAGCAACCACCGGGTGAATACGTGGCCTTCGTCTGAGGGTCGAATCGTGGAACTCACACTCGCTTGCGGGATCATCATCCGCCCGTCGAAGGGTGAGCGCCCAAGCCGAAGGTACGACAAGAGCACTGGCTGCAAGGCATGCCACCGCTGGTTGGTTGTGGAGGGGTTCTGATGGACCTGACGACGACATCGCTCCTCCACGCCGAGGCCGACCTCCACACCTACGGCCAGACCCACGCCACTGACCGCAAGGGCATCGCCAAGCGCTTCCGCGCCCGCGGCCGTGCTGTCGACGCCTGGGTCCGCGCCGGCTGCCCTGACCTGCCCAGCGGCGCAGCGAAACCGGCGGTGATGCCGAAGGCGGTGTCGGAGGTCAACTGGGTGGGCGGGAAGGACTGGACGCCGGTGAACTTGGTCCTGGAGGTGGTCCGCACGACCGAACGGGGAGCGCTCCTGACTGACGGCACCAACGAAGGGTGGGCGCCCCGAGACTTCATCCAGGACGCGGACCGGAATCCGTGCAGTGTGCATGTCGGCGACGTCGGTGAGATGTACGTGCCGATGTGGTGTGCGCTCGAAGCGGGGTGGGCGTGATCTCCATCCGCCCCAGCCTCGGCCGTCGCACGTCCATCATGATCGTCATCCTCGGCGCCGCGTTCGGCATCGGCTGCTCATTCGGCTGGGGCGAGGATCGCTCCTGGGGGCCGAGCGTGGCTTTCGGCACTACCGAAGCGCTGCTCGTGTTCGGCTGGGGTTGGTGCGGCCGGGTGCCCCTGTCGTGGCGCCTGAACGACTACGAATACGAGGTGGAGCACGACGTCAGGCTGCGGACATCGACGGTCGGTGTCGCGTGGCTCGGACTCTACGTTGAGGGTGCGGAGGTGATGCGATGATATCCACCGCCCCAAACACCCTCGCCCGCCGCCTCCTCGCCGCCATCGTCCTCAGCCCCGGCTGCTGGACCACCGCCACCCTCGCAGCAGCCACCGACGCCCCGCGCTTCGACGCGAGCGACTACCGCGGCTGGGTGAACGCCAGGAAGGCGCACACGGTCAAGATCGGGCGCATCCTTGGACGCCTTGTCGAGGCTGGGCTACTGGAAAAGCAGCGCGGGCCACGTCTCGCGGAGTGGGCCAGGGTGAAGGTGGAGATGCTGCCCGGGGTAACCGCGTTCGTGCGTTCGCTTCGGCCGGTGATGTGCGGCGGTCTCGACTGGCCTGGCGACTACGCGACGGACGGTGACGACGGCATCGGCGCCATCGTGGAGCCAGACGCGGACGCGAACGCGGTGGCATTGGTGCGGTCGCTACTGGCGGCGCACGAGGCGGGAATCACCGACATGACCGCTCGAGAAGTGGTCGGGCGCAGGGCGCCTGGAGCACTGCGCAGGGCCTACCGCTGGCTCTGCGAGGAGGGTGTCATCGAGGCGCCGTCTCTGCGGTGGCCGACTCCGGCGGGCGTGGCGCTCGTCGAGGATGCTGAGACGAGGAGGACGGCGTGAAACACACGATCGATGGGCTACTCGCTGCGGTTGTGAAGCTCGAAAAACAGGCGGCCGAACAGGCTGATGAAGGCCCGGAATACGGCGACTCGATGGTGGTCTCGCTGGAGGTGACCACTGAAGGGGCGCGGGCGCTCGTGGATGGCGTGCGGCACGTCTGTGAGGGGTATGAACTGATTGCCCGAGTGCTATCTGCAGCGGAGGAGGCTGTGTGGTGCTCGGAGGCGTTCGGCGAAGACAGGATCCGAAAGCTGCGACTGGCGGTCGTCAGCTACAAGGCTGATTCCGCAAGCGCTGACGAGTCTGTCCAGTGAAGGCCACCCCATGCCTTGCCCCCACCGTCTCCGACTCCGGCCGCCCCTGCAAGCGCCCAGTCATCAAGATCCACGACCGCGACCGCTGCCCCGCACACGGAGGCCGCTACGTCCCCGCCATGGTCGCCGAGTTCTTCGGCGGCAAGTCGATGGCGGAGCTGGCGCGGTTCCACGGCGTGACGGTGGAGCACGTTGAGGAGGTGGTGCGGGAGTGGGGGAGGGGGCTACAGTGAGCGTCGATATCCGAACTGGACACGTTTTGGAGGTGCTCGCCAGTTTCGGTGACGGCACCGCCCAGACGTGTGTCACCTCGCCTCCCTACTGGGGACTCCGCGACTACGGCACCGAGCCAGTCCTCTGGCCCAGGATCGACTTCGCGCCGGCACCCGGGCTCCCTGAGCTCACGATCCCAGCCGAGACCGCAAGCCTCGGGCTGGAGCGCGACCCGTGGGCCTTCGTGGGCCACATGGTGCTGGTGTTCCGGGAGGTCCGGCGCGTACTCGCTGACGACGGGACTCTTTGGCTCAACATGGGCGACAGCTACGCGAACCGACCCCACGGCGCACCTGACGCGACATCGGTGTGCCCGAAAGGTGGGCCGGGTCGGACGCGACGATCCCGCCCGAACAGGCGGCGCGACCTCGGCCACCTGAAGCACAAGGACATGGTCGGGATGCCCTGGCGCCTCGCCCTGGCGCTCCAGGCTGACGGGTGGACGCTGCGAAGCGAGATCATCTGGCACAAGCCCAACGGACTCCCTGAGAACGTGAGGGACAGGCCGACGAAGGTGCATGAGCAAATCTTCCTCCTGACGAATGGTCCGCGCTACTACTTCGACCAGGACGCAGTCAGGGAGCGCTCATCCGGGACGGCCCACGCTCGCGGCTCAGGTGTCCATCCGAAGGCAGCCAGTGAGGGATCTGGGGTCAGGGCGAACGAGTCTTTCTGTTCGGCTGTCCGCGGTCTCGTCGACACCCGAAACGTCCGGACGGTCTGGAAGATGCAGCCAGGCAAGGTGCCAGAAGCGCACTTCGCGACGTTCCCGCCGGAACTGCCGGAGCGCTGCATCCGGGCCGGGTCTGCCGCGGATGATGTCGTGCTCGACCCGTTCACTGGCTCAGGGACTACCGGCATTGTCGCTCGTCGACTCGGCCGGCGCTTCCTCGGCGTCGAGCTGAACGAGGACTACGCACAGATGGCCCGCGAGCGCATCGCCCGGGACACGCCCCCATCCGCTGCCGACCTCGAGGCTGCTGGCATTGCTGGGCAGGTTGGGCTCTTCGGGAGCGCCCCATGAGCAACCGCCTCCCCCTCCGCTGGGCCGCCACCCGCGAGCCCCCAGCCGTCATCTACCACGCGACCACGCCCCGCAAGTTCGAGCGCTACAAGCACACCGGCTGCATCCTCGCCCCCGTCCGCGGGTTCGACTGCCCGGAGGCTGCTCGGGAGTGGGCGGCCGACAAGCAGGGCCGGACCATCATCCTGGCGCTGACCGTCACGCGCCCCCAGCTTCTTCCTGACCACCACATCCTGGGCGTCGGGGCGGCGTGGTTCGAGCCGGTGGACGTGGCCGAGTACAGGGTGTGTGGGGCGGGGCGGTGGCGGACGTTTGGGGCTGGTGCTGTTGCGCCCGCGCCCGGGAGTCGGTAGGATGATCACGACAGCCGACCTTCACCGGCTATTAGGAATCTGGGCCGCAAACGGGCCCACCCCCAGCCGCCCGCCCCCATGGAGTGAAGGCCATGGGCGGCGAGGCGGCCCCGGGATCGCGACATGAACCGAGGCCAGGCAGCAGACAAGATCCTCCGGAGCACCCTCACCGGTCCCGAGAAGCTGATCCTGCTCGGCTACCTGTCCCACATCCCATCGGCGTCCGGCGTGTCCGGGGTCGCATGGCCCGGGATTGCCACGCTCGCCAGCTACGCGTCTCTGAAGGAAACGGCGACGAGGGCGGCTCGCACCCGGGCGATAGCATCCGGCTCGCTCGTCGTGGTCGACGCGGTCAACGGGCGCCCGATGAAGTGCCGGCTGGATCTCGACGCGCTCGTGGCCCGACCCCCTCGGATTCTGACCCCCTCGGATTCCGCACCCCCTCAGATTCCGGAGGGGACCCCCTCAGATTCCGCAGGGGTACCCCCTCAGATTCCGGAGGGGACCCCCTCAGATTCCGAGGGCGAACCCTCCGAAGGAACCCTCCCCAGTAAACCCTCCGAAGGAACCCTCCCCATCTTTGGTGCGTCTGGCGACGCTGCCCCGCCGGCTACGCCACCGGAGCCAGACCACCTCGACCGCATCTGGCACGAACTGGAAACGATCCGAGTCGACGCTGCAAAGGCCACCGGCACAAAAGCCAGCAGGACGAAACTCGGAGGCAGACGGAACACGCTGAGGATCCGCGTCGGCGAACACGGCGAGGGTCAACTCATCGGCACGGTCCGCTGGTGGTGGCACTCGACGAGCGACCGGGCCCAGTACCTGCGCGACAACGGCTATGGTTGGAAGACGGTGTTGAGGCCCGACAACCTCCGCGAATACGTCGGGTTCGCGACTGAGGGCGGGTACATCGACGAGAGCGGGGCGCCGGTGTGGCCGGGACGAGCGCCGACCACCGACGGCGACAACGGAACCACCAAGACCCCCGACGAGCGCATGCACAACGGCAAGGCGAAGGTCCCGAACCCAGAAGCCGGCGCGATCTGGGTCGAGCAGAACTGGCCGACGCTGGCCGCCTCATGGACGCGCCACGTTGACGGCGTCGGGAAGTTGAAGGCGGGCACGGCGTTCTGGTCGGAGGTCGCCGCCATGGTCGACCAGCCGGCGAACGTCTACTACCCGTTCATGGAGAAATTCGAGCAGCGGAGTGCGTCGTGAGCACCGTCCTCCAGATCCCCGGAATCACCGATCCCACCCTCCAGCAGGAGCGCCTCTACCTCGGCTGCGTCATGCACTACCCCGAGGTCATCAACGCGCTCCAGTTGACCGCCGATGATCTGCTCTACGCCGAACACCGCGAGTTGATGATCCTGCTCCTGGACCGCCACGAACGCCGGTACAACATCGACCCCGCGAGCATCATCCGCGCCGTCTTCGAGATGCGACCACAGGACCGTGAGAGGATGCCCAGGTGGTTGCGGTCCACCGAGTTTTCGAGTGCGGCGCTGATGGGCACAATCACCGGCTACTGGCCCGAGGCCATGCCAGCGCTGCTCCGGGAGATGCGAGCACGAGCACGCGCGAAACGCCTTGATGGCCTGATGTCGGAGTCCCGGGAGCGCATCGCGAACGGTGAGGCGCCCGAAGACGTGGCGGCCGACATCACGGACAGGGCCGCGAACCTGTCGACCGTGAGCCACGAGATCGAGGCGATCGAGGATCTCTCGATGAGCGTGCTCAGCCGACTGGAGGGCGAGCGTGACGGGTCGATCGCTCCCATCATCCCGTCAGGAATCCCCGAGTGGGACGGTGATGAACACTTCCTGGGCATCTCGACGGAAGGGCTGACGCTGATTCTCGGTGCGTCCGGCATGGGTAAGACCTCGGTGATCAACCGACTGGCCTACGGGATGGCGGCGAGGGGAACGCCGATCCTGCTCCACGGGACCGAGACCACGGCGCAACGGCGGACCATCGATATCGCCTTTGCACTGGCGAACGTCGGGCGCCGCCAGTGGATTCAGGCGTGCCGAGACCAGGACGGTGAGTGGTTGCACAGGGCGTGGGACAACATCTTCCAAGCCCTCGACAAAATCAGCCGGCTGCCGCTGAGGATCTCCGGGTCGGGCGCGACGGTTGAGCAGGTAGCCGCTCGAGCACGAGCCATGCACGGACAGGGTCGCCTCGGTGCGCTGATCGTGGACTTCCTACAAGACTTCGTGTTCTCGCCCGGTGTCCGTGGCGACAAGGTGGTGCAGGTCGGCCACGCCTCGCAGACGCTCAAGGATCTATCCGCGCATCTCGACGTCCCGGTTGTGGCCGGCGCCCAGGTCTCAGGCGAGAAGGGCGGCGGCATCGGGAACAAGAAGGCGGTCGGTGACAGGCGGCCCGAGATGTGGGACGTGCAGTGGTCGAGCAAGGCGCATCAGGACTCCGAGGAGGTCTTCGCGCTGTACCGGGCGGACTTCTACGCCGAGATGCACCCGAACCCGCAGGACTTCTACGAGCACACACCGAACGCCGGTAATCCCGGTGTGATCGAGGTGATCAGCAGGAAGCGACGGAGCGGGGCGAAGACGACACTGGAACTCGTGTTTGATGTGCCGTCGAAGTGGGTCGGCGCCAGGACGGAGCGCGTTGGGCATGTTCCGGCGCGCGGGACGAACACGGGGCCGGGTCCGAACACCGGACGCTGGCGGGACTACACCGATCCGAAGGGGTGGGACGATGGAGACGGAAACGATGACGGTTACCTGTAGACCCACACTCAGCGTCAAGATGATCGGCACGCTGATCTTCGAGGCGCCGACATTGGCCGTGGTCAGGATCTGGGGCTCGGGTCGCGTGGTGCGGCTGACGGGTGCGGCGAGGGCGACGGTGAGTGGGAGGGAGCGATGAAGGCATACAGGACGAGGATCCGGAAGGCGTTCGGGTATTCGTGGTTCGCCTCGACCGGAAACGAGGACGGGGATTCCCTGTTCGTCGTCGCGCTCCTGATCGCGCCACCGTCGGGCGGCCTGCTGTGCGCCCGGTTCGGTTGGGGCCACGACGAGGACATCCCGCTTCGTCCGTGGCCGGCAATGGCGATCGTGAGGACGAACCACGGACCGGATCTGTGCGTGGGGCTGTTCGGCTTCTACGTCGGGCTGACGGTGTCGCTTGATGGCGCGAAGGACGCTGCGTATCTGAGGAGGCAGGCATGACCCCCGCCGAACCAACCACCCCCGACAAGCCCACAGAACCGACAGAAACCGCCCCAGAATCGCTCGACGGCGGATTTGCGGCTCAGGGGGCGGGTGAGGAGGGCGAGGCGGCACAGGGGCACTCGCTGCGGTTCAGGTGCGTTGTGACGGACGGGTTCACCCGGTGCACGCACGAACGCGGACACCTCGGCTTCTGCTCGTTCGAGATAGACGCATTCAGGCACCTGTCACGGCTGGTGGCGGGGAACACCACCTGCGCCTGGCTCGACGAGCGACCCGGCTACCCCATGTGCCAGGATGTGGGGGTGGAGGTGTGTGCGGCGGTTGAGGGGTTTGTGCCGATGGGAGGGTGGTGAGATGTTCGGCGAATCCATGCAGACCATGCGCATCCGGTGGCGTCAGCGCGTCATGAAGCACCCACAGGGCCCGGCGTGGCTCGCGTCGCTGGTCAAGAGCGGCGTCAGTGAGAACGGGATGGGGCCGAACCTGGTTCCGCCGTGGGTGAAGGCTGGCGGGTATCCGGCGGGGAAGTGGTATTGGGGGGAGGTCTGATGGCGAGCGCAGACATGCACTTCAGGCTGAGAGTCACAGGAAGCCGCATCATTGCCGAGGTCCGGTCAACACCGGGTGGGCCTGTGGCGTTCGAACTCGTGAGCGTCGACAACGGGAGCACATGGACACGGCGAACTCCTGCACCAGTGCTGCCTACGGTGGCGGATGTGCTCGGGGGTGAGGGGTGAGAGTCAACGTGGAGGTCAGGCGAGAACTGCTCAACCCGCAGAATCAGGCCATGAGTGCACTCGTCGAGGCCGAGGGGAAACTGCTGATGTCGATCACGCTGGCGAAACAGGCAGGAGCGCCGGCCGACGATCTCGAATGGCTGATGGAGACGAGCAGGGCCATCACCGCGATCGTGAAGGGGTGCCCGTTTCTGGAGCGGTGGGGCGAACTGTGCGACAGGCTGGAGGGGTGACCGATGACGTTCGACCTGGAGAAATCAATAGTAGACGTGATCAACGAGATATCGCCTGAGGATCGCGTCAACATCGAGATCGGCCGGCTTTTGAAGAAGGCGTCGACGGTGGAGAGCGATCCGCGATTGGCGATGCTGATGGACAGGTCCGACCGCCAACGGCAGGACATGCTCGACCGAGGGATGCCGCTTTGGTCCAGATGAACCGCCGTGGAGCAGAATCACAACACGCCCCCGAGGAGCCAACCATGCCGAACCCCGACACCAACACCCCGCCCGCAGACATCGAAACGCTCGTAGACAGGCAGGTCCGCGAGTGGCGCGACCGCATGGCGAAGCTCGCAGTAGCTGCCGTCATGCTCACCATGGACGCCACCACAGGGGTTGCCCTCGTCCGCCTTCGGAGCAAACCAGAGCCAGGAATCATCGGATCAGGCGGTCCGCTCGGGTGGCAGATCGTGACGGGTGACGGCCAGGTGCGCACCTTCCAGAGTCGAGCGCTCGCAGCGATGTCCGATCCGGACAAGGCGATCGAAGCGCTGATTGAAGCACTGCACCAACGGCAGCAGGCGAACACCCCGCAGGGTTAGAATGTCCCCACACTCAACCGGAGCCGATCATGCCGCACAACGGAATCAACCCATCCACCGACGCCGAATGGGACGCGTCAGGCGACTACAAAGCACTGGTGAGGGCCGAGATCGTCAAGGGCGACGACAAGCGAATGAAGGCCGCTGAGAAGTGGGGTAAGAAGATCGAGAAGGCGAGGATCGCTGAGGAAGCGGCGGCAGACGAGGTCCAGAAGCTGTGGACCTGAGAGATTCAACACACCGAGGAGCACCTGATGAAACACGAGAACGTGAGGCTGGTTGCGATCAGCGACCGGGACGCAGACATCATGATCATGGCGGCGCACAAGATCGGGGGGACCAGACTGATCCTCCCTGCCAATATCGCTACCGAACTCCGCATTATCGCCGACAGGCCAGGCATTAGCGCAGCCGCGCTAATCAACACGGACACGCAGAGGGCGGCCGAAGCGCTCGCCGTGATGCAGGAATGGTACCCTGAGGATGGACGGTGCACGCTCCAGGCTGTCGACAACGGCTTGGGGTTCGGCCCGGAGTGGGAGGCGAAGATCGGTGCGCCGAGGTTCAGCATGGGGCGCCACGAAGATCCGGTGATGGCTGTGCTGTCGTGCGTCGTGGCGCAAGGGAGCGCGAACGACAGAGCGCTGCAGGTCATCGAGCGCCAGAACGACATCATCGACAACCTGACCGCTACCACGTCCGGGAGCGAGATTGCGGACACGCTCGACTTCCGCGACAGCACCAAAGAGGACTACGCCGACGTGTTCAAGGCTGCGGCGGCGCACAAGGCCGAAGCGATGGCCGGGGGTGACTCATGACGCCCGCCGAAGAACTGGCCCACTACCGCGAGATCGGGCGCAACCTGTGGACCGGCATCCCGATGGGCACAGAGTTGCCGCCGGGCATCCTCTACCGCAATGTGCTCGACGACAGGCCCATTAGGTCACAAGGTGCGACCGTCGGGACGCAGGCTTGGTGGCTCGACCTCCGCGACACGGTGACGATGCTGTGGGCGGAGGACTACGCGCGGATGCTGTGGGGCCACGTTGTGTGGAACGAGCCAGGACTGTACGCACCAGAGTGGTCCGCTTCGGACGGCCGCGTGTATCTCTGCGGCGCAGACGGGGGCACTATCATGGGGGCCACGAAAGCAGCAGCCGTGGTCGCGACCATCCTGGACAAACTCGACAAGCCGAAACCCAGCACCCATTGGCGCAGCAGAGGCGTGCACATGTCGTGGTGCGACGAGCCCGCCGAATACGCCCGGAGCGAGTCACGGTTCTCGACGCCTGACTACATCAAGGCGCACACCGAATCCGACATCATAGAGATGCTGAGAAGGTGGCCGCTCAAGACCGGGAGGCTGAAGCCGATCATGCCGGACAACGCGGTGATCGACGGGGACACCATCAGGTTCGTGTTCACCGTTCCGTTCGACCCGACACCTACGCCACCGCCCACCGACTACTCCACCGCCACCGCCCACCAACCCCGAACCCTCTGGACCGCAGACGGGCGCCGGGTGCCTGACTATGAGTTCGATGCGGCGTTGGAGGCGGCGTATGTGGCGAACGGAGCGAGCCCATGTGCTGGGCAGGTGTGGCATTGCGAGTCGCTGGCCGATCGGCTGGCCGATGGCAGAGGTGTGCGGATTCACGTGTCCGACGGATCACCATTGCCGGAATGGGTCAAGAGCGCCTACAGCCTCCTCATGTGGGATCCGCGGATTGGGATTCCGAGGGGGCCGGCATGAGCGCCAGTGACATCTACGACGCAGTCGCGGCAAGGGTCGCCATCCTCAACGCCGGCCCAGACATCCCGAGAGCCATGGTGGGGAAGGCAAGGGAGATAGTGAGCAGCGATGACTGCGACGCGGTGAAGGCGTCTGCGTTGTTGTTGTTGGTCGAGCAGGTGAACAAGGAGATTGCGGCGCTTGATCCGTTCTCAGGAAATGGGGTATCGCCACTCCCTGGAGAGGCGCAACCGATCACCATTCGAATCAGCAGCGACAACGATAGCGCCTCGGAACTATCGGTAGCGAACTGCGGTGACGAGGTCACTGTTGGCATATGGAATGAGTTCTCTCAGCGGATGGACATGGCGCTGATCAGGGTGGCCAGCGTGTCGCTCGCTGGCGTCGGAAGCGATCTCGTTGTCGAGTGCGATGTCTTGAGGGCGTGGTGATGGAGCACCTGGAGCGAATGAAGTTGATCACCGACTACAGGAGCATCATCCTTGCGCCGCTCATCGGGGCAGGGTGGGCCGTTGACGCGGACTCAATCGAGTTCAGGCGTGACGTGCGGGAAGACTGCTGGGTGGTGCATGTGCTCGCCGTGGCGACGTCAGGCCGACGGATGGTCACGTCGATGCACATAAACGAACGCGGCCCAGGTGCGGCGCTGCGGACGGTTGAGGAGTTGTTGAGGCGCATCGGCAAGACGCTACATGAATGGAGTCCGTCATGATCATCGTCGACGAGCACGGCAGCCGATACGGCGAGGGGCTCAGCATCGAGGGGTTCAGGCGGGCGCTGGCATCGATCGCGAACATGAGCGAGGCCGACGCGAAGATGGCAGCGACGCGGATGAGGGCGGCTATGGCTCGATGCGAGGCGAAGATGAGGAGGGCAAACCGGCGCGCAGAAGGGGTCGACAAGAGCCGATCGGGTGCTCAAAAAGGCCCTGATCCGCTGCGCTTTCATCTCGGCATAAGCCAAGCGCAACGCCTACTATGGGGGCATGTACCGATGGCTGATCACCCGGGGTGTGTGTGTT
>Ga0255048_10000083_pt1 | contig 60755 bp, 87 predicted proteins | sample JV7_2_2_MG_FD_183619 | JGI IMG/M metagenome (GOLD analysis project Ga0255048, IMG submission 183619) | Seawater microbial communities from Jervis Inlet, British Columbia, Canada - JV7_2_2 | ecosystem: Environmental > Aquatic > Marine > Inlet | place: Canada: British Columbia | collected 2016-10-06 | reverse complement strand
TCGTGAGCTGCCGAGATGGCGCGCACCCCCCAAATCGAGCGCGCCGGAGGCCGACCTAAACCTAAGTGAGTCGCAGACACAGCGCACACAAAAATGTGAGTAGAATTTTTTTATAATTTTTTCACTTGACATCCTTTAAATATACACGTACATATGTCTCATGACCTACACACAATTCATTCAGAAGGCGGCCCGGTTAATTTTCCCCAATCAGGCAGAGCAGTATGCGCAGAGGGAGATGGCCGAGATACGCATCAGGCGTTGTCTCGCTCCCTATCACCGGGATGTGTTGGCCCTTATCGATGAGATTGAGTGGTCATTGGAATTTACCCTTGATTATCAGGAGGTAATTGGTTGCGCTGTTTGTCAGCGGCAACGTGAGGAGGGGCACCGGGATGATTGTGCCCTCGCCAAGTTGAAGGAGTATAAGTGATGACGCCAACCGGAATAATCGCTAAATATTTAGTACAAAAGGAGATGTGGAAGGCCCTTGATGACTCGTTCCGATTCGGCACTGGTTACATGAACACGAAGGATGCCCGGTTGCCTCTGCACATTCCATGGAAAGATGTTTTGGTGATTGAATGACCTACCTGCCTCTTCCTTCCAAGTACCCGCGCATGAGTGAGATAGTTGCGGCCCTGAAGAGCTCGCGTTCTGTTATTGATGCGGCCGGGAAGCTGGGTATTCAGAGTTGGGTAATTGACCATTATGTTGTCAGGCAATTCGGGAGTGAGAACGTACGTTCCTTGCTTTTATTTGGTGGCCGAGAGTCATGGTCATCCAAATCCCGCATGGGCAAAAATGTAGCATCGCGCTGGCACACTGATTACGATGAAGACATACATAGCGGCACATTCATGCCTGACCCATTTCGAACAAACTACAATGACATATGGATGACCACCTGGTCGGACTACGTGGACGAGAATTTATTGCCTGTATCGCATTTACTGCAGGATGAGCGGTGGTGTGGTGAGGACTGGTTATCGCAGGTGGAGGACATGCCCGGTGAGGCTGTGGTGGACATCCGCACGAGCATCGACTGGAGTGATGCGCTGGATGCGCCGTTGCCGGAAGAGATGCTGGCCCCGTGCGCGAGCGCACCGCCGCCGGTTAAGGAGCCGGATGATGAGGGCAAGGCGTTCTTGGATGAGATAGATGCACGGCGCGAGGCGTATGAGGAGAGGTGCGGAAAGTGTTTTGTATGGAAGGATGATGCGGCCAAGCGCAAGGAGGCCGCAAAGGTAACGGTGTTGGAGGATTCGAATGGTGCCAAGTTTTATTACGTTGGTGAGTTCAAGGAACGGGTAGACATCTGGCCCCCGCCCGAGGTGGCGCCCCGGCAGATTCCAAATGATGAAATTGATGGCTGGGAATTTCAAGCTTAAGGAGAGAGAGATGAATTGTCCGAAATGTGGAAACGTGGAATGTCACCGTGACGAGGCCGATACCGGTGTGGGCGTTATTTACGGCCCATGGGGCTGCCCGAACTGCGCCTGGTCGGAGGATGACACGTACGATTTATCTGGCGGCAAGAGTCCAGTGAGGGAGGATGGGGTGATTGACCAGTACGGCGGCCTTCACCCCAAGGGTGGAAAGGTAGCGGTGGCGGTCAAACAAGCCGAGGAGGTAACCATTCTCGATGACATGCCAGACGGCATGCCGGATATGAAGGTATGTAATCATTGCGGTGCGAACGCTGATGTTGGCGCGACTATCACGCACTTTCCTAACTGCAATGATGATTACAAAAAATTCCTTGAAACCGATGAGGGGGAGAAATGATGACCAACGAAGAATGGAATGATATTTGTGATGAAGTAATAAAGCGGGACAAAGATACCCTTAGCGCGGAGAGTGAGGTGATTGATGGGAAATTAGAAATACCCATTTATCCTTTAGCCGCCACGATAGCGCGAGAGTTGAAGGCGCGGCTTGGGGAACCATCCGGCGATCTCTCAGCGGAAATATTGAAATTCGCACAAGACTTCTACCCTAGCTCAGATCACGATAGCAGACTTGAGCATTTAAATGCCGAAGTACAAGAAGTCAATGAAAGCTCTTCCTGGGAAGAGGAGTACGAGGAGCTATGTGACGTTTGCTTAATAGCTTTTCATCAAATGCTGGTGGTATCTCCCGAAAGCAACCCACTGAATGCTCTGCTAGGTAAATTAAATTACGCAAGGCAGCGCATCGAGTCAGGAGAGAAAAATCCTAGAGACTTCAAGAAACCTGAACCATCCGGCGACTCAGCGGCCCTGATTGCGGAGGGGAAAAAGCAAGCTGAATTATTAATCAATTTCCCTATATCAAAAAGGGTGATGGGTGAACTCGCCACCGCCCTTGAGAAAGCGGAGAAGTCTTCCATAAAACTTGCTGTGGAAATGGTTGAAAAGCAGAATATAGATTCACACATGGAACTTGTAAAAGAGTTAATTGAAACAAGAGAACGCGCCGAGAAATCAGAAGAGAGCCGTGACACATGGATGCGCTCTCAGATACAGACCTCTAAAGAGTCTGCCAAACAATTTGAACGCGCCGAGAAAGCCGAGGCCGACAATGCGGCGTTGAGGGAAATACTTGACCGAGCATAGAACTCGTTGAAGGTTGAGTTATACAGTGACGAACACCGCAAAGAATTGTACGCCATACAAGACAAACTCACCAAACACCTAGCCCTCTACGAAGCGAAGCCGGGAGGGTTGGTGGAGTTGGCGAAAGAGATTGCATCCGAGGACAAGTTAAGAGATTTAAGTAGGTGGTCTGACCTATTGCACATTAAGGATTTAATCGAAGCCCTCAAAGCCAAGCTGAAAGAAACGGAGGTGGATGATGTGGAAAAGAATGTGGATTAAATATCACGATTGGCGCATTAGTATTTGGAATTATCGAAAGAATACCGCTCAAGAGAATATTGAACGCCATGTTGATTGTGCCGAGGAATTGGAGGCCAACGATGAGACAACTTGATGATGCGATTGAGAAGATAGTTGATACCCATAGATACCACCAAGAAAATAGTTACGACATGATTGCCCGAAGTCAACTAAGAGAAACTTGTACTACCGAACTCACCCCCTTCCGCAAGGATGTGGCGGCGTTGATTAAGACGTTAGAGAAACTGCAAGGCTATGAGGATTTAAATGTCCCTGTCGTATGTCCTCGATGTGCGCCAAACAAACCCGATAATTACAATCAGGCGAGACTAGATGTGCATGAAGCCCTCGCCGCATTGAAAGGAGATGAGTGATGGGGATAATAGCTGAGTATATCAAACAAGAGGAATATAAAACCCATCTAGCTGATGAGTTCATGAAAGATATACGCAAGCGGTGGGATAATATTGAAGGACCGATAATTCATCGAGGACCACCTAGACCCGGTGATTGCCCTTACTGCAACGGAACAGGGAGAGAAGGGGTTCAGTTGCGCTCGCCGAGAGCGCCTACGCATGAGCGTCATCATGAACAAGACAAACATGATCGCCAAGCGCGAGCCTACGGCGTTCTTTCCAGATTGCCAGTTATAGAACGGGGGCCTTCATCTTATTTAAGGAGAACAATTAATCATGGTAAATCCATTTAATTCTGGTGAAAGAATTCCGTTCAATGAAGCAGACCCCGAAAGGGTGGCCGAGTCAATAGCCATCGATGCGTGGTGGGCATCACTCAGTCCACTATATCGAACGCATATCTTCATGCTTGCCGCAGAGGCATTAATAAATGATCCGAAAAAAACGCCGATAATCGGAAAGTACGGAGATAAGTTTTACATGGTTGCGGCCGAGGAGATCTCGAAAGAAAAAGCGGAAAGGATTACCAAGGAATTTAAAAGCAAATCTCACTACTCTCCTTGGCACAAAGAAACGAGAGACAATCCAGGTTCCAGTACGCCAGAGAATAATTAAAAGGAGGAAGACCGATATGTTTAAGATCGGAATAGGCGTGAAGCCTTTCAAAAAGAATCATGTGACAAAGAAGAATCTACTGAACCTCATTCAGGCGATGGACGAGGGCCAGACAATTCGCATCCAGAAACTTCTTCCACAGCGCACCTGCATCGTGCCGAACCGTGGCGTTCCGTGCGGGAAGAAATTCACCCCGGAAAAAAAGAGCCAGAAGTATTGCTCGCCGTGGTGCAATAACCGGGCATCCACACAGGCAGCTAGAGCAAAGTAGTGGGATATAAACAGTGCGCCCGAGATGGATGTGAGGTTCATTTTCCCGTCAAGGATTATGGCGCGATAAAGCAACGGTTTTGCTCCACTACTTGTCATCGGATATACAACAAAGCACAGATGACGGAAGTTTACCGATTAGCGAAGCTGGCAAAAGAGGCGGGACTGGGATGACAAGAAAAGAGCTCCGCTCGCTGGCTTTTAAATTAGCGCAGGCCGCCTGTTCGGCCACGAGCAGAGACAAGAAGAGTGGGTGGCAATACTTCGATGCTGGCAAGGCGCGTGACGCCATGCTGAAAACCTTAGAGAAGGAGATTCCAGTTGGAAACGATAATAATTGACAGCAAGGAACATGAGGTTACGGAATACGCGAGAGGTTTGGTCTGGGTTCAGACTGACAACGGAGAAAAGCAGGTTGTCAGGAATTCCGATCAAAGTTTCCGTTTCAAGTTCGAAGCTGACGGTACCACCTTAACGAAAGACCCGAGGAGTGCGTCATGAGCAAGGCAATGCGAATTAAAGGCTTTCATGATGGCGAGAACCACGCTGCGGGGCTGGAGGTGCCGGAGAGAGCGCACCTCAGTATCACACCAGCTTACCGGGTTGGCTTTCAGCTTGGCATGGCCAAGCAAATCATGCGGGATGTCTATTGGTCGAAGCGCAAGAAGAAGTGGTGGAAGTAATGCGCGACCACAAGGAAGACATGGAACGGGCCAAGGAACTTGAAGAAGAGTTCGATGGCGCCAAGGTAAAAGATATCGAGTTTATAGAAGGCATTCTGGATAAAGGCCGAAATCTGACTGAGGATCAGGGTGAATGGCTTGATGATATCTGGGGTAGATATTTAAAATCGTAGCCGGATCGTCTAGCGGCAGGACACCAGACTTTGGATCTGGGAACGCAGGTTCGAATCCTGCTCTGGCTCCCAAATCTCCCGAAAGGAGGGAACAATGCACAAGAACGAAGGCAATATGACGGCACCAATCGGTAAGAGGCGAGTCACTTGCTCGCAGTGTGACGGCGAGGGAACTCAGTACGAAATCAAAATCGTAACGCCATATCCGCTGGCCGTCTTTGGCCGGGAAAGTAAGCGTGGCAATTTTGTGATCGAGAAGCCGGCCAACATGGAGATGAAGGAATCGAAACGCTCCTGTAAAAGCTGTGGTGGTAAAGGCTACCGGGACATCATCAACCGAGATGTCGAGTCCGTAGCGCAAGCGCACGAGCGCAGGAGTGTCAGTCACGATCGCCGGAAGCAAATCTATGACGCGAAGGAGGCCACGGCATGAACCCCACCACCTGGTTTGATCTTGGAAGGCTGATTATCACTTATAGCCTTCTTATTTTGATAGGCATTACGGCCTATCGATTTTTCAGGACACACCAAGTGAGAAGCGGCCCGAGGCGTGGAAGCTTCAGATACCAAAAGGGGAAGAATCTCCATCTCAATTACACGATGGCAATTTTGACGGCTTTTTTTGTTGGATTCATTACCTTAAACTTCTTCGCCTTCACGCCAGGCAAGCAGGTAGCGGATCAACCATTCACGCCGCCCAAGAAGGTTGTTGTAACAGCACCACCGAAAGTATCAAAAGCAGTGAAGGAAGAAATTAGGCATTTGGCTATTCAGGCGCGGCCAGGTGCTGAAGTGGAACGCGCTGAGGCAGATCGTGTCATAAGGGAAATTCTTAAGGGAGAGAAGAAATGAGAAAGTGGAAAAGTGCATTGTGGGTCGTATTGTTGCTGTTCGTGATGGTCGGTTGCACCGAGAGGGTGCCGGTGGGATTTGTCGGGATGAATCAAACTCCTGATGGCCTGACTGGGATTACTCTTGCACCCGGCAATCACTCCTCGTGGGGCCGGGACACGATGATCCTTGTTGAGAATCGTGAAGATACTGTTACCGAGAAGCTGTCGGTTCTCATGAAGGATGAATTGAACTTTAAATTCGATGTGAAAATCCGAACACGCCTCAGGGTGTCTGACGGTAAAGGCATCAAGGCCTTGCTTAATCGCAAGGGATCTCAAATAGTGAATGCAACGGTAGGTAGGGTGTTGCCTTTTAGTGTTCTGTATGGAACCTACGTTCAGCCCCTGGCCAGAGCAAAATCTCGCGCCGTTGTCAGCACATACGAAACTACCCAGATGAGGGCGGCTCGCGCTGAGATTGAGGCGAAGATATTCAAGATACTTGTTGCCTCTGTGGCAGACACCCCCATGGAAATCGTGTCGGTAGTTTCCTCTAATTTCGATTACCCTGAAATTATTACGAAGGCTGTTGAGAAGAAGCGCAAGCGGGAAATTGAAATCGGCGAGGAAAAAGCCAAGCAGGCTGTCGCTCTTTTGAGAATTGACAATCGAATGAAGATCGCTCAAAAGATGAAGCAGGTTCGCGCGGCCGAGGCTCAGGCGGAATCGGTAGCCTTCAAAATACTTGGCGATAGCATGACGCCGAAATACTTGGCCTTCCGGCAAAAAGAGAATGAGAAAATCTTATACTCTAAGGCTGGCACCCAGCTTGTTGTTCTTGGTGGAAACGGGGTGAGGCCTCTTATTAACCTGAAATAGGGAGGAAGGGACATGCGTTATTTTGACCCTGATCGGATGCTTTAGCGCGGATGTCCCGCGCCAAGATCCGATCAGGAGTAGTAAATGGGAAAAGGCGCAACGAAGACCCAAGGAGGGCCACCTCCAAAACCAGTAAACGCTCCACCAGCACCCCCTGAGCGGTATGCCTCACTGGCTGCCGTCAAAGGGCGACTCGACCACGCAGTGGGCTACAATATGAAGCCTTATGTGGGCGGGGCGAAAAAGGTGAAGAAAAAGGGGCGTAAGTAGAATTTGGTCGGGAGAACTTTCTGAAACCGCCGTGGGGGCGTGTGATGAAAATAACTCTCCCGGCCATTTTTGCGTCTTGACGTATATCAGCCTTTCGACCTATATTTTCCATGTTAGTAGGCTGTGAGTCCCGAGAGGGATTAACCATGTGAAAGCGGCAGCGGAAGCATGGGGCGTGATTAGCTCAACGGCAGAGCAGGGGCATGCAAGCCCCGGTAGCTGGTTCGACTCCAGCATCACAATCAGCCGAACGCACCATCGGAGTGTAGCCTAGTCTGGCCAAGGCACACGCTTTGGGAGCGTGAAATCGCAGGTTCGAATCCTGCCATTCCGACCAAAAGGGAATGACATGAAAATATATCAGGAACTCCACATCGAATTTTGGACAGGCGGTTGCGTAGCTGCCGGAATGTCTATTAATTCGGTTCCTGATATCAAGGCCCCCGGAGAAACCCTTCACCTCGTAGGGGATATCCGGGGGCCTGCTACTTTTAGGTGACCTATGCCCTCTCCTGAAGTTTTGCTGAACAAGAAGATGGGTTCTTACCTCGCCGAACACCCCCTGGCCAGACTTGGCTGGAATCCCAAACGCCACAACTATGGATTCAAGAACACCAATTACGCTGGTATGGTTACAACTCCGAAAGACATTAAAAAGGGCGCAAAGCGTGGCGGCATCCGCCAGAAGATGTATCGAAAATTGCTGAAGGAAAACCCTGAGCTCTTCAAGTCCGAAAGTATGAACGAGTACACGGCCGTTTTCGATGAACGGGAAAAAATCCCTGACGTTTCAGACGAAAGTAACGTGCCCACGAAAAGGTACACAAAACATCCCAAGACAGGTAAGTGGGTTGATAGGACTGAGTTTCAGCGATTAGACGATCCTGACTATCGCCCTGACTTCAATCTAGCGAGATCAACCACAGGGCACGAGCATGCGCACATGGGCGCCGGAAATGATCCAGGCATCACGGAATATATCGATAGCCTTGTTCCTAACTACAGCGACTTCGCCAATTCAGATGAGGTGGAGGGTAAGTGGGAAAGAATCAATAACGATTTTGATGTGAGTTACAGGCCCTCTTATGTAAGCAAGAAAAACGAAGAACTCATCCGTGTAATGGAATTAATGGCCCAACCGGGTGACGAGGCGGTTGAAGAGGAAGTTTTAAGTTTCCTGAAGGATAAGTGGAAATTCGATGCAAGCACGAGTTATCACGCTGACGAGCTTCACCCTGAAGAGTGGACGAAAGAGGATCAGAAATTTAAGGATCGGGTTGACGAATTGGTAGGCAAGGCCTCGATCATATTCGACATGGCCAGACAAAAAATCGATGACCGGACAGGAGGCCTGCCAGCCGTCAGTGGTGGTGATGAGTCCATGGGCTACGCCAGTGGCGGCCTGGTGGAGGATGACATTGAGCCGGATCCGCTGTTCTCCGATCCTCGCGTCCTGTACGAGGATGGGCAGCCAAAGGTAAATCCGAATCTGCAATCCACCACGAGAACGAAGGTGCAGGCAAATATTAACCGGGCCACAGGCAATGCACCGGGCTTGCCAGAGGCACTCTCACGATTCATCCTTGAGGGCGCTAACAGGTTCAAGAATGTGCCCAGCGCATATCAGGCTGGCCGTGGCCTTATTGATGCCTTCAAGGATAAACTCACACCTCAAACGCAAGCCATGACGCCTACGGGAGAAACCATGCCCGTGCCTACGCCATCGGCCGGTCTTGGAGCTCTTCAGGCTACTGGCTGGAATGGCAGGGAAATACCAGAACCGGGAAATCGGCCTGTGCCGGGATATGATCACGGGCCTGTGGCGCCTCGACCATCGAAGTTTGATGGCCTGAAAATTAAGCCAGGCGAGTCTGGCGTACATGACATCCCGTTAAATCAAATCAGTCGAACGGCCAAAATGTTCCCGAGGGATAATTCGGAGCAGCCAACATTCCTGATGCAGAATGTAGATCTCCAGACTGTCAGAAAGAAACTAACTCACCTTCGTGGATCCGAAAATCAGGATGACTTGCGCGTTATCATGACGCAATCAGGGGATATCTTTATCGCTCATTCAGATTCCATCCACGAGGACATCTCGAGAATTGCCGCGGGTAGAACACTTCCCAGCAGGGCCGAACTTGGTTCTGGCCTACCTATCCCAATGCAGGGTGAGGATGAGGCGGATGTTGAGGGATTCCTTACGTGGGATAAAGAAAAAGGTATCTACACTCCCGAAGAGCTTTATGTGCGACAGATAGATGGCAAGGAAAGTTTCCATAGAGAGGCTCAGATATTAAAAAGTTTCAATAACCACCCCACGATTCGCTCAGTCACCGGAAACGAGCCTGCCGAGCAGGGCCTTGGTAGTCTGGAATACAAAGATCGAATGAAAGCAGAGGCATTACTTGGAAGGGTTGAGGAAAACTACAAGCCACAAAACGAAGATGAAAGTTTTGGATATGAACTCCAGCAGTTCATGAAGGGTGATCGTGAGTATCCTGAAATACGACTACACGATCCCGAAACTAATGTCAGGTTTGACCTTCGCCGAAAAGGAAATGGGAAGATTGAAATTGATATTGGCGACTTTGAAAATCTCAATTCTCCATGGGCACCCGGCAAGTCTGGTAAAATGATATATTCTCAAGGTGTACTCAGGGCGCTGATGGATATGCTAAAAGAAAAGATGCCTGATACGAAAGAGTTATTTGGCAAGAGAACCACAACAGGCAAAAATCAATCATTCAGGTTTGCTAATGGCGGCCTGGTATCTGCATTTAGATCGAGGATGTCAGCATGACGGAACCAACACAACAACAGGGACAGCAAGGGCAACAGGAAGAAATGAAGCCCCTACCTGCGCCTCCGATGACAGCGAGGAAGCGGTTTTTTGATTTAATGAGCGGCAACGGCCCGGCCGAACCGAAAGGCTACGCCGCTGGCGGTGCCGTTGGCCTTGAGTCGATAGGTGATCTTGGCACCCTTGGTGGATACACGCCAACCGTTGATATGGCCAACATCCGAAACGTCAATCCAACTGGAGTGAATGTCCCGAGCGGCAACATGTTCCTTCATGACAACCAAAATCCAGAAGACAATGGAAATGGTATTGTGGGTCAGCCATTTGCTCAGAATTACGAGCCACCAGACGCATCTATTGGCGGCATTCCACTTCCGGGTGGCGATCTCGTGGGTGACTTCAACCCTGACAAGTACACGAGATGGGGAAGTGGCCCCAACGAGATTCTCAATTACGCTGGAGAGGTGGGAGCGGAAGGTCTTGGTGAGGCAGCCGATTGGGCTAAAGATCAGTGGAATGAATTAACCGGGCCACCTGAAACCAAGAATATTTCTATCGATACTGAAGAATCAAGTATTGGCAGTGGATTTGATTACGAGGATGCTGGTTATTTTGATGAAGTAGATCCGTCTATCGCATACGAAGAGAGGGCATTGCCGGGAATTGGCGATCCTGAAAATTTAAGCACAGAAGATTTGTATGGCACTCCGGGGATTGACTACCCGAATGAACTCTGGGAAGCGGCAGATCCTGCCGTTGACGTAGAGCCAGGTGGTTCCTCGTGGAACGAAGCGTGGATGGGAACCAGTTCACCTTCATTTGATAACATTAACTTTGGTGGTCTGGCATCAGGCGCCGGATTAAGTGCAGGACTTGGCCTGCTTGCCGGTGGTGATGAAAAGGATGTTCTTGAGGGCGTTGCGACAAATACCGCAATGCAGGCGGCCGGGCAGGGGTTAGGCCTTGGTGCTTATGCTGGCCCGGTTGCGGCGATCGGTTCTGAGTTAATTAATGGGCCAGGTAAAGGTTCAATGGCGAATATCGGTGCCTCCGGCCTTGGTGCTTTAACGTCCGGTATGGCCGCCGCGGGTGGGATGGGCGCAATGGCGTCAACTGGTGTTGGTCTAATTCCCGCTGCGCTCTTGCTTGCTCACAACCTGATGACCAACAAAGAGAAAAGCACAACTTCGCCAGCGCACCTTAACTGGCGTGAGACAGTAAATGACATGGGTGTATTCAGATCTGACTTTGAGGATCAGCCTGAACTGGTGAAAGACTTCAATGAACTTTCTAGTAAGTATGGCGGGTCTGGTTACGACGAAAGCGATCTCATTTCAATGACAACCAGAGTAAATAATGTTCTTGATTCGAAGTACGGAGTCGGAAAAGAGAATTGGGAATGGAATCGAGACACAAACTTTGGTGAAGATAAAGATGCAGGTAGGGACTTTATAAAGAGGAAAAACGGTTATGGCCGTCTGACCGTGCCTGGACTTAAGGACGATCCTTACTACAAAGTACACGAAGATGATGTCACTGGCGAATTGGTATTCAACGCTCCACCAATAGGATGGACTCCAGAAATCGATGACGAAGACGGTTCGGAGTTGTCTTGGATTTACAGTAATTATCCAGGTGGCGGTGGCGGATATAATGACAGTGGTGCTGGATCTGAGGCTGACTTTTCTGAATAAGATGCCGCCTTTGCGGCATCAGAAGATCTTTGATGACCGATCATGTTGTTATTGACAATCCAGATCTCCTGTCGAACGTGGAAATCAAACGTGTTCAGGATATTACAGAAAAACTTCAACATGAAGACAAGCTAGATCTTGCCAGAAATAAATTCCTTCCCTATGTCAGGCACCTCTGGCCAACAATGTATAATGAAGATGGAAGTATTCGATCTGGGTTCGTTCCAGGCGCACACCACGAAATCGTAGCAGAGAAATTCGATAGGATTATCTCAGGTGACCTGAAACGACTGATCATCAATATGCCACCGCGACATACCAAATCTGAATTTGCCTCGATTTATCTTCCATCGTTCTTTTTGGGGAAAAATCCGGGTGGCTACATCATGCAGGCCACTCACTCATCTGAGCTCTCCTTGAAATTTGGTGGTAAAGTTCGTGATTTGGTGAAAAAACCAGAATATCTGAACCTATTTCCGAACACATTCCTCTCTCCAGACCGAACGGCGCGTGGTGTCTGGGCAACTGCGCAGGGTGGCGAGTATTACGCCGCGGGAGTTGGCACAAGTATTGCCGGGCACGGCGCCGATCTGTTCATCGTTGACGATCCGCACTCCGAGCAACACGCTATGTCGCCTACGGTTATGGACTCTCATTACGAATGGTACCGAGGTGGCCCTCGTCAGAGGCTCCAGCCTGGTGGTGCTATCGTTTTGGTCATGACGAGGTGGTCAAAGAAGGATTTGACCGCTCGTGTGCTTGAAGCGATGGGCGAGGAGAACGCAGATGTTTGGGAAGTAGTCGAATTTCCGGCAATTTTGGAGTCCGGACGCTCGTTGTGGCCGGCATACTGGCCTCTCGATCAACTTCTGGCGACAAAAGCTTCCGTTGGTACCTCAAAATGGCTTGCAGAGTACATGCAGAACCCCACGGCCGAGGAAGGTGCCATCATAAAGCGCGAATATTGGCGAAAATGGGAAAAACCCGACCCACCAAAGGTGGAATACATCCTCCAGTCCTACGATACAGCCTTTGATGCCAAAGAAACGGCCGACTACAGCGCAATTACCACCTGGGGAATCTTTAAAAGGGAAATAAGAGAGAAAACCGACAAAGCCGAGCATATTATCCTACTGGATGCTCTGAAAGGCCGCTGGGACTTCCCTGAATTGAAGCGAATTGCGCTCAGGGAACACAATAAGTGGGATCCAGATATGACGATCATTGAAAACAAGGCTACGGGTGGGCCGCTCATTCAAGAGCTTCGCGCGATGGGAATTCCTGTCGTGAAATTCAATCCATCCACCGGAAGAGATAAAATCGCGCGAGCAAATGGCGTATCACCTACATTTGAATCAGGGTTGGTGTGGGCGCCGGATAAGAATTTTGCTACCGAGGTGATCGAGGAATGTGCTGACTTTCCGAATGGTGATCATGATGACTATGTTGACAGCGTGACACAGGCTATGCTCAGATTCAGGGAAGGCGGGTTTATTGTTAATCCGAGCGACTATGAAGATGAGGAAGAAAAGTTTATAAGGAAGCGTAGAAAGGCCTATTACGGCTAAGAGAGAAGCTGAGGAGAAAACTAATTTTACATATAGAAAGCTAGAACTGGGGTAGCTTTCAAAGGAGTTGACCGTGGCGATTGAGTCAGGTCTATCCCTCCCCGGAGGCTACACCGAAGAAGAGATCCTTCCTGAAGGCGATCTTGAATTTGAGATCGAGGGAGAGGAGCCTCTTGAAGAAGAAATAGACGAAGAAGCTCTCATGGCGGCCATGGCCTCCCAGGAGCATGACGCAAATCTCGCCGAACATATGGACGAGGATGCACTTACATCCTTAGCCGTAGACCTCTGTAAATCCATCAAGGATGACAAAACATCACGTAAGGATTGGGAGCAGATCCTCGAAAAGGGGCTTGAGCTTCTTGGTACCAAGTATCAGGAAAGTAGCGATCTTTTCGAGGGTGCGTCCGGTGTTGTTCATCCCCTCCTCGCCAAAGCGGTAGTTCAGTTCCAGGCTCAAGCCTATGGCGAGCTCTTTCCCGCGGGTGGGCCAGTAAAGTATCAGGTAGCCGGAGATGCATCGGTAGAAGTTATTCAACAAGCAGAGCGCGTCAAGAAGCACATGAATTACGAAGTAACAGAAGACATGGAAGAGTACGAGGAAGAGTTCGATAATCTTCTTTTCAAGCTTCCCATCGATGGTTCCGCATTCAAGAAAACCTACTGGGACGAACTCCTTGGCCGGCCAGCATCTAAATTTGTTGCTGCCAAGGATATTATCGCTCCCTACACGGCAGGCGATCTGAACACCACGCCAAGGTTTGCGCATGCCGTTCCAGTAAAAACAAATAACATGAAGCAAATGATGCTCTCTGGGTTCTATCGTGATGTCGATCTGGGTGAACCTGGCGAGAAAACAGAATCCGAACTTGAGGTAAAGCAGGCCAAGATAGAGGGAGTCGAGGCGAATTCACAAGAACGAGATGAATATATCGTCTTCGAAGTTCATGTCACCATGGAACTCGATGGATTCGAAGAAGAGTCCATGGGTGTTGGCGTTCCTTATATCGTGTCAATCGAAGAGGAAACCGAAAAGGTTTTAGCGATTCGCCGAAACTGGAACGAGAATGACGAGAGAAAGCGAAGGAAGGATTATTTCGCGCATTACAAATTCCTGCCGGGTACCGGATTTTATGGCTTTGGTTTAACGCACATGATCGGGAACCTCTCGATCACCGCAACTGCGCTTCTCAGGATGCTAATTGATGCAGGTGTGTTTCATAATTTACCTGCTGGATTTAAAGCCAAGGGAATGCGCATTCGGGGCGACAATGAACCTCTCAAGCCAGGTGAGTTCAGGGATGTCGATGTCCCTGGCGGAAACCTGAGAGATCAGATCATTCCCCTTCCATTTAAAGAACCGTCAAACACTTTGGTGGCCCTCCTTGGGATGATTGTTGATTCTGGGAATGAATTTGCTGCCACCACGAACGAGAAGATCGCCGATTCGAATCAGCAGGCGCCCGTGGGCACCACAGTTGCACTGATCGAGCAGGGCATGAAGGTAATGTCTGGTGTTCACAAGAGACTTCATCGTGCCCAGAAAAATGACCTTCGAATTCTCGCTCGTATCATCCAAGAAAACCAAACCGAATATCCCTATGATGTTCCGGGTAAACGCAGAGATATATTGGTCGAGGATTTTGATGCCAGGGTAGACATCCTTCCTGTCAGCGATCCGAATATCTTCTCGATGACGCAGCGCATCTCAAGGGCGCAAACACAACTCCAGATTGTAACGTCAGCACCAGAACTCCATGGCAAGAAGGGCATGTATGAGGCCCTCAGGCGAATGTACGCTGCGCTTGGTGTTCAGGATATCGATTCCATCCTGCCTCCCATGGAAGAGCCGCAACCAAAGGATCCTGCTACGGAAGCTTCTGAGGCCCTTACCGGCGAACCGATGCAGGCATTTAAGGGGCAGAATCATGCCCTTCATATCGACACGCATATTGCCACGATGTCACTTCCGTCCATGGTCAACCCGGTAGTTCAGCTTGGATTTGAATCTCATATATTCGAACACATCTCCATGAGGGCTACCGAGGAAACTGAAGAAGAATTCAAGGATCAAACTGAACTTATCGGGGAGATGGATCCTGAACTGCAAGATCCGGCCGCAATCGAATTGAACCAGAAAAAACAGGATGCCATTTGCAATAGAGTGTCCAAGTATATTCAGGAATACGCCAAGGTAAGGGAGGAGGCTGGGGCCGGAAATGAGGAAGATCCGCTCGTTACTATTCGCAAACAGGAACTCGCGCTTCAATCCACAAAATTAGTGAATGACCAGAAAGATAAAGCGGCCAGACTTGATTTTGATCGTCAGCGCGGTCAGGCGGCCGACATCCTTGGATTCAGGCGTGATGATACCTCTCGTCATGCCTCTGACCAGAGAACTGAAGTTGCGAGAGAGCGTATAGCTTCAAGCGAAGATCAGACGGAGGATCGCCTTGATAGTTCGGAGAAGATCGCCGCAATGAGGCCGACTGGAGGTGGTGGTGAATAGAAGCTCGATGTCAAAACAGATAACCAAAAGCCCGAAAGGGAAAGGTGAAAAGCCAAAGCCAAAGAAGCCCGTGAATAAGGTCTACAACAAAGACCACAAACTTCGCGCAAGGAAACCGTGATGTCGATAGATGATTTCGGTACATACGTTCATATCGTTAATGAAAAAATGAGTGAACGCAAAGAGGATATCGCCACGCTGCTTATGACCGATCAACTTCAGTCCATGGAAGAATATCGTGGCCTTATGGGCGAATTGAAGTTTATCGCAGATCTCGAGGAGAGAATCCGAGAGGCTAACAAGGAGAGGGAAGAAGATGGCTAATACACCTGAACTATTAAGTACCGAGGAGATGGAAAAGCGATTCGGAACCGCATTTGTTCCGCCAGAACCGGAAGTAGACCTCGATCCGGCCGACACTGAAATGTGGGCGCACATCCCAGATCCGGTTGGATGGAGAATACTCATCCGTCCGTATGTTGGAGCGAAGGTATCAAAAGGTGGACTTCACTTGGCGGATTCGGGTACCGCAAAGGAGGCCTTGGCCACGGTTATCGGGAAGGTCATGAAGATGGGTTCTGTTTGTTACAAAAATCCTCGCAAATTCGACCCGGAACCCGATGGCACCATTAAGCCGTGGTGCGAAGAGGGTGATTGGGTAGTTATCGGCAAGTATGCCGGTGCAAGGTTCAGGCTTTATTTCGACACGGGAGAAAATCCTGAGGTTCGCATTATCAACGATGATGAGGTCATCGCAAAAGTTCTCGATCCTGATGATGTCAGGACGCTATAAGGAGAAACGCCATGCCAGGCGAAGATGAAGTTGTGGGACAGGTGGAACAAGGGGAAGAGGTAGAGGTTTTTTCCGCCAATTCGGAATCAGAACCAGAAAAGGATATTATTTTTGAGGTTGATGAGGAAAAGGATGAGGCCACCCAGGTAGACGAAGAGGCACCTGCCGCAGCGGATGATGACGTTACGGACGAATTGGTTGGTACTGGTGAGAGGGTTCGAAAAAGAATCAACCAACTAACCTACGAAAAGAAGGAAAGTGGGCGAGTCGCTGATGAGGCGTTGAATTACGCCAAAACCGTCCATCAGGAGAACGAAATCCTAAAGAAAAGGCTGGCGGGGCAAGAGGATCACACCCTGACAGAGGCCGAGGAGAGAAATAAAAGCCAGATGGCTGAGGCCAAGACGGCTTACAAAAATGCCTATGAAGACGAAGACGCAGATGGCATGGCTGATGCCAATGAACTTATTGGCCAATTATCAGCAGATAAAAATGCAATCATGAGGGCCAAAAGGAATGCCGCGGCGAAAAAAGAAGAAGATGTGCTAGAGGAAGATGCGCCAGCCGCCCCAGCGGCCGCCGCAGCGGCGCCTGCCGAAGAACTCGACCAAAAAGCTGTTGCATGGGCTGAAAAAACTGAATGGTTCGGTGCCCACGAGGGAATGACCGACTATGCAATGCAACAGCATTTCAATATGGTCAACAAAGAAGGATTTGACCCAAAGAGCGATGAATACTATATTGAAGTTGAAAAACGTGTTCAGGGCATGTTTCCACACATGTTCAAGAAACGCGCACCCGCATCATCCGCCGAACCTGGCGCACCTGAAGAAGTAGGCAGGCCAAAGCCAAGACAGACCGTGGCTCCTGCTGGTAATGCATCCGGGTCTGCAACTAAACGCACGAAAACTGTTGTCACTACTAGCGAGCAAACGGTCGCAGAGTCTCTTGGGATTCCCAACGAGGCATATGCGCGCGAGAAGGCTCGTCTAGCTAGGGAAAGGGCTGCTAATGCCTAATGATGGAGAAGTGACCTTCGGGTTGGACGAGAACCAAGACGATAATCCTACGGCGCAACTCGCTGCTGGAGCGACTGAAGTTCTCACCCCCGCACCAACGCAGGATCCAGAGGAATCGGAACGAGCCTCTAGGGTATCGGAGACAAGGGATTCAGAGAAACGAGTGGCTTCCTGGAAGCCACCTCAACTCCTAGATGCCCCAACCCCAGAGATGGGATATCACCACAGGTGGATCCGGTATGAAGTCAACGGCACCGTTGATCACAAAAACCTTGCCGCGAGATTCAGGGAAGGCTACGAACCCGTTCCACAAGATGCCTATCCCGACTTTGAGTGTACCGTTCTTGACGGTACGCACGGAAAACACGCCGGTACCTTTACGACTGGCGGTTTGATTCTTTGTCGGATTCCGGTGGAAATCGTGAAGCAACGAGAAGCGTACTTCAACGCGAGAAGCGATGATGCCGATCGCGCAGTGGATAATGACCTCTTGAAGGCCAATGACCCAAGGATGCCTTTTGACAATTCGCAACGCCATTCGCAAGTGACGTTTGGCGGCGGCCGTCAATAGGGAACACTTATAACCTAACCTAAGGAAAAGAATATCATGGCGAATAAAGATAGACCTTTTGGACTCAAACCCGTCAGGACGCTTGGTGGCGTTTACACTGGCGCGGTGAACCCGTATCAGATCGCTGACAACTACAACTCAGCGAATAGCGGTATTTTCACTGGAGATACCGTTCAACCCCTGGCCACCGGATATATCCGGCTTGGCGAGGCAGCTCCGACTGTTGACACGCTTGGCGTGTTCATGGGGTGCAATTACGTTGACCCCGGCTCCGGCACTCCGACATGGAAGGCCTATTATCCTGACTCCACGAACATCACTGTTGGCATTATCGAGGCTTTGATTTGCGATGATCCGATGGTTGTGTTTGAGGTTCAGTGTGATGGGATCCTGACAATCGCGGATGTGTTCAGCAACGCCACCATCACGATTACCGATGGTGACACGAACAGCGGAACCTCTCGTTTCGAGCTTGATCATTCCGAGGTGGCTACTACCTCGACTGATCCTCTCAAAATCATCGGGCTTTCCACGGACGATGAAAATAGGGATCAGACTGTTGTCAATGGCAACGCCTATGTCGTGATTAATAACCACACATTGAAAAGCGTTGGTGTTGACGGCATCTAAGTCAACTGAAAAGAAAGGAATTTGAAACATGGCTATTAATAGAGCGCAACTGGCTAAAGAGCTTGAGCCTGGTCTTAATGTTCTCTTTGGTCTGGAGTACAACCGTTACGATCAGGAGCATGAGGAACTCTTCGACAAAGAGACATCCGTTCGTGCTTTTGAGGAAGAAGTCATGATGGTTGGTTTCGGCAACGCTCCTGTCAAGGCTGAGGGACAGGGAACCCAGTACGATGATGCCCGTGAGGCGTGGACTGCACGTTACACTCACGAAACCATCTCGCTGGCCTTTGCTCTCACCGAGGAAGCTGTCGAGGACAACCTCTACGACTCGATTTCCAAGCGTTATACCAAGGCCATGGCCAGGTCGATGGCGTACACGAAAAACGTCAAGGGCGCCGCGGTATTCAACCGCGCATTCAACGCCTCCTATCTGGGTGGAGATGGCCTCGAAATGATCTCCGCTCTTCATCCACTGACTGCTGGCGGAACGTGGGCCAACGAGCCGACTACTGCCGCAGACCTCAATGAAACCTCGCTTGAGAACGCCGTGATCGACATCTCGCTGTTCACGGACGAGCGCGGATTAACCACAGCCCTCAAGGCGCAGAAACTGGTTGTCCCGCCACAGCTTATGTTCGTGGTGGACAGGCTTTTGAATACCAACCTGCGCGTTGAGACTGCGAACAACGACCTGAACTCGATCAAGAACCAGAACGTGGTTCCTGGCGGCTTCGCGGTCAACCACTTCTTGACGGATACGGATGCTTGGTTCTTGAAGACCGATGCTCCGAACGCCATGAAGTGTTTCGAGCGCACCAAACTCAGCACGAAGATGGAAGGCGATTTCGACACCGGCAACATGCGATACAAGTGTCGTGAGCGTTATGTCTTCGGTTGGTCTGACCCTCGCGGGATCTACGGTTCTCCGGGCGCGTAAGTATCTGGGGCCGGGGGAAACCCCGGCCTCTTTCTTAGGGTAAGTTGGGGTTTGATTCCCCTTGGCGGCTTGGTGAAGAGGCCTTGACGTTCCTGAGATAGGAGAAATAGTAATGCCTCCAACAAATTATCCAAACGGTGTCACTAGCTTTGGAATCCTTCAACTTGGTGGTGGGTCTATTCCATCCACCACAGGTAACGTCCGTTTTGTTAGTTCGACTCGCGCAGGCGCATCGAATAGCAATAACGGTCAAGATCCCGATCACGCATGGTCTACGATGGTGTATGCGGCCGCCAGAATGAAAGCCAGTCAGGGTGACATGGTTATCGTTCTGCCGGGTCACGTTGAAACGGTGATCGCTGCCGCTGGCTTCGTTCATAGCGTGGCAGGCGTCACCTGGATTGGCCTTGGTTACGGTTCATTAAAGCCAAAGGTCAACTTCACCACGGCTGTCGGTGCTGACATGGACGTTGATGCCGCCAACACGGTGATGGTGAACTTCCAGTTTACTGGTGGATTCGATGCCCTTACCGGGCCTATCGACATCAACGCCGCTGGTTGTAAGTTGATCGACATTCTGACCAAGGATGTGACCGGGCAGGCAACTGACTTTATTGTGGCTGATGCCAACGCTGACGATCTCGTCATCTCTGGCTGGCGTCACGAAGGCGCGGCGGCTGCCGGCGCAGAGTCTGCGCTTCAGCTTGTCGGTGGTGATAACGCCACTATCGAGGATTTCTGGATTGATGGGAACTTCGGTACAGCGGCCATCGAGAATGTCACCACTGCTTCGGTCAATACCACGATTGGTGGTGGCCCAGGTCAGAACTACATTCGCACACGCAACGCCGCGGATGTGGCTGTCACGATGGTTGCGACTTCGACTGGTAATATCGGCCCGAACATCAACATTCGTGTGGCCGACAACGCAGCTAACGTCACTGAAGCTCTCGTGGGTGCTGATATGCAGTTCTTTCAGCCTCTTCCGATTTGTAACGCTGACGGCGAGGTTGGCCTCAACACCAACATCACCGCCACTGTTGACGAAGCTTAATCCTGAGGGGCGGCCTTCGGGTCGCCCCACCCAGGAAGGGGGGATTAAGGCATGACCGATACAGTAACTTCTCAAACGATTCAGGATGGCCCTAAAAAGGCTATCATGCATTTCACTAGCATCAGTGACGGAACTGGCGAGGGAACCGCCGTAAAAAAGGTGGACGTTTCCGCTCTTGCCCCACTCCAAGGTATCGGAGGCGAGCAAGTCTGTGATGAAGTTCGTGTCATGAAAATCATATTCGCCACTAGCGGTATGCCTGTTCGTATCCTTTGGAGTGCGACCACCAATGAACCCATGGTTACTCTTGGGGTTAATGGTGGTTCCGACTCTGGCGTACTCGATTATTCAGACATCGGCGGTCTAAAGAATCCTAAGGCCACCGGATGGGACGGCGACATTGACTTCTTGGTTTTGGCTGCCGCTGCGGATGCTGGTGATTCTTACTCCGTTACTTTGGTGATGGAAAAGAAATACGCCGGTTCATAAGGTAAAAGACAATGGCCACTAGCGGAACGAAAGTATTTACGTTCGATGCCGCGGAGGCAGTTGAAGAGGCTTACGAAAGATGCGGAAGAGAGTCCCGAGTTGGTTATGACTTAGAGAGCTCCATGAGGTCGATGAATCTCATGTTCTCTTCGTGGGCCAACAAGGGAATTAACCTCTGGACTGTCAAGCAGCGCGAGCTAACAACAGAAGCCACCACAAACGAATACATTCTCGAGAATGATATCGTTGACATCATTTCTGCGGTCATCGTTCGGTCAACCTCAGACCTGAGTATGGAGCGGATTAGCCGGGAAGAGTGGCAAACCATTCCCGTGAAGACCACCGCAGGCCGGCCCAGCCAGTGGTATCTTGATCGTCAGATAATTCCAAATTTGAAATTATATCCAACGCCAGAAAATTCAACTGACGTATTCAGGTACGACTGTCTGACCAGGATCGAGGATATCGTAAGCCCGAGGGATTCCGTTGCGATTCCATTCAGGTTTTATGATGCCTTTTGTGCTGACCTGGCGGCCAGACTTTCGTACAAGAAAGCCCCGGACAGGACTGCCGTTCTTGAGTCGAAGTCAACTGTGTCTTGGGACGAAGCGGCCGCAGAGGATAGAGATAGGGCCGCATTTCAAATTACAGCCGATACGGCTATTTATTACAGGGTATTCAGGTAATGGCTATCAAGGCATTTGCTACAGGAAAATTCGCTCGTGGTGTTTGCGACCGATGTGGCTTTTGGTATCCACTCAGCACTTTAAAAAAAGAGTGGAACGGCCTGATGGTCTGTTTGGAGGAATGTTATGAAGTCAAGCATCCACAACTTTTTCCGATCCACCTTACGACTGATCCAGAAGCTCTTAAAGACGCTCGCCCGGATCGCGTGGAACCTTACGAGATATATCTGGGCAGTATTGGTTCGGATCTTTTGCCACGTAAAAAGATTTACGGGTTTGGGATCATAGGCCGAGTGACGGTGACAACATCATGAATTATTTTGAGCTAAAACAGAGAATTCAAGACTACACCGAGAACACCGAATCCACTTTCGTGGCCGAGATAGATGATTTTATCCGAGCGACTGAGGAGCGAATTTTCGAACAACTTGAATTAAACCTGTTCAAGAAGACCGAGACATCCGCGCTCACTATCGGGAACAAGTTCCTGACGCTCCCAGAGAAGTATCTGAACTCCATTTTCCTTATGGTGACATTGGATGATGGAAGAGAGGTACCACTCAAGAAGAAACACGCAACATTTGTGGATGACTACACCAGAAATCCTACGGACGTTGGGAGCCGAGATGTTCCAAAATATTATGCTGATTACGATGCGGAGCTCTCTACTTCGACCTCAGTGGGAAGTACGATCCAAGTGGGGCCGGTTCCTGATAAGGCATACGCCTGTCGGCTTGGTTATTATTACCAACCTGCCTCGCTAACGGAAGTAACTACTTTCCGTTCCGTGACGCTTGGCGCAAGCCCACTTCTTACCGGATCGGCCGGATCCTCGACCATCACGGTGACTGATACGGCCCATGGAGCGAACGAGCAAACATTGGTTACGCTGGCGGCCGCCGAGGCAGTGGATGGCATTGCGGCCGCGGTCATCAATACGACCTTGCCGCATAATATTCAGAACGTGACCACCAACACGTACGACATTGTTGTGAAGTCAAATGATCCAGCCGTTCAGTCTGGCGCCACCACGGGTGCCACGGCCGGTGGCGGAAGCGCAGTCACCGCGAAATACACAAACGGCGGCACCTCATGGATTGGCGACAATGCAGAAACAGCCATCTTCTATGGGTGCATGTGCGAGGCGTATATATTTATGAAGGAAGATGCCGGGGAAAACACACTCCTCGACAAGATGGATGAGCGATTTGAAAAAGTAATGGCCAGGCTAAAGGTTCGGTACCAAGGCCGGGGTCGAATGGAAGAGCGGCGATATGACAACGCCAGAGTAGAGCCAGACTAAAGGAGTAAGACGATGGCTGGAACAATTACGAGTGCAATGTGTACTTCTTTCAAGGATGAGCTTCTTGGCGGCAGTCACGATCTGGACACCTCTGGTAACACGTTTAAGATCGCGCTGATTCTCCCTGAAGCCTCAATTCCGTCTGCTACGTTCGATGCGGCATCAACGAACTACTCAGACATCACCGGAGACTCGGCCGAGTCGAGCGGGACTGGCTATTCGGCCGGTGGATACACGCTATTGAGTCAGGTTGTAGCTAACTCTGGCACTACAGCGTATGTCGATTTCGCTGATGCGGCCTGGACGATCTCCACCACACTAAGCACGGGTGGAGCGATGATCTACAACACATCGCTGTCGAACGCAGCGGTGTGCATCATCGACTTTGGCGGCACCCAAACGGTGACTGGCGGAACGCTAACCATCGTATTTCCTACTGCAGATGCGAGCAACGCTATTATTCGTATCGCGTAGGGGGTGAGTCATGGCCGACCTCCAGATAGGTGGAACGGGTTGGAGTGCCGGGACATGGGGCAACAACACCTGGGGCAACTCGCAGAGTGATGACGTTGTTGCAGCGGTTGGAACGGTAAGTGTCGGATCTGTTGTAGTCGATATATCGGCCACAACAGCGGTAATTCCGGCAGTAGGGACGGCGGCAGTTGGTAGCACATCACATGATGTCGTAGCTACCACATCAATCGTTGGCGTGGAAGGAACTGGGGCAGTAGGAAGCGTCACGGTCAATATCGGGGCAACGACAGCGGTTGTCCCGGCAGTTGGAACGGCGGCGGTAGGAACGCCATCACCGGACGTTGGAAGTTTCAGTGTTCCGGGTTCCGAGGGAACGGGATCGATAGGAAGTGTTGAAGAGGAAGTAGATGCAACCACTTCGGTGGTACCGGCTATTGGAACTGGCGCGATAGGAACACCATCAGGCACTGGAAGTTTTAGTGTTCTGGGTGTTGAAGGGACAATGAGTGTTGGTTCCCTTCTGGTATTTGGCCCTGGGTGGGGCGATGTTTCAGAGCAGCCAGAAACTATTTGGTTAGATGAGGACGAAGGCGTTGCGAATGCCTGGACAGATGTTCCGGGCGCACAAACAGCAACATGGACTGGAGAATGAAATGAGCGAAAAAGAGGCTCCAAAGCCAGCGAGTATGGAAGGGTATAGCACTGACATTCAGGTTGGTAGCGTTCAAGTGGTCGTGACCGAGGAAGAAAAATCCACGAGCGGCCCACGCGCACCGGAAGAAAAGGAGTAAACTATGGCTTCCACGTACACACCAAACGGAATCGAAAAGCCAACTACCGGCGAACAATCAGGTGCGTGGGGCGATACGGCTAACACCGATTTCGAGTTAATCGAAGAAATGGCCAGTGGTGTAGCCACTATTGCGCTTGCTGATGCTGATGCCACCCTTACGATGACTGATGGCGCAAGTGCTGGCATTCGGCACAAGGTGGTTCTGTTTACCGGAACACTAACCACCACGAGAACGCTTACGGTTGCGGCCACGGATGCCCAGCAAATGTGGGTCATGAAGAATTCCACCGGTCAGTCTATTATTATTAAGCAAGGCTCCGGCGCCGCTACTGTCACGATTGCCAACGGCGATCTGGCCCTCGTGTATTGCGATGGGTCAGACGAAGTTCACCAGGTTATCCTGAACGCTGACTCTATCGGGACGGGCACCCTGAAACACGAGCAGGGCGGTCTTGAAATTGATGCATCCGCATTTAGTGGTCTTCTTAAAATAACTGGCGGAACATCGAGCGCAGTAGCCGCGCCGACTGGCGCGGTTGTCGGAACAACCGACACGCAAACACTGGCAGCCAAGACAATGACATCCCCTGTCCTTAATGGAACATTGAGCGGCACGGCATTCCTCGATCAAGATGACATGTCTTCAGATAGCGCAATCGCGGCGGCGAGCCAGCAGAGTGTTAAAGCGTATGTTGACGCTGCCGCCTCAATGCCGAAGGGACATATCTTTGGTGGCATTTTAGTTCCGGGTACAGACGCCGCGAACGACATTAACTCAACAGCTATCGAGTGCCGTGATGCCGCTGACACTACCGATATGACCCTCGCCGCATTCGTGAAACAGATTGATGCTAATTGGGCAACAGGCACAGGTAACGGCGGCTTTCCTTCTGGACTAACTCTCACTGACGAGACTTGGTATCACTTTTTCATTGTCTCCAAGACGGGTGACGCCACCTTTGATGCCGGATTCGATACGAGCCTAACTGCATCGAACCTACTTTCCGACACTGGCGGCACTCTTTATCGCCGGATTGGTTCTGTGTGGAGGCGCGTTTCGTCAAATGGGAATAAAGGTTTCACCATGTTTGCTGATGGTAAGGTTATGTACGATTACGGTGGAGAGGACGGACTCGACTTCGCAAACACCGCCCTTAGCACAAGCGCAAGAGAAACGGTAACTCTAACTTCGCCCGCAGGCATAAAACTAGAGGCGATAGTTCGTGCGACATTCCAGGCCCAAGGTGGCGCGGCGAACAAGGGAGTTCTTACCTCCCTGGAGATGGACGATATTACCGCTAGTGGCGCTGGCAACAATATGACAGATGCAGCCAATAATACGGCAAATTCACAGAGCGCGGCAAGGATTAATGTTTGGACTAACACTTCAAGCCAGATAGGGTTCAGGATGGACACGAACGCCTCGATGGACGGCTACGCTACGTGTATTGGGTATTATGACGATAGGGGGAGGAATTCCTAATGCTTAGAATTTTATTCACAAAATCAACAAAGAAGTGGAAAGGGCAGACTCGTGGCGATTTACCTTCCGACTTCGACCCTGCACTTCACGCAGTTCTTGAGGCCAGAAATCTCAATGGCGTGATTGAGTTCACGGGGAAGCGGCTTAACGACACAGAGGACGGATTGCGTGACGCTACCGCAACCGAGCTTCGCGCAGAAAATTACGCAGAAGATAGGCAAAAAGAGTACCCGACTCACGAAGAGTTCATGCATGCCTGGTTTGATGGCGGCCAAGACGCCCTTGATGTCCTGGCAACAAAAAGACAGGCGATAAAAGTTAAGTATCCAAAGAGCTAGGAAGGAATTGTCATGCCGGATATAGATTTTGGTATTTTTGTTGGGGTGGTAATGGCTATCGTGCCAGCTATCGGTGTTTGGGTGAAACTGAACATCACACTCACGAAGTTGTGCGCCGAACAAAAACATACCAAAGAGAGACTTGATGGCATGGGCAAGGCGAACAGGCAAGAGTTTAAGGATATCGAAGTCAGTCGAGCGGAGAGGGTATCCGATCTTAAGTCTTCGATCACCAGGAACGAAACAAGCATCGTGAAACTCTGGGAAGAGAGAGACAAGATGCACGATAAAATCACTAAGCTGGAGGCTAAACCATGAACAGGCTATCTGAGTTCCTCAACTCCGCTGTCGGCATGATGATCGCCATCCTTAGTGTCACGGCGATGATGATTGCGCTTTATTCTGCCCCCAAGGCTGTAGCGCAAGATGTAAAGAATCTACAGAAGGCTGTGATCGAATCGACCAAGACGCTCCGGTCTATCGCCAAAAAGGTAGATGCGAATCAGGCGGAAGCCGATCATAAGTGGGAACTCCATGCGGAGAGAGTGAAGGCCGCCAAACAGCAAAGGAAGATGGACGCCTTGATAGCCGAGGTCAACCGTCTGAAAAGCAAATGATACCTCCCAAGTATATAATGGTGTTCTTGCTTTTTCTTCTGGTCGCATCGTTGAGTTGGTCTGCATATGGTGTGCCATCAACAGAGAAGGTATATGTGGTCGCATCGGGCTACGCTACCTGTAAGGGCGTGTGGGTCGCCACATCTGACGAGGTTGTCCACTTCAGATGGCCGATCAAGGGATGTAAGAAAAAGCTCAGGGGCTTAATCACCAAGGACTTGCTTGAGCAAGGATTCTTTAAGAGAGGAACCCCATCATGATCAATCCAGTTCAGTTCAGGGAGCTAATTGTTCGGCCCACACTCCAGTCAATGGATGCGTGGAGCGAGGCCGCAGAAAATCTCCTGATGGGAACGGCCATGCAAGAGAGTCACCTGACGTACCTGAAACAACTTGGCGGTGGGCCTGCTCTTGGTGTCTACCAGATGGAGCCAGCGACATGTGGAGATATCTGGGATAACTACCTTCACCATAGAAGTGAACTCAGGTCTATTGTGAGTAAATTTCAAGCCACATGGAAGGGTGATGACAGCGAGCTTGTCTGGAACCTTACCTACGCCACGGCAATGTGCCGAGTGCATTACCTTCGCGTGAGCGAAGCTTTGCCAGATGCTTTGGATATTCTTGGCCTGGCATCGTACTGGAAGAGCTACTACAACACGCCGCTTGGCGCCGGAACGGTGAATGAGTTTATCGAAAACTACCAGAGGATGGCAGATCATGGATGAAATCCTGAGAGTTGTTGGAAAACTTGCCCCCGCGCTCGTAAAGAGCCTAATCCCCGGAGGCCCTCTTGTGTCTGCTGGCATTGACATGCTTGGCCAGGCTCTTGGAATTGCGGCCCCCAACGAAGACAAACTTCTGGCAAAGATTAAGAATTTAACGCCAGAGGATGTGGCCGCTATCAAAAAGGCCGAGTTTGACTTTAAGGCCAAGATGAAAGAGCTCGACATCAAAGAGATAGAAGTTCATGCGGGTGATCGAGACTCTGCAAGGAAGATGGGTATATCCCTGAAGGGATGGACACACCCTGTTCTGGCCACGGTAGTGGTCTTGGGGTTCTTTGTGATTATCGCCTACGTCCTTGGTGGATGGGCTAAATTAAATCCAACAAATGCGGTTCTAGTAGGAACGCTCGTTGGCTACGCATCAGCGAAGGCCGATCAGGTGATCTCGTATTACTTTGGATCTTCGGATTCATCGGCAAAGAAGAATGAACTTTTAGCAAAGAAGTAGGAGCGGAAATGGTTCTCAAAAAGCTCAACATAGCTCCAGGTATGAACCGAGAAGGTACCCAATATACCAGTAACGGAAAATGGTATGACGGTGACAAGGTGCGCTTTCGGAAGGGCCTGCCAGAGTCTATCGGTGGGTGGGAGAAATACACTGCAGAGACTTTCCAGGGAGTATGCCGATCTCTTTTTCATTGGCACACCCTTACTGGAGTTCGGTACATCACGGTTGGCACTAACCTGAAGTATTACATCCTGTCGGGAAACTCTTTCAAAGACATCACGCCAATCAGGAGTGGGCCGGATAACCTTGGAAACAATCCACTCGATACCACTAGCGGATCTGCTGTGGTGGTTGTGAATCATACCGCGCATGGCGCAACAAATAATGACTTTGTGACCCTTGCCGCTGCGGATGCCACGAACGGGATTCCGGCTGACGAGTTAAATGCAGAGCATCAGCTCACATACATTGATGCCAACTCATACAGCGTCACAGTAACCACCACAGCCTCTTCAACTGGGTCTGGCGGTGGCACAACCCCCATAACCGCTACGTACCAAATAAACACCGGTATTACTACTGGAATTGGAGGCCCTGGCTGGGGTGCTGGAACGTGGAGTCGAGGAACGTGGGGTAGCGCGGCCACCATTACAACATCGGACACGCTTAGGATCTGGCATCAGGATCATTGGGGTGAAGATCTAGTCTTCAATATCAAGGGTGGCCCACTTTACTTCTGGGACGCCTCTGGCGGTACTGGCGTAAGGGGTACTCTTTTGTCGGCAGAGTCTGGTGCGGATAACGTGCCCGTTCTTGCCCTTCAGGCACTCGTGTCCCAGATAGACAGACACCTTGTTACGTATGGGTGTAATGAGTTAGGCACATCGACAATGGATCCGCTTCTTATTAGATGGTCAGATCAGGAGAGTCTTTTTGATTTCGATCCAACGGCAGTGAATACATCCGGCAGTCAAAGGTTAAGTATCGGATCTAGTATCGTAGCTGCGCTAAATCTAGCGAAAGGCGAAACGCTCGTCTGGACGGATGAGGCCCTGTACTCACAGCAGTACATCGGGCCGCCATTTACATATGGATTCAACTTTATTGCCGGTGATATTGATATCGTCAGCACAAATGCTGCGGCTTTTGTGGGAAGCGTGAATGGCGGAAAAACCTACTGGATGAGCGGGAATAATTTTTATGTTTACGATGGAACGGTTCAGGCACTCAAGTGTGATCTTCTCGATTATGTTTTTGATGACATCAACAAAGGCGAATACGGACAGATATTTGTCGCGCCTAATGAGCATTTCAGTGAAATATCATGGCACTACTGTTCTGCCGACAGTTCAACGATTGACCGGTACGTTACATATAATTACGAAGAAGGCCTTTGGTATTTCGGCACCTTGGCCCGAACCGCCTGGATGGATTATAAGGATTCCGAAAATCCAATATCCACATCCGTGTCTGGCGGGATTCTATACAAACATGAGAGTGGTGTTGATGATGATGGTTCTGCGTTGAATTCTTACATCGAGTCTCCAGGCATCGAATTAGAGGATGGGGATAGCTTTATTTTCATGCATCGCCTGGTGCCAGACATTAAGTTCAGAGGAACAACTGGAGTCACCAAAACCGGAAACCTGATCACGAAAAAGAGAAGGTATCCACAAGACAGCCTTGATACCCACAAAACGCAAGCTATCACCGAGAGTACGAGGCAAATTTTCCCCAGAATGAGAACAAGAGAAGCTGTGATTAAATTCGAAAGCAATACGCTTGGTGTGGGATGGCGTTTGGGTCACATAAGGGCTGACATCAAGCCGGATGGGAAAAGGTAATGGGACATTCAAGCACCCATTCATCGTTAGGGAACGCCCGACCTGAATACAGCAAGAACGAAGAAGATCAGTTCAGAAGGACGCTGACTCTTGTTCTGAATGGCATAAACAGCCGGATGGACAATATTGAGGCCATTAAAACAAGGACTGGATCGGCCGCCAACTTTAGGCTCCAGTTCATGCTCAGGAGAAGCAAGTAATGTCTGACTCTTTTGAAGTGTTCGCACAGGCAGTCGGAACGGGAACTGAGTTCGATCTCTATGCCGTTCCGTCAGAGGCGCAGTTTGTCGTGAGCGGCATTTATGTAAGTGAAACGGCCGGCGGAACACCAACATATTCTGTATCGATCGCCAAGGCCGGATTGGCAGCAACGGATAAGCAGTATCTAGTGAAAGCAAAATCTCTGACAGCCAATCAACTGGTTGTCCTTGGCGAGGGAATTACGCTGGATGAAACTGATGTCATTAGGGTGGATGGCAATACAGCGGCGGTGACATTTCAGTTGTTTGGCGATAAGATAACCAAAGGAGGGTAGTGTCGTGAGTTTTTGGAAAGATTATGGCCGACAATATATAATTCCAGCGATCGCGGGTGGAGCAGCGCAACACTTCGTTCCTAAGGATGCTGGAGCTTGGGGGGATTATGCGGCTCCTGCGGCCGGACTTGCGGCTGGATATCTTGCCAAGAAAAAGGGAAGTAAATTCGGCGCAAGCGAGGCCATTAAGGCTGGCGCGAGCGGATACGGTGGTGGAGCTCTTTACCGAGGGGGAAAGAGCTTCTTCAGTCCCAAAGACCCCCCAAGTGGCTTGGCGGCACTCGAGAACGATCAAACAGCACTTCGGGCTGGGATGTTGCCGGGAGATCGATCTAAATTCGACCTTGGTAGGCTTAATAGCTCCATTAAGGGCGCCGGGGCCAACAAAGGTTCTGGTTCTATCATGAGCTTCATGAAAAGCAATCCGGGCGTTCCGCTTGGTATCGCTGCGTATGTCCTGAGCAAAGAAGAACTAGAAGGATCTTATGAAGGAGATCTCGACAAAGCGATAGCTCAAGGGGAAGGTATTAAGGGTCGCCAACCAGAAGATTACGCCACCTATAAGCAGGCCGAGCGCCTCTGGAAAGCAGGCGATCCGAACATGCGAGCCAAGTACAAGGAACTGGCAGACCTTCGTGTTTGGTATGGGTTTGGCGAAAAGGAACTTCAGGACAGGGATCTTGTTGGCTACGCGAAAGTGGCCGATGGTGGATATATCGGAAAATATGCCGATGGCGGATATATCGAGGGATATGCTGATGGTGGGGATGTCGGGCTGGGTTCGGTAGGTCAGACAATGACGCCACGGTCTGTTGGTCAAGCAGTAGAGCCTGGTGGCGGAAATCCATCGGAAGATATCGATGGGCAGATTGCCATGTGGATCCAGATGAATGGTGGCGTTCCCACTGAAGAGGCTATCATCGCCAAGAAAAGAGAATGGGGCATCAAGTTGCCAAAGGATCAGGCCAGGCGACATGAGATGCACACGCGAGCGATCAAAGAGAATATGCCAATGGAAGATCCAGAAGGCTATGCTGGTGGCGGCTACGCTCATGGCGGATCGCCGCTTCCAAAGCAGGATGACATTCCCGCCATGTTGAGTGAGGGGGAATTTGTTTTCACAAAAGATGCGGTGGACGGCGCAGGTGGGCCTCAACCCCTATACGAAATGATGCATCAACTTGAGGGGAGGGCTTAGTCATGGCTCAGGGTTTCCCAGAAACAGTTCAACAATCAGTTCAGTTTTTAGATCCGTTCACCAAAGAGCAGACCATTAAGTTGATGGAAGAAGCGCGTGGTGTTGCGGCTAACCGAGTTGATATTCCAACTCAGCAGGTAGCTGGATTTAATCCCGATCAAGAACGCGCATTCGGTCTGGCAAATAGCGGTGTTGGTTCTTACCAACCATATCTCAACCAGGCTAGTGGTCTTTATGACGATGCGGCCGGACAGTACGCCGGGCAGACTGGCGCGATTGGTGAAGGGCTGGATCTCACTCGCCGTGGGGTGGATCCAACCAATCAGGGATTGGCAGCCATTGAAGGAATGAAAACTGGCAGTCAGGCTTACCAGAACCCCTACACGCAAGATGTCATCGATACATCGCTTGCGGAGATCAACCGTCAGTCAGATATCGATCAGCAAGGCATCGCCGCGGCGGGTATTCAGGCTGGCGCGTTCGGTGGTTCAAGGTTTGGTATTGCCGAGGCCGAGCATCTTCGTAACACGGCCGACAAGCGCAATCAGGTTGTCGCTCAGTTGAATAACGCGAATTATAATCAGGCGCAAAATACGGCCCTGCAGGCATCTCAGGGGTACAACCAGTCCGGACAGCAATACGGAAAGATTGGTGGCCAGATGGCCTCGATTGGCAGTGGCTACGGAAACGTAGCGCAGGGACAAGGAAACCTCGCGCAGGGCCTTGGTTCTCTGGGTCAGATGGGCACCTCCTTGAACACGCAGGATGTGAACACCCTTTCTGCTACGGGTGGAGTGCAAAGAGCGGCCGAGCAGGCCGGCCTAGACGCTTCGTATCAGTCTTCCTTGCAGAAGGCCTACGAGCCGTATCAGCGCACGAGCTTTGTTTCGGATATTCTCAGGGGAACGCCATCCGGTGGCCAGACGTTATCGGTTTCCGCTGCGCCTCTCCCGAATCCATTCTCTCAGGCTTTGGGTACCGGATTAGCGACAGCCGGTTTATTCGCGCCAAAGAAGGCGGCTTAATCATGCCAAAAATGGTAACGACTGTTACGTGTGAAATTGATGGAGTGCCGGTACCGGGAACGCCGTACCGGAGAGAAGTGTCTATCGATGAGTCTCAGGTTTTCTCCTACGAGGAAGCTGACGATGGAGATGGCACTACCTTCTCTGTTATTCCGATGGCGCAACTTGCCACAATCAAAAACATGCTGGTGAAGCCGAGTCAGGCGGTAACGATTCGCCTGGATGGTCAGACGGATGCCGGGATTGTTCTGGCGGCCGGCGGCCTACTTCTAATCGTTGATGGCACCATTGATGCCGGGGCAGGCTCAAGTAATGCCAGTTTGAATAATAATTCTGGCTCTACGGCTTTGGTTAAAGGGGGCGGTGGTGGAACTTGAGAAGTGGGTAGATACGCCTGATGGATGTTATGCTGTCTCTAATACGGGCAAGGTAAAACGCATAAAACCCGGAATGAGGGCTACTGTCGGGAAGGTATTGAAACCACAGTGTGATGGTAGGTATTATCATGTGCGTCTTGGTCTTGGTAAATTAGGCATTAAGATTCGGATGGTACATTCCCTTGTCGCAGAGGCGTTTTTAGGCCCTCGTCCAAAAGGATTTAATGTTAACCATAAGGACACTAATAAATTAAATAACAATATTAGTAATCTTGAATATGTAACACAAAAGGAAAATGCACAGCATGCCGCATCTAACGAATTGTATCGCCGTGGATCAAGTAATCATATGTCAAAATTGACGGAGAAAAATGTCATTGAAATAAGACGCAGGATTTCTGGTAGTGAATCAAATCGATCAATATCGAAAGATTTTGACGTAAGTGCAACCGCTATATATCACATCAAGAATGGCACCAACTGGAAATACCTCGAAACTGAGTTGGAGGGTTCGTAATGGCAGGATTAGCCTCTTTGCAGGCCATTAAAAACAGTATGAGCGAGCCAGAGGCCGAAACAGGCTTCCAAATGCCATCCAGAGCCGAATTAATGGCCATGGGGGCCTCTTTGATGAAAGGGGGGCGTAATCCCTCAAATACCACCTCTGGCACCTTCAGGGACATCGGAGCGGCCCTTGAGGCCGGAAATGCGGCCGGTATGAAGGAAGCCGCCACGAATGCCGCAGCTCGAGAATCTCGCCTTAAACGCCAGTCGGCTGACGCAAGGGCTGTTTACTCCGCAAATGCAAGATTAGCAGGTGAATTTAGAACTCTTGCAAAAGAAAAACGTACAGAAAAAAGGAAATTAAGGAAAGGTATCGCCGACACTGCGGATATTGTGGCGAATAATGCCCTAGAAGAAACCGATTACGTGAACGGGTCTGTGGGTAAAGAAACATCATTATCTGAATTAGAGGAAATTTACCGGACTGCTAAGTTGGGAGAGGCAGCTACAAAAGAAAGAGAAGAAAAGAAGAAGACAGAGAGAGAAGCGGCTGATAAGGAAAGGACTATCTATAATTCTCAGGCAAGGTCAATTATGACTGACGGGAATTCTGTTCACCAAAAAAAGTTTAAAGCACTCAGGAAAGAGTATGGCGCAGGTAAAATTCCACAAGCCCCATTAAACGATCTTCTTGGGGAGGTTTCATTACATAAAGAGCATAAGGCAAATGTTAAAGAGGCCAAAAAAATCGTCCTCAAGTCGGGCGACAAAGCTCTACATAAGAAATGGAAAGATATTGTGAAGTTTTCAGGAGGCATCGATAAAATTACTCCAAGTGTCCTTGAGGAGATAGAGGATGCTATCGCTGAATCTTCTGTGAGAAAAGAAGAAGCGGAAATGCGTGGCGAGAACGAACTTGGCAATAAACTCCTTAGGCAAATCGAATATCGATCCAAGAAACTCATAAATCAAGGCAAAGACCCAAATAAAAATGAGAAGATAAAGGGGTTGATGGCCCAGTTGAAGCGGCGCCGTTATGGCGAGGAGGCCAAAAACTACTGGGCACAGGTTGATATGAACACCGGAGTCGCCATGATGGGCACTGGTACGCCACCTCCGACAAGAGGAACACAGACAGACTTTGCTGTCATAGAAAGAACCGGGACACAGTTAATTAATCAGATATCGAAATCAATAAATGAATTGACACAAATGGACGTTGGCTTCAGGGGAAATATATACGAAGGCCTCACAAAGTATGCCGGTCAGTGGACTAGCGCACTTGCGTGGCCCGGTGTTGTCAAGAGAAGAACTGAACTTCGTCAAATTGCAAATCGCGGATTGAGGTTCATGCAAACTGAACTCAAGAATAGATTGAAGGAAAGTGATACCAGGAGAATGCTTCCGATGTTCGCTGGACTTGGGGTTGGTGAAAGTATTCCCTCAGCCGTGGCAAAGATGAAAGCATTGCTTCCATTCATCAAGGATACGATCCGTGGAGGCGCACAACAGCTTGGCCGGAAACCGTATATCGACTGGACGGCTCCTGAAATACATATAGCCGTATTGAACAAAGGATTGAATTACGAGCTTGGTAAGTCATTGATGAATTCTCTTTATCCAAACATGACTACAGAGGAATTCACTAATCAACTTAACGCGCACACAGCCAAGGGTGAAAAATAATGGCAGATTTTGACACTCTTTTAGGTATTACATCGAAGGTCACGGGACAGAAGCCACCATCTCGCGCGCAAGAAATGAATCGCATGGATCTTGGCCCCAAGCAAAGCGATTATTGGAAGCATAAGGAAAGAAAAGAACTCAAAGCGTACGAGGCGGCAAATCCTGGTGTGAATTTAACAAAAGGAGCCTCGTACGCACAAAGGGCCGAGGTTGGACTTCATCCAACCGAAAAAGACGCCATTATGCAAAAAATATTCGGGAACGACTCTGAAGGTAGGCCGAATTGGAGAAAGAATTCAACTGGCGATTATATTTTCAAGGCTCCCAACGGAGAGGAAATACTTTTCGATGAAAGAGGGCTTCAGTGGAAAGATCTCGCTGATTTTACCGGTTCTGCCATAGAGACTGCTGGAGCCATTGGGGTTGGAATCGCCGCGGCAATTTTCGCACCTGCCACCGTAACAGCAGCGGCAGCGGCTCTCACATGGAGCGGGATTGTCGGGCTGTCTATTCTGACCGCTTTTGGTGGTCAGGCAGCCGCTGGTTCTGTTGAGGTTGCCGCCAAATACGCAAGAGATGTGCCTATCGATCTCGAGAAGACAGCGATCAGAAGAGCTTGGGGTACCGCATGGGACGCAGCCCTTGGGACATTTTTTGGTGGGTTATTTAAGGTATTTAGGGGTGGAGCGCAAACTATCGTTTCTCCGCTTGCCGGAGATGCGAACGCCCCGGCAAATATTGCCATAAGAGATGCCGCAAAGAGAGTCGGCGAAATTCCGTACGCAGGCATTGGCCCGAGAGCCAATTCAAAGATCGAATTAACGCCTGGACAGCAGTTAGGTTCACCAATACTTCTTCGGCAGGAGTCGGCTGGCGCAAAGGTTCCAGGCCCTAGTGGCGATATGGCTAAAATCATGGAGGCGCAAGAGACTGCGCTCAATAATGCGCAAGGGAATGTCTCTGGACGGCAGGTGTCAGCCATGGAAGTTGGGGAAGATATCCTCAACCAAGTAGATGGTGCTGTGAAAGCATCACAAGCACAAGCAACTGCCGCAAGAGGCGAAACAGAAAAAGCCGTTCACGAGGGAGTGGAGTCTGTCAGGGAAGGCATGGTCACCCCCCGCAAATCTTTTGATCCAGAAGAGGCCACGCTTCTTCCATCTACCACTGCCGTTCCAATTATTGAAGGAGCGGAGGCTGCTGGTAATGTGGGTGTGAAAGCCGTCTTGGCGAAAAGGGATTGGTTTAAGAATACCGCTGAAAAATACTATAATCAGGTTAGATCCCTTATCAAAACTGAAGTACCAGAAGGCGGGAGTTTCATCCCAACGTCAAACACCAAGGGTGAGGCAAGGAACATAATAAAAGACCTGATGAAGGAAAAGGATGTTGTTGAGGATATTCCGACTGGCATTCTTGACCAATTCGGTAGGCCCATTACAACTCAGCAGGTCACGCCAGGAAAACCCTCATCTGCTTACATGCCGCCTGAAGTTAGGCGATTTCTACAGGGACATGAAAAACTGGGTGAAACGCAAACTTTCGAGGCGATTATTTCAGCTCGAAAAATCGTTTACGATGCTATCCAAAAAGGCGAGGGCCTGCCTGGTATCAGCACGAGATATTTAAAAAAAATAGGTGAAGCTCTCACAAAAGATCTGGACGCTGGTATCGCCCTTGCTCCGGGTGGCAAGAAAGGTTTGTTGGGTTCAGCACTGGATGATGCGTCTTCGTTTTACAAGGAAAACGCAGGTCAATTCCAGACACCTGAAATCGCAGGGTTCTTTAGGGAGGCATCTCAGGCAGGTCAAATTGATGCTCTTGGACTTATCGAGAAACTGTCGAATGGTAGGGGAAGCGTAAAGCTGGCCCGGCAATTAAGAACCATGTTAAAGCCGGATGAATGGGGCCAAATCAGAAGAGGGATTTTTGACGATATGCTCGAAAAGGCCCAAAACAATATGGCCTACGATGCTTTCGATCCGAAGACTTTATATAGGATGGTCAGGGGGTTGGGGCCTGAAATGCGCAAGATAGTATTTGGCGATGATGGAAAGCAAATTCTGAAATTAACCAAGGCATTAGAAGCGAAACATGGAAACCTTCCCCTTAGCGTTGTCAGGGATTACCCGAACAATCTTGTAGGTGGACTAAAGAAAGCGGCTCAAATAGAAGCGAAAGAAAGAGAATTATTTCAAAATGTAATTCTCAAGAAGTTTGTTAAAGGTGAGACTGGAGAGTCTTCCATACAGCCAGATGCGTTCGTCAGGCACATGATGGAGAGCGGGAACCCAGCGCAGATACGAGAAGTGATGGAGTTATTTTCCCCAGAATTACGCAGTGCGATTCAGGATAAGGCCGTCCAGACGATTCTTCAGGATTCCTATCGAAAACCAACCGCAATGGAAGTGGCTAAAGCGTTAAGCGAAGGAAAGCCAGCCACCATGGCACAGGGAGATAAGTTTCTAGAGCTACTCCAAACTGGATACGGTAAAGATTTCGCTAGTTCCGAGGTAAGGTTAAATGCCATCATAGGCCCGGAAAGAATAAGCCAATTAAAAGATATTGCAATCGTTTCAGCGTCAAGGCAAAGGGCAGACCAAGCCGCTGGTGCGGCTGGTGGCCTTCAAGCCGGAATGGTGATCCATCAATTAATGAGCGGCGAATTAATAAAAGGGCTTTCGACTGTTGGTAAAATGAAGGTCGTCAACCTTTTAATGCAAGTAGGTTGGGGAAAGAAATGGCTTATGGGTGGAGTGACTGTTCCGCCTTGGCGGGGGGTGGGTAGATCGACTATCCACGCAGGCCCAATTCTTGACAAAATAAAAACAGAGTTAGCAAACGAGCCGGATGCATTGAACCAGCTTTTGGAAAAAATCGGGTTAGATCCAACTGTTACGGAACAAGGCCAGACAGGCGCAGATTTTAATTCTTTACAGGAAATCACCAAAGAGTCAGCGAGAAGAGCAGGTGCAGGAGAAGCTCCTGTTGGCGTTGAACCTGGTGGCGATCCTATCGCAGACCCAACGCCACCACAGGCGGCACCGCAGGCCGCACCGCCGCAGGCCGCACCACAGGCGGCGCCGCAGGTCGAGAAGGAAATCGATTTAGGTATAGCGGGAAGAAACACCAGAACGCAGAAAATTTTCGAGCGCATTAAAGCATCTGCTGGTGGAAATTATTAATTATCAGTAGGCTTAAACCCATCCGGCATGCGCGGAAACATTTGTCTGAACAATTTATCTTCATCGGATGAGTTCTCGAGAATCATGGCGGCAACGGAATTCAAACCGTAGGCCAACTCTCTCACTGAAATCGCCGCCTTGAATTGCCTGGTCAGGCAAATCAGGATCGTTCCGAAAATTTCTTCCGGCTTTGACACTTCCAGTTCATCGCGTACACTTTCTGCCAGTTCATTTATCTTCTCAGATGTCATATGGAGAACTTCTTTTCTATCCATTTGGAGCCTCTCTCTCATGGTACGAAGGTTTCACAGTAAATTCCGTGCGAAGAAAACGGTCACTGACGGTATCACTTTCGATTCCCAAAAGGAAGCGATTCGTTACCTTCAACTAAAAGAGGATCTTAATAAGGGCAAAATAACCGAATTAAGATTGCAGGTTAAATTTGATTGCATCGTCAATGACGCGAAGATTTGTTACTACCTGGCAGACTTCGTTTACGTTGATTCTAAAGGGAAAACCATCGTTGAGGATGTGAAATCTGATTATACTGCAAAAAATCCAGTCTACAGGTTGAAGAAAAAACTTGTCGAGGCACTATATGATGTGTTTATAACTGAAGTAAAATAGGTTGACTGTCCTGTTATTTGAGTGTACGTTTAATGTCACTTGAATTTACATTTAGTTCCATGGACTTACTAAAGGAGGAAACATCATGAATCGCCGGGTAATTCCGGCAGCGCAGTAAATTCTAATTTCCCAAATGCACGGCAAAACGAGAAGCGCGGCGAGGCCAAGCTGATCAAAATTTACGCCCTGCGAGGAGTAGAAACATGGCAAAGACGAAGCTTCAGACTTCCATGGAAGAACTGGAAGAAATACTGAAGACACTAGGGCCGGACGAGGATTACAATCCAGCATTCGGCAAAGAAGTAATGGAACTGGCCGAGGCAACAATCAAGCTGGGCCAATCTGCAAAGAAAAGAGTTCAATCCCTTCTAGCAAAACATCACCACGCAACAACCAAACATCTCTTTGCCCTTGAAGGCAAGGACACCGGAACGGTGAGTCAGCACTTCGGGCCACTTCACACCCTCAAAATAAACATCAAAAAGAAGGTGGAGTGGGATCAGGGGCATCTCGAAAACCTGCAAAAGATCGATCCAGAAGCCGCACCTTACATCAACGCGAAATTCAGCATCAAGGAAACCGAGTACGACAAGGCCGCGCCCATGGTGAAGGATAAACTGGATGGCGGCCGTACGGTCACAGCGTCCGAGCCTACCTTCTCAATAGAGGAGCGATAAGCTATGGACATGGTGACCAAGACGGAAAGAAAAAAGGAGAAGCGAGGGCAAAAGATTGCCCTTGTTGGCTCTCATGGGATTGGGAAAACAACTCAACTCTTTTCTCTTCCGCCCAAAAGTACGCTTTTTGTCGATCTTGAAGCTGGCGATCTGGCGGTGGATGAATGGGAAGGCACTACGGTTCGGCCTAAAACGTGGGAAGAATGCACGGATTTGGCTGTAATGATTGGTGGCGTCAACCCGGCACTGGCCAAGATTAAAACGCAGTACAGCGGAGTGCATTTCGAGCATTGCAAAAAGAAATACAAAGCCCTCTACGAGAAGATTGAGGGAGGGTTATTTGAATACCTGTTCGTTGACAGCCTGACACACACGGGCCGTCTTTCTTTTCAGGAAACCTCTAACACGGCTGAAGGCATGAAGGATGGTCGAAAGGCCTACGGAACGCACGGCCAAAATATGATGAAATGGCTTACCCAGCTTCAGCAAGCCAGGCACATGCATGTCATCTTTTTGTCGATCTTGAACAAGCGAACTGATGACAATGGCTTCCAGAGTTACAACCTCCAGATCGAGGGTTCAAAAACCGGAGATGAACTTCCGGGCATCGTGGATGAATTGATCACGATGACACTCATGGACGAATTCACCCCGAATCCTTATCGCGCATTTGTTTGCCGGAAAATAAACCCTTGGGGTTTACCGGCAAAAGATAGGGCAGGAAAACTGGAGGTGGTTGAGAAGCCGGATTTAGGTGCCCTCATCAAGAAGCTACAAGCGCCAAGATCAGCCGATCTCTTTAAGTCTTTAAACTTTGACCTTCCCGCACCGGCAGAGATTGCCGAATCGGAAGAGTCTACCCCCCCTGAAAAGGAGCAGGTATCATGAGTCCATTAGATTTTGGTGGTGAAGATTATGCAGGTTCTGGTGAGCATGAAGTTATTCCAAAAGACACGGTACTTACTCTCAGGCTCGAAATTGAGAGAGATGCCGCGAACGCAAATCCTGCTAGTAATTTGTTTTTCCCTTCCTCTCAGCCGAACTCCAACGTGTATTTCATGAAATGGAAGTTCGTTGTTGTGAACGGGGATCACAAAGATTCTTGGTTCAGAAATAACCAGACCGTCCAGGGTGGAACCCAGAACGGCAAAGGTCAATCGAAAGGCGCAGTTGTTACTGGCCGCCTGACAAGGCAGATTATCGAATCTGCGCGTGGCATTCGCTCTGATGCGAACGATCAAAACAGCGCAGCGGCTCGCATCCTTCAAAACGACTGGGCGGATTTGGATGGCATCGTTTTCCTTGGAAAGGTTGGCGTGGAAGATGCCAGCGGTGGCTATGGGGCCAAAAACAAACTCGTAGCTGGCATCCCGCCCGATCACAAAGACTGGTTTGACTGGCACAACGGGCCACCACAGGCCGCGCCTCCGGGCGCTCCTGCCACACAAGCCCCAGCGATTGGAACTGCCGCCGCACCTCCGGGCGCCGCTCCAGCGAATGCGGCTGGTGGTATGGGCTTCACGCCGCCACCTGCGGCTCCGGCCGGCGCACCTGCGGGTGCCCCGGATGGCACCCGCCCTGACTGGGCTGGGTAAACTTTAATCGTGTCATGATTGCTGGGCGTATCCGCGGCTCTGTTTCTATATAAAGGCAATCATGACCGCACGGCCAGCCCGGAGCATAAGGGATCGGCTTCCTTTTGCGATACTGTAAAAAACGGCTTTCACGCTCCGGGCTGGCCCCACTGGGGTCAGTATGATTTTACGTCAATACCAAGAAGACTGCGTTAAGGAAGCACTGAAGGCGATCGCTAAATTCTTCGATACGCTAATCATCGCACCCACGGGTGCTGGCAAGACCATAATTTTATCCGAAATCATAAGACGCTTAATAGGTGACAACGAAGACACGCTCTTCTCGTCAGGGATAGCCGTAGTTCTTCAGCATCGATTAAACCTCGTGAAGCAAAACTCCGAGAAATTCTTGCGCGTGGCGCCGGATTTCCTGTTGAATACCGGAACCCTGACAGGTAACGAGAAGAATGTTAATGGGCAGGTGATATTCGCTACAGTCCAGACACTCTCAGGTGATGGCAACTTCGAACTCATCCCAGTCATTGACTATCTTATTATAGATGAGGCGCACCACGCCGCCGCAGATACATACACGGAAACCATCGAGCATTACCGGGAAGTTAATCCCAACCTGAAAGTGATTGGCCTCACGGCCACGGCAGATAGGGCTGACGGCAAAGGCCTTGGCGATGTGTTCACGAACGTGGCCTACAAGATTGAAACCGATTTCTTGATCGAGATGGGCTACCTCGTGCCGCCCGATAGCTACGTGGTTAGCATGGGCCTCGACAAGGAAATAGATGGATTGCGCGATGAGAGGATGTCCGAGAAAGCGCGGAACGAGAAGCTGGCCGGCATTTATGAGCCTATGCGGTACCGCATCGCCGAGGAGTGGGAGCGCATGGCCTCCAAGAGGCACACCATCTGCTTCTGCACCACCATTGAAGAGGCGGTGGATATGTCTGACCTCTTTAATGAGAGAGGTCACAAGGCGCACTTCATCCACTCGCACCTGCCAGACAAGGTGAATGCGGCCATCACCGATCAGTTTGAGAGGGGTGAGCATCAGGTTTTATTTAATGTAGGGATCCTCACTGAAGGGTTCGACTGCCCCACCGTCAACTGTGTGATGCTCATGCGCTCCTGTTCGGCCAAGTCCACGATGATCCAGATGATCGGCCGAGGCCTTCGGCCTATCGTGGAAGAGAAAGACATGTGGATGGACAAGGTTGATTGCATGGTGCTGGATTTCGGCGACAGCATCAAAACACATGGCACCCTCCGGTCAGATGTGAACCTCGAAAAGATCAAGGCGCTGCGCGGAGAGGGCGAGAGCGCAGTATATGTTCGGTGCCCTGAGTGCGAGAAGATCGTCATCGTCCATGATAATGACGAATATTGCCCTAGCTGTGGTGCCCATATTTTCGAGGCCATAGAGGAGGCCAGCAAGAAGGATATGCGCGGGGATGCCGAAACTGGAAAGGTGAGGATAAAGAATTTCGAGATGGTGGCCGTCAACCTGACAAGCAACTCGCCATTCAGGTGGGTAGAGGTCACAAAACTTATGTCTGGATGCCCGATAACCACGATGGTGGCAAATGGATTTGAGCATATGGTAGCCATCGGCGAGATATCCAAAGACCTCTGGATGGCCATCGGGATCCCGCAAAAGCAAAAGGAAGCGCAAATTCTGGGAGTGGGTAAACAGGCAGTAGCCTTTGCTCATTGCAATAATTACATGTCTACCCACGAGGATGATACCTCATCGAAAAAGTCGGCCCACTGGCATCACAAGCCACCATCTAATAAGCAATTTGAGATGCTCAAGAAAATGCAGTGGAACCCGGAGGCCGGGGATGGGAACCCTGAAAGCTCATACGAAGCGTCATGCATGATCTCGTTTACAAAAGGATACCGGAAATTCGGTACCGTCATAGAAAGTGAAATGGAGAGGAGAGGAAATGGACAAAGAAACGAAGTCAACGCTTAAAAAGATTCAATCCAGACTGAATAAGGGGGATAGCGTTACGGCTGCCGCCTCGTCAGTGGGCTGGCGGCGACAAAGAGCTCACGCACATGTGGCCAGAGGGAATCTATCTCTTGGTGGTGATGTGACATCCAAGATGGATGTGAAAGCACCGGAGATTTACCACAAATTCGGCAAGGTGATTGCGCACAAAATTCGGGGTGGCAAGTACGGGTCAACGCTACAGGAGGTTTCTACGCACATGACCAGTCTTATTGCCTCGATAGATGACAGTAAAGCTTACAACGTAGTAATCACGAGGCTGGCCGCCTGGATGCTGGAAAACTGCAAACCCTCGCCCCTGGACGCAATGTTTATTCGGTATTGCTCCTTAAAGAACATCACCCTCCTCAGGAAGGTGTGTGTGGCGAGGTATAATCGTGGCCAATTCTAAGATGGTAGATAAGTGGGAATTCAATAAGGGAGAGGAAACGGTCTACACCTCCGCTCTCGACATCTTTGGTGAAAAGGAAAACCACGCGCTGGGCGCCTGTCTTCCTGCTATGGGAAAACTGATGGGTGAATTCGGTTGGGGTTTGAGGTTGTCTGACCTCACGGAAGATAAAATCAAAAGGCTTATCATTACCACTATTCTTGAATTCGAAAAGAATATGAAGCTGGAGCAAATTCCAGATGGAGACAACCCCCTGTTTTTTGATATCAAGGTAAGCACCCCAATCCCTGACGGCGATGCTGAGAAGGCGCAACAGGCGATCAATAAGGCTAAGGACAATGTTATTCCACCGCCAAACGTATTTGGTGGTGGCCTCATCCCAGACGGCACTAGCCTTGCGCCCATGCCGGATCCGCCGCGCACGGGGCCAGTAACAGATGCCGATATGCCGTGGCCCAACCCAACAGATCCGGCGATTCCAGGCCCTATTGATGATTCGGATATTCCCTTCTGAGGTGGCTATGAAAACTTGTTTTGTGTGTGAAAAGACCTTGCCTCTGACTGAATTCTATAAACATCCTACGATGGCGGATGGGCGTTTAGGTAAGTGCGGGAAATGCACAAGGGAATATATGCGGCTGTACCGACTTGAAAATATTAAAAGATTCAAGGCAAGAGATAGAGCAAGAAACAAACTTCCACACAGAATAGAAAAGTCACGACAATACGTTCAAACCGTTAATGGAAGGAACTCAAAAAGAAAGGCTAACAATAAATGGAAAGAAAATAACCCAGAGAAAAGACAAGCCAATGCCATCGTAGGGAATGCGGTTAGAGATGGCCGTTTAATCAAGACTTCATGTGTGGAATGCGATTCTACTGTAAGCGCGCATGGTCACCACGAAGATTACAATAAACCACTGGTTGTTATTTGGCTTTGCCCAAAATGCCATAGCAAAAGACATAAGGAGAAGACATGCCAGTCCCGATTATGAACAACAATAATGTTCCTATCCTCAAGGCCATCGAGAAGGGGCAGCTCAGGAAATTCAAGAAGCAAAAGCCAAGAGATTACATTGGCGGCTCCGGCCTTGGTGACGAGTGCGAGAGGAAGATTCAATACAACCTCTTGGCCCCCAAGGCGAAGGCAATCCCAGAAATGCGGATGGTTCGTATCTGGGGCCTTGGCGACAAGGTAGAGGATTACATTGAAGAGCTCCTGTGCGATGCCGGGTTCAATATTCACACTGTTCAACCAGGCGGGAAGCAGTATGGTTTCGAGATGGGCGGCGGCCGTGTGCAAGGCCATGTGGATGGCATTGTGGATGCCGGGCCGAAGATCATGGCATACCCGGCCCTTTTTGAGGCCAAGTCTATCAAGCATTCAAACTTCAAGAAATTTGTTGATACTGGCGTAGCTACGGCCAACCCAACGTACTACGCGCAACTTCAGTTTTACCAGAAATGTATGAAGTTGCTTAACCCGGCACTGTTCGTGATGATGAACAAGGACAACTCCGAACTCTATATTGAACTGGTCGAGCATCACCCAGCCTTCGCCGACTCGCTCGTTGCCAAGGCATCCAGAATCCTGGAGGCAACCGATGCTGGCCAGGTGATACCTCGTGGATATACCGACAAAAATAACTTCCACTGCAAATATTGCGACTTCAATGCAATCTGCTGGAAAAAGGAAGAAGAGGCGGGTACACCGGAATGGGCTTGAACTTTAATCCCTTTGACGAGGAGCGAAAAGAGGTCAACCCGCACCGAATAGCAGATTTAAAAGCAAACCTGAACAGAAGTGCGCTTGAGTTCTTGCAATGGCTCTTTCCTGAGGGAAAGCTAAAGGGACATGAGTTTCAAGTTGGCACCGTTGAGGGCGGTGACGGCAAATCTGCGAGTTTTAATATCACGCCCGGCAAGGAGGGTGTTGGTGGTGATTTCGCTACAGGAGACTTCACTGGCGACCTGATTGATGTCTACTGTAAGGCTACGGGAAAAAGTTTCAAGGAGGCGCTCCCAGAGCTTGAAGGATGGGCTGGAGTGCCTACGATAAAAGAGGCAGTTGATAATCCCACTATCATCACTTCATCTCTCATTCCGGCCGGGGTGGATCTCAGTCAGGTTCCGACATCGGAAGTAACGCTTTATAATTATCAAGACTACGATCTAAATACCATTCTCACCATCAAGAAGGTGGCCCACTCAAACGGGAAAAAGGAATTCTACCCTGAGTTCCCTGACGGTTCGCAAACAATTCCAGAAGGTTACCTTCGGCCGCTTTATAACCTGCCAGGCATCAATGGTGCCGACACCGTTGTCATCGTGGAGGGAGAAAAGTGCGTTGATTACCTCATGTCACTCAACCTGATTCCCACCACGAGCATTGGCGGGGCCGCCGTTCCGCCCGAGAAGACTGATTGGTCACCTCTTGAAGGAAAGGTAATTATTCTCTGGCCGGACAACGATGATGCTGGCATGAAGCACATGAAGCGGATTTACGATCATCTCGTAAAGATGAACATCCCCAAGATATTAATGGTCAAACCACCAAGGGACGCTGACGAGAAGTGGGACGCTGCTGACTGCGAGCCAAAGCAGGTCAAGAAACTTCTCGATGCGGCAGGTGTTGTTCACAGGCCAATCGACATTATGGCCGAGGAATTCTCTGCCAAGAGCTATGATGAGCATCCGCCAAAAAGAGAGTATCTGATCCAGGGCAGCTTCGGTATGAATTCATGCTCCATTCTGGCGGCCGAGGGCGGTACCGGAAAAAGTTTTATGTTCCTTGATCTAGCGGTCAAGGTGGCCTACGGCACTGCGATGTTCGATCAGGCCTTTGGTGGGATGGTGGCCCAGAACGGGAATGTGGTTTTCCTCTCAGCGGAGGATGGCCGCCCAGACATCCACGAAAGAATCAATATGGTGGACGTAGCACAGCCGCCACGGAGGTTTAAGGATTCGAAATACGAACTACGAATCATACCCATGCCATCACTTGGGGTGACATTCCCACTCTTCTATATGAAGGATGGGCAACTCACCGAGAGTGATAACTGGACGCGCATACGTGAGGCAATTCTCGAGATGAACGATGTGAAGTTAATTATCCTGGATCCGCTTTCCATGCTCGTGCATGCGGATGTGAACGCTGATCCGGCCATGGGTTCGATGGTGTGCGCTGAGTTTAATCGGCTGGCCGTGGAAACTGGATCCGCCGTTCTAATATCTCACCATTTCTCCAAGGGCAATTATGATATCGATATCACAACACCAGAACAGGCGAGACAGCACGTTCGTGGTACGACTGCCCTGGTGGACTCTGCCAGAAATACATTTTGCGTATGGAAGACCACCGAATCTCAGGGCAAGAAAATATGCGAGGAGAAATCGATTGAGTGGGAGCGGAATCTTATTTACATGGGTGCTACCGTTAAATCAAATTACCTGACAGACAGTGGAATTAAAATATTAAGAAGAGATCCTGTCACAGGTGTACTCACCTGCATTGATGATAATTTTGATGTATCGACAAAAGAATTACAAAGAGGTGATTCACGAACAGTGGAGATGGAGATATTAAGGGTCGTGAAGGAGAGGGGCTTGGCAGGAAAACCATTCCAGACAAATGCTGGCCCGAACCAGATAACGGTAATGGATATCAACAAAGACTACAGAGGCATGCTGCACGGAAAAACCATATACGACATCATTGGCGATCTTGTGGATCGAGATGAGATTGTTAAAAAGATTGGAACGTACGTCATCGATGTTAAGGGTGGCGCCATGTACAATCAATGGAAAGAAACTGGAGATATCAAAGCCTACTTATTAACCAAGGAGTCAGAATGATGCGGCATAGTCCATGGCAAAAAAGTCTTAAGTATATTTCCGGCCCACTCACTATCGGCGATCGACACGAGAACGTGAGTCGCGCCATCATGGTAGGCGAGTTTTATTATCGACAAGGATTCCCGATCCACATCCCGCACCTGAACGTGAGATGGGAGGATTATTACGGCACACCCTACGAAGATATTCTCCACATCGATTCAGAGGTTATCCGCCGGATGTTCACATGGGACGAGATAATCAGGATACCCGGTGCCTCGCCGGGTGCGGATCGAGAGGTGGAATTTGGCCTGAAGCAGGGGATAAGCTCCAAAATAATGACCGTGGCGGATTGCGAGGAAGTAGAGGAGTCCTTGGGTGAGTCTTTTCCGTATCTTGCGCCGGGACAAGCTAAATTAAAGGGGTTGACGCCAGCCTCCTGATGTACTACATTAAATGAAAGGGAGGTACAAAATGGCATTAAAGATAAGTCTCAGTTACCTTGATTCGTACGACCTCAATGAGGGTATTCAACCTAAAAAGCGCGTGGTTAGAAAGGCATTAAGGCTTCAAGATCAGTTGAGGCGAATGGAAGTTGAGGCGGAAAACCTGACTCGCGCTATGGAAAATGCAAGCGATGAACTTGCGGGGTGCATACTGAACATGACACCAAAAGAAAACGCTGATTACGAGAGGGCGCTTGACAATGGATAACGATGCCAGTTCAGGATTTTTATTCGAATGCGATGGAGGCTGTGGATTATAATGGGCGAAACGACCTACGAAACACCACAGTATTTATATGACCGCCTGAACGAAGCGTATGGCCCGTTCGACCTCGATGCGGCCGCTGACATTCGAACAAAGAAATGCTTCCACTATCTTAATAAGCAAGACAACGCACTCGACTGGAACCCGTCATGGCCGAGTCGCTTCACCAACCCCGAGGTGATCAATAAAGTATATCTCAACCCACCGTGGGGGCCGAAAGATCCGGTCTTCCCGTGGGTGCGGAAAGCGGTACGGGAGATACATATTCCATCTCTTAAGGAAAGAATGTTTTTCAAGAATCATAAGGCGTATTACCGAAAACTCACCTCCAACATCGACACCATCTGCATGCTCCTGCCGTGGGGCAGGTGGGCAAGCTGGCATGAGTTCATTGTCTACAAGGCAGAGATGGTTCGCGTGATTGGGCGTGTGCCATTCCTATTAAATGGTAAGCCGGTGAAGTCGCCGCCGGCATGTAATGTTGTAGCAATCTTGAGAAGGCCCACGAAGGGACACAGGTGGCCAGTTGGTTTCACAGGAGCCACCATAGACGGGAGAAATTAATGACGTATTTACTGGTAGTCTTTTGGTTAGGTGGTGCATCGATCAATATAGTAGATGCGCCTCACCGAGGATCTTATTTCTCAATGGAGGCTCACGGCAAAGCCAGCTTCGATAAGTGTATTAACATGGCGCACTCACTGAGGAAGCATTTTAATAAAAAAGAAATCATTCGCATTAAGTGCGTTCCTGAGAGGATGCCTAAATGACATGGGAAATAGTAGTTTCGATAATAGCTTTCGTCCTTGCCATGATCTGGTTATTCTCACCTGAGAGGATGCCTAAATGAGCTTCTGTCCGATATGTCATGGATACAAATTAGTTCCTCAGGTTATTGAAACATTCTGTAGAGGTAAAAGGTGGGGAGAGATTTTATCCGAAGCAACGATGCTTCCATGCCCACGTTGCAAAAGTAAAAAGAGAAGAATGAAGGATGATGTAGGTATCACCTTCACACAATTCATGGAGGCCATTGATAGATGAAATACGGCTCAGTGTGCAGTGGAATAGAAGCGGCCACCACGGCATGGTCATCGTTGGGCTGGGAGCCACAGTGGTTTGCAGAGATCGAGAAATTCCCATCGGAGATTCTCGCGCACCATCACCCGGAGGTAAAGAACCTTGGCGACTTCACCAAAATCACCGCAAAAGACGGAACAGTTGACCTTCTCGTTGGAGGAACCCCGTGCCAATCTTTTTCCGTGGCAGGGAAACGGGCTGGCCTCGATGATCCGAGGGGAAACCTCACCCTTGAATTTGTCCGACTTGCAAAAAGACTTAAGCCGCGCTGGATTGTCTGGGAAAACGTACCCGGTGTTCTTTCCATCGACAAAGGACGCACCTTCGCAGAGTTCCTTCAAGCGTTGGAGGAGTGCGGGTATGGGTGGGCCTACCGGGTGCTTGACGCTCAATATGTCCGAACACACGGTCATGCCCGAGCAGTTCCCCAAAGACGAAGGCGTGTCTTCGTTGTCGGATATCTTGGAGGTGCAGAATGTGCCGGAGCGGTACTCTTTGAGTCAGAAGGCTTGCGCGGGAATCCTGCGCCGAGCAGACAAAAGGGGAAAGTTGCTCCCACCATTCCTGCGTCAGGTGTTGGCCCAAGTCGCACAGGGAACGAGCGAACCGAAGCCGAGTTCTGCATAACGGAAGAGGATGTGGCCAAACACGACCACACGGCAGAGTCGTACGCCTTCAAGCCCTCGCACTACACGAGGGGCAAAGACGGCCAGCCAAACCAGGTGACGCCTCCCTTGTCGGCCGATGCTGACAAGGGCGATCAGGATCCAGTGGTATTCGAAACACGGTATGTTCGGAACGGCCGAGGCGCACCCTCAGATGTCGTGCCTCCCTTGAAGTCGCAATCAGGAGATACGGGCAAGGGCGGCAGCGCACCAGTGGTGGCCTTCTCCTCTAAAGATAGCGGTCAGGATGCGGCCGAGGAGGTTTCACCCACAGTGCGAGCGGCTAACCATGACAAGTCGCACATCAGCGGCGGTGCCCCCCCGGCAGTGGCCTTCACTCAGAACAGCCGTCATGAGGTTCGGGTGATAGGTGATGAGGGGAAGGTGGCAGGTGCCCTCCCGGCAATCAAGGGGATGACTCAGCAGACCTTTATCATGTCGGCGAGGCAGGATCCCGATGTTCAGGAAGAGGTATCACCGCCGATGGGTAAAGAAGATTACGGCCATGCGATGGCCACTGACGAGGTATCGCAGACGCTGAACCAGCGGGATGGTAAAGGGCCGGGGTCATACATGAACGGCTCCCTGCAGGGCTGTCAGATGGTTTCAGGCCTCGTACGCAGGTTGACACCCACCGAGTGCGAACGCCTTCAGGGGTTCCCTGACGGTTACACCAGAATTCCATGGCGTGGGAAAAAAGAAGAGGATTGCCCAGACGGGCCAAGATATAGAGCAATAGGAAACTCGATGGCCGTGAACGTGATGGAGTGGATTGGCCAGCGGATCCAGGAAGTGGAGGATGTGATCAATGTCAACGGCTTTTAGTGATGATGAGGTGAGTGAGGTGGAGGATATCTTCGAAACCAAAATACCAACAGTCAACACACCACGAACAAAACCGTTCAAGAATTCCGCGCAGCGGGACGAGTGGGAGTGGTGGAACTGCACCAGCAAATGCTCTAGTGAATTCTGTAAGGATGGATGGCAGTGCAACATCCAGAAAGCTATTTACGACAGCGATGCTGTCACGATGGATATTGCCGTGAGAATGGGATTCATCGCAAACCCGAACAGACAGGGATGGAATTGCCCGGAATTTTTACCCAAGCAAGGAGAAACAAATGGAAGCACCAAAGAGAGTTGATGAAGGTACCGTCCCACTCGTGGGACAAAAAGCGTGGCAGTGGTATGCCGCTAAAGAGCTCCACGATGGCGGAACAAAATCTATCAGCGAGATTGAGGAGGTTATTCGAAAATACGCTGACCCCATCATCCAACAGATGATTGATGTGCCGATAGAGGTATCTCTTCGCACAAAGATTCCAGGTACAGCAAATTTTCAATTACTTTGCTCTAACGTCATTAAGGCAGGACAACAACGCGCTCTGGCAGTGAAGAACCTCAAGAATCCTACGTTTCTTGAGTCATTTATTTTAGAAGGCAGACGAGCAATGCCAATCGGCTACAGGGAAGGGTTTGAAGACCACATCATTCACTAGAGAGGGAGAGAGAAGCTATGGATTGGGAAGGAATTATCAGCAGGTTCATAGATGATCAGCAGGACAGGGACGAGAAGTACGAAGTGCGAATGAATAAGCTATTCGAATCGCTGGAGGCCGCACTGGATGTCATCAAGCGGCAAGAGACAGTGATCGAATGTTTCGAGAAGTTCTTGGGTAACGGGCCGCTGGTTAAGGCGGCCACCGAGTCCGAGGACGATGGAATTTATGTGCATTGTCTGGAAGCGTTGCCCGAGGAGTTGAGGGAACCCTTCAAGGAAGAATTCCTGAACGCATGGAGGCGGCGTAACGAACCAAAGGTTGACCTCACCAACATGAAACCGGGTGAGATCAGGGTGATTGGGGGAGAGACTGAACAACAGGAACGTGATCGTATTTTAACTCGATGGCTCAATTCAGCACCAATATTCGTTGAGTCTCTCATTCAACAATGGATAGAGGAAGGAGTATTTGATGGCACAGCAGCAGTCGAGCGGGACGTACCAGAAGAAGACGAAGCCACGCCGCCGGAGCAAACCGAAGCACCTCCGGCACCGGAAGAGTCTGGGGCCGAAGTCAGGACTAAAACACTGCAAGGGGCGCTAGAGGCCTAGCGCTTCAGGAACATGGCCAAAAACTACACGGAGATAAAGCCTTCTCAGAAAGAGATCGATGATTCATTCAACGCAAGAATGCGGAAAGCGGGGATGAGATGAACGATGAAGCGAAACACCCACGGCCGCCCATCAAGGGCGAGGCTGAGTTTATGGCATCAAAAGCGGCCGATTCTAATGGCGGGGCTGGGGAACCCGAGAAGAAACCAATTAAGGTAGCCCTGGATCGAGAGAATTTCCGCGCCATCGGCTACGTGCTTGCCGTGTACCGAGATGCGGCCAAGATGCGGCCCGATCCCGATGGCCCACCAATCGGCCTGATTGAGGAAACCAAAAAGAAGATAGATACCCTGATCGAAAATTTCTCTACGGGGGTAGATAATGGCTAACCCTATGGTGGTGGGAGAAGGACTTTCAACGGACGAGGTGAAGACTCTTCTTAACAGTAATGCCGTGATGGACTTTTCGAAGATGAATGACTTCATTGAAACCGATCAAGGCATTATAGAAGAAAACATGCCAAAGGTTCCAGAGTTCCAGGGATCCGACAAAGAATGGATGATGGAGCTTCTGCATAGAGATCCAACCATACTGTCGTACTGTGAAACCCTGCAAGTTACGGGAGGTAAAATACAGACGCCAACTGAAGCCATTGGAGAGAAGCGATTATTCGCATCAATGATGGTTGGTAAGCCGAATTTCTGGCAGTGGAGAGATCGAAGTTTCACAGCCTCCGAGAAGATTTATATAGCAAGTGTCATGATGAACTGTCCTGTCGTGTTCATAAAGAAAGACCCGTACATGCTCCTGAGGGAAATGACCTTGAAGGTAACCAAGGCCTATATCGAGGCCCCAGAGGAGAATAGGCCAAAGCCCAAGCCTCTCCCGTACCAATCTTTTTATTTCACAACCGAAACGGGAGAGGAGTACACCGCATACACGAAGAATGCAGACCATCAGGAAAAGGTTCACATTGACGGCACCCTTCTCATGTCAGTTTCCCCGCCCGGATCTGGAATGACGTTCACTCAGGCTCTTTATTTTAATTGGGGTGAGCGGTGGGTTGTAACCGATCAGGTGGTTCAGACAAAAACAGACTCCTTGGCCCTCTTCCTGAATGAGAAGATCTTCAGGATAAATAAATTTAAGATACCAAGGGCAATGAGGCGGCAGATAGAGAGGGAAGGAAAGACCAAACCATGCGAGGAAGAGGTATCCATCATCGACCTGCGTGAGTTCGAACGAGGCCCCAAGGGGAAAGGTGATGGTGAATCTGATATGGAATACAGCCATCGCTGGTTCGTCCGTGGCCACCCACGAAACCAATATTTTCCATCAGATGGGCACCACGAGATCGTGTGGATCGATCCGTACGTGAAAGGCCCCGATGATAAACCTTTCAAGAAAAAGGTGCTGAATGTTATACGTTGAAGTATCAGAAAAATGCCGAGACTGGGTTGTCAAAAATCCATGGTTCGGCAGGAACAAGGTGGCCACAGATCGAGCAATGAAGAAACACTTCGCACTTATAGAGAGAGGCGTTGTGCCTGAATCAGATGAATACTGGGAGGCGTTTAGATGAACAGTTGCCGGGATTGTGGGTGGGCCGCATGGCCTACCCAATCACTAGACGAGACAGACCTGAACACACCTCGACCATTCCGCACTGCCGGGAAATGTCACGCACCACAAGCACACTGCACACCTACGATTACCCATGGAGGTGGATACTATAAAGAGCTCAACTGGAATGCGCCGTGGCTGGAGTGTCCTTTGTGGCGACTCACTGACGAGGAACATGCCAAGGACCTACAACGGGCTGACATGAAATACTCCAACAAGATGAGTAACCTTAAGGAATTCATGTCGTTAGTGAAAGACCTCTGCCAGGATCAAGGCGGTTCGCAAGGAAAGACAGTTCGTGTCACTCACCAAAGGCAGGTGGAGGACATCGAGGAAGCGGCAAAAGATGTGATTCACGACAACCCAGGCATGGGGAGGGTGTGATGAGCGAGGATATTAATTTCGACACAGTCAAGGAGAAGTGGCGCATCGAGAATCAACTCAGCATGGGTGAATGGCGAATTATTCGCTACTGCATCCTTGAACACCTGAAACATATTGACGGATCTCATGAAGGGGCCATAAAGCTGGGAGACAATATTGTCGAGATTGCCGGGAAAATTGCACCGCTAACCGAGGAGCCGTTAGACAGAGAGAGGAGCAAGAAATGAGTGAGATGAAGCATTGGTTCTGGGACAGGATAAGCAATGAGCAATTAATAGAAGCGTGGCCGGACATGGATCGCCGGGAAGGTGGTGAGCGGCGGGTAAAATCCACACAGGATGGGTTCATGCGGCGCCGGAAGGACAGGCGAGTGATTGATAGATCACCCCCGCCCATGAAGGTGGGTGGGCAGGTGTTCACGAGGGACGAGTTGTTCTACCTGACACGCGCCTTGGGTACGAAGTTAATCATGCACGAGCAGTCTGGTGGTCATATGGCCGAGAGCGAAGTGGGGCCATATCAAAAACTCTTCGATAAGGTACACGCCATGGCAAAGGAGATGCCCCGTGAAACCCATAGGAGGTGTGATTGATGGATAACTGTCAGAACTGCGGTTGGGCTGATTGGGCCTTTAATGAAAAGCCAATCTTCCCCACGTTCGGCCATTGCAACGCACCACAGCCATACGCAACGCACGGGAATGTATATCAATGCCCAGCAAGAAATGACCTCGTGTGGCAGCAACCGTGGCTAGAGTGTCCCTGCTGGCGGCCGACTGACGATCAAATCAAAAGCACGAGAAGCCGTGAGTCCTTTGATTTGGACCAGCGGGATAAGGTGGTGGACGCGCTGACACGCACGGCTACTCGTGTGATTGAGGATACGCGAAAGCGCACACCGGGCACCCCGGCTGTCGAGCAAGTGGGTGCAACCTTTATTAACGACCTCGATGCGGCCGTGAACGCCGTAAGGAGCGTGTGGGGATGAGGTGGAATGAGGAACTTAAAAAAGAGGCAAAGGATCATCTGGATATCTGCGGCATCTCCTGCCATGAGTGCCGACAGTATATAGAGAAGCTGTTGGTTGCCCTTGAGAAGGAAGAGGTGAATAAAACTCGCCAACGGAACGAGGATGTGAGCGAGATAAATGACCTTCGTGCATCGAATGGGCGCCTGAAAAAAGAGCTGGTGAGGGCCTGGAAATGAACTATCCACCACTCTACGAGGGCGAGTGGCATCACCGCCGCGCTCTCATGTGGGCGGCTGAAAATCCATGGTTCGGCACGAATATCGAGGCCACAGAAAAGGTGATGAAGCGGCATGAGTGGGTGGTGGAGAAGCTGGGATTGCCGCCTGATTCGGACGAATTCTGGGCATATTTCGAGAACATGAATTAGGGGGGAACATGAAATTTATAGCTTGTCCGAAATGTGGATGTGAGTATGCCAGTTGTAAAACCAGCCTGAAGGATCTGGGTGAGGGGCCGACATATTACCCGGAGGCATTTCTGAGATGTGCCGATTGTAAGCATGAATTCACGCCGCCCGGGTACGAAAAACAGACACCGAAAGGGAGAGGACAATGAAACGATTTCACCTAGATAAACGCGCACCTGATATCGTTTCAATCGGACGGCTTCAACTTGAAACAGATCAACTGATCTCCACTAAACAGTTGGCTGAATGGACTGGCACGAGTGTCCAGTTGTGGGAAATTTCCCGGTGCAAGGACGATGAAGGCCCCCCATGGATAAAACTTTCCCCCCGATGCGTCCGTTATCGTGTGGGGGGTGTCATTAAATGGCTTGAATCACGAACCCTTAATCAGGAGAAGCAAATGAGCGTAGCCAAACTGTTGGAGTTCAAGTGTGACCATTTCGAGTGCGATAAAACGATGACCTGCCCGGCAGATGAGCCGATTCCCATGGGCTGGGTGACCCTGCGTATCTACCCATTTCTACGTGAGGAGAACACCGAGGCCGCGCAGCAAAATGACCGTTCGGCCTCGATTGCCGACATGACATTGTGCCCGGACTGCCTCATTATCATTTATGAACCGCTGGGATTGCATCAAAATGAAGAGGAATAAACCACAACATGTGGTATGCCGGGGGAGTTCCAGGCACTAGAAAAGCTTAAACATGACTAAAAGTAGGATGTTCTGTAAGTGGTTGAAATCATGACAAGACAAGCTGTACGCATGTGCGCACTTTTTTTGAATTGTAATGTCGTTATGTCCGTAAGCTTTTATGCTGTAACATGGCATTTATCAGGTAGTTATAGGTGAAAAGCCCACGGACATCCCGATTAGCACCCCCCGTTGTGTCCGTAGACTCCGGAGGCGTAACAGTAGAAACTATCAATGGGTTACAGGTGGGAGGCGCACGGACATAACGGAGAAGCAAGTCCCGGCGGATTTGAAAAATACATTGTAATGTCACGGCCCCTGAAAGGCAACATAGGCTTCAAAAAGTGCCCGTTTATTTAAGTAGTTTCGAGGAAAGGTATTACCGTCATGTCCATATGCTCGCAGAGGACAACGCCATTAAATTCAACGAGCTATAATTTGGAAGCGTACGGACATAACGGAACTGCATTTTCGGCTATTATTATTAATAATAATAAGGGGTGGCGGTTTTTTGGCCGCCGCCCATTGTCGAGGTTTTAGGAAAAGACGGTGCGTACTGAGTGTATGGTTGTAGTAAGTGTATTAGAAGTATACATTTCTGGGAAGGAGGAAATTATGAATTATGTGACAGGTGAAATCGAGTTGAAGGATTTTCTGGAAATTTTTCAGGTTACAGAACATGAAGCAATGATGGCCGTACTTACAATGATTAGCCCAGGTTCACCAGGGGCCACAACAGCGAATTGGAGAGCGAATTCTAATTTCGGAAATTCCGCCCCAGAAACTAACGTGCTGTGGGAGTTGATGAAGAAAGCTAAATTCAGATGTGCGTGTGGTTCTCAGGTAGGTATTCAATTCCATCATGTTAATGGAGATTCAACCGACCACGCTACCGAAAACCTTAAATTGCTCTGCAGGGCATGCCACGGAGAATCAGAAGGAAAAAAGAATTTTAATGTCGGCCCAAGGATAGCTATCTTCGCAGTCGAATACTTTCTGGAGCATGGAAAATTTCCCACTCTGGAGAAAATTTGCGACCATGTGGAAATTAAACAATTAGGAAGTTACTGGTATATGACTAAATTCGTGAAACTTCGACTTAGTGAGTATGCCCAAAAAATCCCTCAGAATTGATTTAAGGGGGGTAGAAGCGATTTTAATGGCCTACTGACAGGTCTACCACCAAGAGGAGCTGGAAATGCCTGACTGGGAAGACGCGCCAAACGCAAATGAACTGATGAATGTGGTAGGCGAGGTGGGCGGAAAGGTCGAGGTGGTGCCCACCATGCCATGGCCAGAATACTGGGCCGGGACATCTGACTGTGACGGCATATGGGAACCCCGTACCGCCGCACTCGCATCACCATGCATCTGGACTACCGAGTACATCAAGAATGGCTCACCACGTATCAAGGTAGCTGGCAGATTTCAGTCACTGCCGAGATACGTGGCCATGAAAGAACATCGCTCTAAACTCATGGAGCTCTTCGCAGCGCCTTTCACGCAGCGCGAGGATCCAGTGGGAATTCAGGTTTATAACCTTTGCGGATATTCTCACTGCACTAATCCAGACCACCTGCCAATTATGTTCCGCCAGCATCGCCGCGGTTTAGATGCCCTGCGTGTCGAGGTCGATGGGGTTGCCGGTTGGTGGGATGGCGCCGCCCAGTTCTATTCACTCTACGAATCCTTCCTCTACTCCGAGAAGGAAAGCCGAGAGGGCCGGGAATCCAAAAGGAAACACCAACGTAAAGTCCAACAAAGAATGGCTCGCCGTAAAAGGAAATATACCGAGGGCGAGAGAGCGCGAGCCATCACGATGCTGTCTGACGGTACAGTCACTATCGAAATGTACAAAGAAATGAAGGCCATCTTCATGGGACTGGCCGAGGATATCTTCGACCAGACAATTATCATCTACGCCACTCGTGCTAAAGCAATCAGAGAGGGAAACATCACACCAGGCTACGTGCCTGACCATCGAACTAATCCGTTCAAGGGATTCAAGACGAAACCAAAAGGAGAGAAGTGATGGATAAAATTGAAGATTTAAGTTGGCAAGCAGATGCTAGCCCTGCAGTGCGAAAGAAAATTAACGAAATCGTCAAACAGGTGAATTGGCATAACGTCTTACTGGAAAATATTGACTGGAATAAAGTTCCGCTTCAGGAAGGGATGCCACAAGAGAACGCCCAAGGAGATGAGAGATGAGCATCGATGAACTGAGAGAGACAGATACAAATTCAATCGTGCGGCATATCAATAATCTGGTTAGCTGGGTGAATGCCGTGGTACACGATGTCAAAAAACTCTACACACAAACTGGTTCGCTTTTCGAGCGCGTAAATGACATCGAACCCAAAGTGGATGGCCTGCAACAACTGTACGGCCGGGTGCAAATGCTGGAGGAAAAACCATCCGTCAAGGATGAGTTCTATAAACTCAACGATAAATTCATCCTCTCGATGGCTGGCAATGTCAAGGAAATAGAAAATAGACTGGATAGTATTGAGAAAAGTCCAGCGGCCGGTATCGCAGATGACAAACTCGTCACGCTACGGGAAATCCTCCTCTGGGTTGGTAACGAGTCCATGCGGGAGTTTCAGGATATCACCATCAAAGTAAAATATGTCATGGCAGTGAGTGATGTAATAAAAGTGAACGGCAAAAGAGAGTACGGAAGATGCAAGGTGAAAATGGCTGATGGTACTTCATTCCACATCAAGGGTGAGGCTAAGGAAATTATCAAACTCATCTGGGGAGATAAATCATGAACGAGGCATACCACATAGAACCTTTCGAGATACCACCTGACCTACACGAAGATGAAGATGGTATCGATAAGGATGTAAAGGAAAATATACAGAAGCTCAATGAAATCGTCTTCTCCCTGAATAACGCAAGGCGTGACCATGCAGGTGTGATAACGCAACTGGGTGCCATCACACCCCAATTAGTAGACCTCAAAGATGATGTCGCCGGACTCCTGCGTATGCTCAAGATGATGGCCGAGGCACACAACAAACTCGTCACCGAGGTGGCAGCACTGAAAGGGCCAACACGGCCACGACTGTTAGGGCCTACCGGAGAGGAACTCACATGATTACTTGGAAGAAATTCATGGATACTCCAGTGCGTTGGGATAAATACGCCCGTAATCTTATGATGGTAATCATGGGATTCATGATGTTATCGCTGGTTTACGTCTACTGGGCCGAAAAAGATATAGGGAAGGCATTTAGTGAATGCTTTGAAGAAATATCATACAAGCTGGTGACAAAAGAAAAAAAAGATATCAAAACCGCCGAGTGGCTCGCACATAGGAGGTGTAAGCGATGATACGTATATTTCTAATCGTGATAATGGCAGTCGCTTTCTTTAGTCTCGTGGTTAATAGAGGTTGCGAATGAGAGATTGCCTGAACTGTCGCCACGCACAATGGGAAACTGACAAACTCAGATTGGCACACGGATGGGAGAACTCGGGTAATTGCACATTCCCACTCCCACAATGGCTGTTGAATAAAATCGAGGACGATAATGCGCCAGGACAATTCAATGAAATCTTTAAGAATATTCCCGAACGTGATTGCCCCGCTTGGGAAGCATTGCCAGATAAGACACCAAGCGATGTAATAAAACATTCAACATTAAGTGGAGCAAATCTGGACGCAAGGCACAGTGACCCGTTGGCAGACACAGCTAACTCAGATATAAATTCCTTTCTACGATTAACTGTGTTTGTTAATCAAAACGGAGAAGATGACGTATCTATCGGATGTGAAAAATGTGGAGCGGAGGTATGGAATGGTAAGAGGAAAACCCTCATCGGAAAAAAAGTTAAAGTTGTCTATCGTTTCAACACCAGACTCCAAGAAGTCGAGTTCAAAGAAGTCTTCCACGGCCAAGAAGAAATCACCGGTGCCAGATGCCGATGTGGTGGAGAATTCATCGGAAAAACCCGGCGATTACACCACGCCTGACCAGAATCTTATCGATATGGTCTACGCGCAAATGGACACAGGTACACGAAAAGTGCTGGAAGGCATGTATCTGGGGGGAATGAGCCTCAAGCAGGCCTGTGAGAACGCTGGGGTGAAATACTACACCTCCAAGTCAACTATCACACGCTCTGAACTCGCTAGAGCCTATATAGAGCATCTGCTTGAAAGAGCAGATGTTATCCGTGAATTTAAAGTGGATGACCTCGCTCTCGTAGAGTTGGTGAAGATTCGAAATGCCGCTCACGCACTGGGGCAGGAAGGGGCCGCAACTAGGGCACATGAAATATGCATGAAAGCTGTCGGCAGACTTAGCAAAGAGGAAAAGCCGCCTGACCCACTAAAAGATGTGAGCGAGATGTCAAGGGAAGAAATGCTCGCTGAACTTAACCAGCTAAAACTCAAAGCAGACGGACAACCCCTTGTTTCTACTGAGGCAAGTGTGGCTAGCGAGAAGGAGGAGCTGCTGGCGCGGAACCGAGCGCCCCAAGCC